>Ga0181554_1003535_pt1 | contig 13188 bp, 18 predicted proteins | sample 011ome_16_FD_145602 | JGI IMG/M metagenome (GOLD analysis project Ga0181554, IMG submission 145602) | Coastal salt marsh microbial communities from the Groves Creek Marsh, Skidaway Island, Georgia - 011503CT metaG (spades assembly) | ecosystem: Environmental > Aquatic > Marine > Intertidal zone... | reverse complement strand
CAGCCAACTGCCATAACAAAATGGGCGTGTCAAAGGCATTTCGCGCCCAAACTGCACAATATGGCGAAGGGCCCATATGAACCAGCATTTGCTTGCGGGCAATCCCCCGCTGAGGATTTATTTACGGCGGTCCGCGCAGGCCAAGCGGATGTCCCTGCGTGTGTCTCGGTTAGACGGCAAAGTGACACTGACGGTTCCCACGTTCGTGACGGACAAGGAAGCTTTGGGATTTGCAAAGGAAAAAGAAGAGTGGCTGCGCGCGCACAGTGAAACACAGCCTGAGGTTCTGTTTATCGAGCACGACACGGCGCTTCCCATTGAAGGGCAAGTCTACCGTGTAAATGATGGAGTGGGTCGGCGGATTTGCATCGTCGGAACTGATCTGATTGTCCCCGGCAAGCCCGAGACGGTTGGTCGCCGTGTGCAGGCTTATTTAAGAGAGTTGGCACGCGATCGACTTGCATCGGCTTCAGATCATTACGCGGCTCAGTTGGGGCGACGTTATTCCCGCCTGACACTGCGCGACACGCGCTCGCGTTGGGGGTCTTGCACGTCGGACGGGGCGTTGATGTATTCTTGGCGGTTGATTTTAGCACCGCCAAAGATTTTGAATTATGTAGCGGCCCACGAGGTCGCGCATTTGGAAGAAATGAACCACTCAAAAGCTTTCTGGGATATCGTTCACGATCTATATGGCGCGTATCAACCCGCCCGAAAGTGGCTGCACGAAAACGGTGCAGATCTTTATCGCTACCGATTTGACGATTGACCCTGCTCAAATTTGTGATCACATAACATCATGTTAGTGAATCCTCGTCCCGTCGAATCCGGTCTTGCGGCCCATGATCGTGTTTACCGAACACTGCGCACCCGTGTGATGCACGGAGAAGTGCCGCCCGGCGAACATATGACGCTGCGGGGGATCGGGAAAGAGTTTGACGTTTCAATGACACCCGCCCGAGAAGCTGTGCGTCGTTTAGTTGCCGAGGGAGCTTTGTCGATGTCCCTTTCAGGGCGTGTGTCTACGCCCGTTTTGACGAACGACAGAGTAGAGGAATTGGCAGCGCTTCGAGCCCTTCTTGAGGTCGAACTTGCCAGTCGTGCGTTACCTCGTGCGCACATTGCTTTGATTGACCGCTTGCAAAGCATTAACGCCAGCATTTCCGAACAAATAGCCAAGGCAGATGCAGCCGGATACATCCGCACCAATCTTGAGTTTCATCGTACGCTTTATTTGCGCGCGCAAGCCCCAGCTATGTTGGCTATGGCGGAAACGGTGTGGCTGCAACTGGGACCGACCATGCGGTCGCTATACGGACGCATGAAACGCAACGACCCCCCGCACTTCCATCGCCTGATTATCGCAGCCTTAAAGGCTGGGGATGAACCTGGTTTGCGATTGGCCGTAAGGTCTGATGTCACTCAAGGGTTAAAACACCTGTCAGCTTAATGGGGTTGTGATGATTGCCACCACATATATAGCACTTGGCATTTTATTTTTGGTTGGGCTTGCCGCAGATGCTTTGGGGCGGCGCACCAGATTGCCGAGGGTCACTTTGCTACTGATTTGCGGGGTTATCGCTGGAGAGTCGGGGTTTTCCTTGTTGCCTAGAGAAGTCCAGCCACTTTATGGACCGCTTTCAGATATTGCCCTGACAATGGTGGCATTTCTTCTGGGTGGGGCATTGACCCGCGAAAACCTGAGAAATCATGCCGGAGCAATTCTTTGGGTGTCGATATCCGTGGTAATAGCCACAGTATTTATCGTGGCTTTTGGTATGCTCATGATTGGCGTAGCATTGCCCCTTGCGCTATTACTGGGTGCTATGGCGACGGCCACAGATCCTGCTGCAACGCAGGACGCCATTCAGCAAACCAGCGCAAAAGGAGATTTTCCTGAAACCCTTTTGGGGATTGTGGCCATCGACGACGCATGGGGTATGTTAGCTTTTTCGGTGATGATCGCTTTTGCCGCGATCCTACTGGGCAACGGAGATGCTTCGACCGAGATTATTGCGGCTTTCAAAGAGATCGGCGGCGGCTTGCTACTTGGCTCTGCAATCGGCATTCCATCTGCTTATTTGACCGGCCGATTGAAAGCGGGCCAACCGATGTTGACCGAGGCTCTGGGGCTTGTGTTCCTGACGGCTGGTCTGGCCTTAGCATTTGAGGTGTCCTATTTGATTGCAGGCATGTGTGCGGGCGCATGGATTGTAAATCTGGCCAGGCACCACGATAGAGCGTTTCACGAGATTGAAAATCTGGAATGGCCGTTTATGGTGCTATTCTTCGTTCTTGCAGGAGCGTCGATGGACAGCAAGGTGTTGATGCAGATAGGACCGTTAGGGCTGGTCTTCATCATAACCCGGATCATTGCGCGTTACATTGGAGGATGGCTTGGGGGTCGGATTTCTGGCAGCCCTAAACAGCAAAGCCATTTATTTGGTTTGGCATTGCTGCCGCAGGCCGGTGTTGCCGTGGGTATGGCGCTTGTTGCGGCTCAAGCGTTCCCACAATGGCAAGAAACACTTGTGACGTTATCTGTAGGCACCACCGTATTTTTCGAGCTTATTGGTCCACCTTTGACAGGATGGGCCATAAGGCGTGAGGCGAAAAACCGTTAGGCCGCCAGTCCTTTTGATCCCATGTCCAAGAATTTTTTCCGGCGATCTGCAACCAGCTTGTCACCCTTTTTACTGGACAGCTCTTTTAGCATCGCTGCGATTGCCTTGCCCACGCTATTGATGGTTGTTTCGCTATCGCGATGTGCTCCGCCCAAGGGTTCTGGAATAACGCGGTCAACAACGCCCAGTTTTTCAAGATCGCCTGCCGTCAGTCGCAAAGCTTCCGCCGCTTCACGCATTTTCTCAGCATCCTTCCATAGTATCGAGGCGCATCCCTCGGGAGAGATGACCGAGTAGATCGAGTTTTCCAGCATGGCAACGCGGTTTGCTGTGGCAAAGGCCACCGCACCACCTGAGCCGCCTTCACCGATCACGATGCTGATCAAAGGAACGCCGACTTGCAGACATTTTTCAGTGCTGCGGGCGATGGCCTCGGATTGGCCGCGTTCTTCTGCGCCTTTGCCCGGATAGGCACCTGGGGTATCCACCAGCGTGATGATAGGTAGACCGAATTTGTCGGCAAGCTCCATCAGGCGGATTGCTTTACGATAGCCTTCGGGGCGGGCCATGCCGAAATTGCGTTCGATCCGGCTTTTGGTGTCGTTGCCTTTCTCATGGCCGATCACCACGACTGGCTGATCGTTGAAACGCGCAAGACCGCCCATGACGGCGTGATCGTCTGCAAAGTTCCGGTCGCCTGCTAGAGGCGTATATTCCGTGAAAAGTGCGTCGATGTAGTCTTTGCAATGTGGTCGCTGCGGATGGCGGGCGACCTGACAGCGGCGCCACGGGGTCAGCGTTTTGTAAAGCTCTTGCAGAATGTCCGCCGCTTTTTTGTCTAACGCCGTTGCTTCGGATTCGACATCCATTTCCTCGTTCTGGCGTGCAAGCGCCCGCAATTCCTCGGCTTTGCCTTCAATTTCTGCCAGAGGTTTTTCAAAATCGAGGTAATTTGTCATGCCCGACTCCCATTATTGTGCAGCGATATATGGCGGCTAGCGCAGTGTTTTGCAATGAGGCAGTCACTGAAACACCACTGGGATAAGTGAGCCGACCAAGAGGACGGCCATAGTGATGTTAAAAATGCGCAGGCGTATGCGGCTGGTCAGTACTATCTGCATTTTTTGCCCGACCAGTGTCCAAAGGCTGACCGAGGGCATGTTAATCAGGCCAAATACCGTTGTCACCACAAGGATCGCCCAAAGTGATCGGTCCGGTGCGTAGAGGGTCATCGCTGTCAGAGCCATGGTCCAAGCCTTGGGGTTCACCCACTGAAACGCCGCGGCCTGCAGGAATGTGAAAGGCTTGCCAGTCTTAGTTTCCTCATCCGGCGGTGCTGCATTGGCAACCCGCCAAGCAAGCCAGCACAAATAGAGGATGCTGACCAATTTGAGCGTTTCATAACTGTAGGGGATGGCGTCAAACACGCCGATCAGGCCAATGCCCACCAGAAACAGCATGAACATGAAGCCCAAGCCAATGCCCAGCATATGCGGGATCGTGGGGCGAAAGCCGTAGTTTGCTCCTGACGCCATCAGCATAAGGTTATTTGGCCCGGGTGTGATCGACGAGACCAGAGCAAATACGGAAAGTGCGGTAAGTATATCTGGCGTCATGCAGCCTGATCGCGGCCCTTCAGGATGTATTTGCAGTCACAATAGGGGCACTCGACGAAGCCTTCTGCCTCTGGGATTTGCAGCCAGACGCGCGGATGTCCCAATGCCCCTTCGCCGCCGTCACAGGCCACTTTCGAGGTTTCGACAATTTTGGTTTCAGGCGCAGGTGCGGTCATCGCTTAGGTCCTTTAAACGTAGCTCTGGTTGCGATGTTTATCGTCTATCCAATTGCGCGGAGCAAGAGCCCAAATGCGCTGACACAGCGGTCAGTTTGCGGTACGTTTAAAATAGTGGTTCAGAGGCAGAGCGATGATTTCTAAAATTTCCGACTATTTTGTCAAAAGATGTGGACAGTGCGCCCGATTTGAAACTCCGGATTGCTCTGCGCTTTTACGGCATGTCGGGTTGGTCGAGTCGCGCCGTGAATGTCTTGAGGTAGAGTTGACTAAAACTGTCAAATGGGGAAGTCCCTTTTACACACAAGCTGGCAGGGTTGTGGTTGCCCTCGGGTGGGCATGTTGAGCCTGATGAGAACCCCGAACCACTGTTGAGCGGGAGGCCTTGGAAGAGCTTTCCCTGACAGCTGAATTTCTGCACGATGCGCCGGTGTTCCTGACGGTTACTCAGACAGTAGGAAGCACGGCAGGACATACGGATGTTTCGCTTTGGTATGTGATCAAAGGGGGTAGAAATGCGGCCTACGAATTCGACCAAAGCGAGTTTCATCAAGTTAGATGGTTTCACCGCTCAGACCTTCCTGCAGGAAGATCCGAGCCGCATTTGAAACGGTTTTTGCAAAAGCTATTGGATTAGGCTTCGAGCAGCCCAGCCATTTTTTCGATCGCCTGTTTCCAGCCACCTTCACCTGCGGTGCCTGCGGGGACGCCGCGATGGACCATGACCATGCGGGTTTTGCCGTTCACTTCCGCGAGGTCGACGATGATCTCGGTAATGTCCGGCGTGTCTTCGGGCATGCCCATGTCTTTGGGGGATAGGATGTTGCCGTTCTCGTCACTCATCGCCTCGGTATAGACCAGACGGGTGGGGGCTTTGATTTCCATGTACACTCCGGTGAACCACATCTGCATGGCCCCTTTGGGCGTCCGCATTTCCATGCAGATCTTGCGGGTGCCTCCGATGGTCAGGTCCATCTCGCAGGTGGGGATTGAGGCTCCGTTCGGGCCGTACCAGCCGCTGAATTTCTCAGGTTTGGTCCGCATGTCCCAAACGTCACCAATCGGAGCGTCAAACTCCCGTTCGATGCGGACCCATTTACTGTCGTCAGTCATTGTCCTGTTCCTTCATTTGTTTCAGCGCGTAGTCCATGGCGTCAAATCTAGCCTGCCAGATGTGACGGTATTGTTCGGTCCAGTCCGAGACGGCCTGTAGGGCTGCGGGGTTTAGCGTGCAGGGGCGGAATTGGGCGTTGCGGGTGCGGGTGATAAGGCCTGCGTCTTCCAGCACTTTGATGTGTTTCGAGATGGCAGGCAGGCTCATGTCAAAAGGTTCGGCTAGTTGGTTCACCGTGGCTTCGCCCTTGGCCAAACGGCCAAGGATGTCCCGGCGGGCGGGATGGGCGAGGGCGGCAAAAGTGGCGTCCAGTGAATCACTCATGGGTTAGTATTATACTAAACAGTTAATTAAAGGAATGGTTAAATGAAGGATGCCCAGCCCGGAATCAAGGCCGCAGGCCGCCGGGCCAGCGCCGTCCCGCCCCGATGGGGCGGCGCTTTGGTGAGGCAAGCGCAGCCACCTAGGTTTTTAGGGTTGGAGGGATAAAGTGGCAGATCGCAAAGGCAAGAGCGCCACCCCGCGGGACGGCGTTGGCCCTTCCCAAACGAAAACCGCCGACCCAAGGGACCGGCGGCTTTTCAAATCCCGTTAGGGAAATTCTTATGCAGGCAGGGCTGCCTTCGCTTGATCAACGATCGCGTTGAACGCAGCAGGTTCGTGGACGGCCAGATCGGCCAGAACCTTACGGTCAACTTCGATGCCGGCCAGATTCAGGCCGTTGATGAAGCGCGAATAGGTCAGGGCTTCGTCATGCGCGCGGACGGCAGCGTTGATACGCTGGATCCACAGAGCGCGGAAGTTGCGCTTGCGGTTATGACGGTCGCGGGTTGCGTACTGGTTGGCCTTATCAACGGCCTGACGTGCAACCTTGAAGGTGTTCTTGCGGCGGCCGTAATAGCCTTTTGCTGCTTTGATTACCTTTTTGTGACGGGCGTGGGTTACAACACCACCTTTAACTCGGGACATCTCAAACTCTCCTTAGCGCGAATACGGCATGTAGCCTTTGACGATTTTCTCATCTGCTGCGCAGAGAGTCGTCGTGCCACGGGCGGTACGGATGAACTTTGTGGTGCGTTTGATCATGCCGTGGCGCTTGCCAGCCTGACCTGCAACAACGCGGCCAGAGGCCGTCACTTTAAAGCGCTTTTTGGCGCTTGATTTGGTCTTCATCTTGGGCATTTCCGTCTCCTATAGTCTGGGTCGGTTCACACACGACTCGGCATGCCTCTTGGCCGGTCGCGCAACAGAAGCTGCCGTTTAGACGGGAGCCGGTCGTATTGCAAGGGGAAAAGTCTAAAATTACGGCATGATAGAGGCCGCAACCCGCATTGCTGCATCCATCCATTCCGATGGTACGTAAGTGCTGGGATCTGAGAAGTAGCAGAACTCGACCATTAGGACGCCCAGCACCAAACTCCCAAGCGTGGAAGGAAAGGACGACCATCAGCCCACGCCGCCAGCATTGCTGGAATGCTAAACTCCCCAAGGACCAGTCCGCCGACAAGAATGTAGTCGAGATTCATCGCTTTCCCAAATTGTTTGGGGAAGGTTACTCTGGTTCGGTGTTGTAGATCAAACGTTCATCGCAAGGGGCAACCCTAAGAATGTTCGTCGACCCGGGCACATTGAACGGAACACCGGCGGTGACGACAATTTGATCCGTCGCAGAGGCATATCCATCGCGCCGAGCGGCATGGGCCGCCGATACGACCGCTTGCTTAAATCTCGAGAGTTCACCTGTCATGACGCAATTCGTTCCCCAAGTCAGGCTCAGGCGCCCGGCTGTTGTCCTCTGAGAGGTCATCGCGATGATTGGAACGCTTGGGCGCTCGCGCGCGGTCAGAGTGGCCGTAGTGCCCGAAGACGTAAAGCAACAGATTGCTTTGATATCAGTGGCCTCCGCAATTTCCCGGGCTGCGGACACAATACCGTCTGCGATCGAGCTGCGCTCAAAGGTGCGTGTGGCTGCCATCATGTCAGAATAGGTTGGATCGCTCTCAACCTCGATGGCGACGTTGTGCATGGTCGAAACTGCTTCAACCGGATAGCTACCCGCCGCAGATTCTGCCGAAAGCATGATTGCATCTGTGCCGTCGTAAATCGCGTTGGCCACGTCCGAAACTTCTGCGCGAGTAGGGACAGGAGAATCAATCATCGATTCGAGCATCTGGGTGGCGACGATCACGGGTTTTGCTGCTGCACGAGTTTTGTGGATGAGACGCTTTTGAATAGGCGGCACATTTTGCACAGGCAGTTCCACACCCAAATCGCCACGCGCGACCATGATGCCATCTGAGGCTTCCAGAATTGCGTCAAAGGCTTCGACGGCAGCTGGCTTTTCAATTTTCGAAAGAATCGCGGCACGCCCTTGTGCAAGTTCACGGGCGTCCCAAACGTCTTGTGGGCGCTGAACAAACGAAAGGGCAAGCCAATCGACGCCGATCTCGCAGGCGAATTCTAGATCCTTCCTGTCTTTTTCTGAAAGCGCCGCAAGCGGAAGAACCACATCTGGAACATTCACACCTTTGCGATTGGAAATTGTGCCGCCTGTGACGACCACGCAATCGGCGTAATCCTTGCCGCACGTTTGCACCAAAAGCTCGATTTTCCCGTCGTTCACCAACAGATGCGAACCGGGCTTAAGCGCGGCAAAAATTTCGGTATGGGGAAGTTGAACACGCTCATTCGTACCCGGAGTGTCATCTAGATCCATACGAAATTTGGCACCTTCCGCTAGCTCTTCTTCGCCATTGGCGAATACACCAACACGTAGTTTCGGCCCTTGAAGATCGGCTAATATACCAATCGGGCTGGAAAGCTCTTCTTCGATACGGCGGATGATCTCATGGCGCTCGCGGATTTCATCGTGTGTCCCGTGGCTCATGTTCAGACGAAAAACGTCGGCGCCCGCCAGATGCAAGGCTTTGATCATTTCATAATCGTTAGAGGCTGGACCAAGCGTGGCCACAATTTTCACATTTCTTTGACGTCTCATTCCGCTCTCCGGAGTTTGGGCATGGGTCAACATCAATATGTTAACGCTAACAGTTATTTTTGCCCTTATTGCGTATTTCCATTTCGATCACAACTATCCTATTTGTGTGACAGCTAAAAGAAGTGCCGAAATGCATCACGAACCTTATATCACCCATGGTCCCGAACGCGTCACACGTTGGTTGATAACATGCGACCATGCAACAAACCTGATTCCTGATCACATCAATGGCGGCTGCCTTGGTTTGTCACCCGAAGATATGGAACGCCATATCGCGTATGACGTAGGTGCGGCAGGTGTATCTCGTCATCTAGCCGATATACTGCATGGAACGGCAGTAATGGCGAATTTCTCGCGTTTGGTTATTGATCCAAATAGAGGAGAGGGCGATCCGACGCTTTTGATGCGGCTTTATGACGGTTCAGTTGTTCCTGGAAACCGGAACGCATGTGAAAACGAGAAACAACGACGATTGGCAACTTTGCATCGCCCGTACCATAACGCGGTGGCATCCTTTGCAGAGCGTCGCAAGGATACTGTTATAATCGCAATCCACAGCTTCACTCCGAAGCTTCAAGGGCGTCCGCATCGCCCTTGGCAGGTTGCCGTACTGCACAGTAAGGACAGACGTTTCAGCGATCCACTCGTTAAGCGCTTGATGTTGGAGCCTGATCTCGTTGTTGGGGATGATCAGCCGTACTTTGGATACTTGCCAGACGATTCCATAGATCGGCACGGTAGGGCGCAAAATAGGCCGCATGCTTTGATTGAGATTCGCAATGATCTGATCATGGACGATCAAGGACAGGCCGAATGGGCTGAAAGATTGGCCCCCATCCTAGAAGAAGTACTTTTAAAAACCGGACTATAAAAGCCGCGAAGGAGTTTATCATGGACGAGCAAACCCGCATTCAGGTTGAAGCTGCCGCATTCCGTCGATTGCGGAAACATCTGATGGAAGACCGTAAAGATGTGCAAAATATCGATATGATGAATCTGACTGGCTTCTGCCGGAACTGTTTGTCCCGTTGGTATCAGGAAGCTGCAAATGATCTTGGTGTCGAGATGGACAAAGAGCAAGGCCGTGAAGCCTATTACGGGATGCCTTACTCTGAGTGGAAGGATAAATATCAGTCCGAGGCGTCAGCCGAAAAGCAGGCAGAGTTCAAGGTCGCCTTTGCGAAAAACGTTGGTGATGAAAAAGGCTGACTGGATTCACGTCTGTTGTAACGGCTCGAAGTGAATGGGGTCTGTTATTTGATCACTTGACTTGCTTGCAAGCGTGAAATTTCTTCGTCTGAATATCCCAAGTCCTGCAAAATACTATTCGTGTCCTGACCATATTTGGGAGGGACACCAATAGGCGTTGGTTGACCAGGGGCCATATGAAACCCAGTGACTGGCAGATTTATATGTTCGTTTTCGAAGGAAATGGTCTGCATTACATTGCGGCTGGCGAACTGTGGCTCGGCTAACGCTTCTTCTAGCGTCCTAACACGCGCGGCCGGTACGTGTGAGAAATTTAACAGGTCTTCCCAGTATTGCGCGGACTGATTCAGAAGCGTCTTTGATAAATATTCCGCATCCTTTTCACGCCGCTCAGACAAATCGCTCTGAGCACACTGGCTGATTTCTGCCGCTGCAATTGGATTGCCAAGTGTCAGCATCAAGTTTGCGGCTTGCTTCGGAGTGTAGGCCCCAAGCATAATAGTCCCGTCCGATGTGGGATATGCGGAATAGGTTGCCAATCCAGGGTCCTGATTTCCGAACGGCTTTGGAGCATTTCCTGTCGCTTGCGTGGTTGTGACATTTGCGGTCATAAGCATTAATGCGCAATCGGCCATTGATACATCTATGACGGCGGCGGGGCTTCCACGTTCGCGGGCGAAAAGAGCGGCGCAAACGGCAAGGGCTGCTTGCGCGCCGGTTCCATAGTCGATTACGGGCGGTCCTATCCGAACCGGAGGTCTATTAGCTTCACCGTTACTGGCCATCACTCCGGAAAAGGCCTGAATGACGACATCATAGGCCGGGTGGTTTGCCTTGGGGCCGGTGCGACCATAGCCACTAATTGAGCAGCAAATCACACTGGGATTGATCGCCTGAAGTTGGTTGGGTAGTAGCCCCAAATTTTGCAGGCAAGCCGTCGTGTAGTTTTGAACAACAACGTCCGCTGAGGTGACAAGTTGCTGAAAAATGCGTTGCCCTTCGTCGGATGCTAGATCCAAGGCGATTGCTTTTTTGCCAGATGCCTGCGCTATAAATCCAAGCCCAAGCCCTTGATCGGATAAGTCACTGCGCGCGCCGACGTCGCGGGTCATGTCGGGTTGATGGACGGGTTCAATCTTGATGACTTCAGCGCCCATAACGCCCAATTGATAGGCGCAGAAAGGGCCTGCGAAGACGTGGGTCAGGTCTAAAACCCGTATTCCGTCCAAAGCTTGCATGTGTAAACCTCCCGACCTTCAGAAAACCACAATCCATGGACCGGTCTTTTCCGACCGCGACACATACACGCCGCTATTTCGCACTCGTTAGTGCGACTTTGCACAGAGTATGTTCGCCCTAAGTCGTTTGCTCCATGCATGCTTGGTAGTATTGTAGATAAAACTCATTGAGAGGGTGCGCGAATGGCTTCTAAAATGCCGACCTACTTTATCTCGCACGGGGGCGGACCGTGGCCTTGGATTGACAGCATGCGGCAGGCGTTTAGAACGCTTGAGGTATCCTACAACAATATGCATGCGGAATTGCCGGAACGTCCCAAGGCCGTACTTATGATTTCAGGCCATTGGGAAACAGACGATGTATCGGTTATGACCACAGTCAAGCCACCTATGGTCTATGACTACCATAACTTCCCACCGCACACCTATGATGTGGTCTATCCAGCTCCCGGAGCTCCTGAGTTTGCCCAAAAAGCGGCAGAGTTAATCGCTGATGCCGGATTGCCGGTGTCGTTGAACGATCGGCAGGGGTTTGATCATGGAACTTTTGTTCCGATGGCAATTATGTATCCGCAGGCCGACGTGCCGCTGTTTCAGGTATCGATCCGCAAGAATTACGATCCCGCGCAACACGTCCAATTGGGGCGGGCACTGGCTCCGCTCAGGGACGAGGGGGTACTGATTATCGGATCAGGTTTAAGTTATCATAATCTGCGTATGTTCGGACCTCAGGCCAAGATACCATCCGAGGCATTTGATTCTTGGCTGAACAAGACTTTGTCGCTGACTCCAGAAAAGCGTATCGAAGCTATCCTTAATTGGGAAACCGCCCCGCACGCACGAACTTGCCACGCGCAAGAAGATCACTTGGTGCCGCTTTTTGCTGCCTTAGGGGCGGCCGAAAGTGAGGCTGCGACCCGTGTCTATTACGAAGATGGGATATTCGGGGGCGTTACCGCATCGAGCTACCGGTTCGGATAAAGGTCGTTCGAAATTGAGACTTGGGTGGGATTAAACCCCACCCAGAAAAGGACTCTTTTGTGTCGTCTAGATCGCAGCTTTACGGCTTTCTTCCAGATAAATTTCGCGCAAGCGACCTGCGACAGGGCCAGGGGTGCCGTCGCCGATTTTGTGGCCGTCAATTTCGATCACTGCGTTCACGAACATGGTGGCCGAGGTGATGAACGCCTCGTCTGCGTCTTTGGCTTCTTCAATGGTAAAGTTGCGTTCAACCACTTCCATCTGCGCCTCGGCTGCAAACCGAAGAACTGCTGCGCGTGTAATGCCGTGAAGAATGTCGTTCGACAGGCCACGCGTAATGATCTTGCCGTCTTTGACGATATAGGCGTTGTTGCTGGTGCCTTCGGTGACGTAATCGTCTTCGACCATCCATGCATCATCACAACCCGCGGCCTTGGCCATCATCTTGCCCATTGACGGGTAAAGTAGCTGAACGGTTTTGATATCGCGGCGGTGCCAACGAAGATCGTCGATAGAGATTACTTTAATGCCAGTCTTTGAGGCTGCGCTTTCAGTGATGCCCCGTTTAGATTGGGTGAACAGCACAACGGTGCAGGGTGTGTCATCTGGATTCGGGAAGACAAAGTCGCGATCACTAGGCGCGCCACGCGTGATCTGTAGGTAAACACCTCCATCAACGACCTCGTTGATGCGTACCAGCTCTCGGTGGATTTCCAGCAATTCGTCTTTTGTGACAGGATTGCGCATGCCCAATTCGTTAAGTGACCGTTCAAGGCGCACCGCGTGGCCATCGAAATCAACCAATTTGCCATCGAGAACCGACGTTACCTCGTAAACACCGTCGGCCATCAGGAACCCACGATCGAAGATCGAGACCTTGGCTTCGGTTTCAGGCAAATACTCTCCGTTAAGATAAACGGTGCGGGTCATGGGTGTCTCCTTATCCCCAAAGCGCTGGTTCGGGCGCGTGCACGCCAGCGCAGTCAAACTTCAATGGCTTTTCACGGTCTTCGGCCAGAAGAAGCGGGCCGTCAAGGTCTGTTACCAGCGCACCCTGTGCAACAAGTGTTGCAGGTGCCATCGCCAGCGATGATCCCACCATGCAGCCGACCATTACTTTATATCCCTCGGTTAGGGCTGCATCGCGTAGTTTCAGGGCCTCTGTCAGGCCACCGGTTTTGTCGAGCTTAATATTCACGACATCATACTTATCTTTCAACCCAGCCAGTGAA
>Ga0181554_1003534_pt1 | contig 13189 bp, 10 predicted proteins | sample 011ome_16_FD_145602 | JGI IMG/M metagenome (GOLD analysis project Ga0181554, IMG submission 145602) | Coastal salt marsh microbial communities from the Groves Creek Marsh, Skidaway Island, Georgia - 011503CT metaG (spades assembly) | ecosystem: Environmental > Aquatic > Marine > Intertidal zone... | reverse complement strand
GACCCATGCGGGCCGCAGCATTCGGACTGTGGGGGGCGGTCTTCGGCGGCATGGCGGCATTCGGTCCGCTGCTCGGCGGCTGGCTCGCCGATGTGGCCTCATGGCGCTGGGCCTTCTACATCAACGTGCCGCTCGGACTGATCAGCCTCGTGATGGTGTGGTTCGTCATCGTCGAGTCGAAGGGGGAGGATCGCAAGCGCCTCGACATCGGCGGCGTCATCCTCTCCTCCGTCGGCCTGGGACTCGTCGTCTTCGCCCTGATCGAGGGGCAGGCCCTCGGCTGGTGGACGCTCATCACCACCTGGGATCTCGGCCCCGTTTCCCTCGACCCCGGTGCGCTCTCCCCCGTGCCTATCGCCCTAGGCGTGGGCATCGTGCTGCTCGCCTTCTTCATTTGGTCGCAGTCCCACCGGGCCAAGGTCGGCAAGAGCGTGCTCATGGACCTGTCGCTCTTCCGCATCCGGCGCTACGGCTACGGCAATGTCGTGGCGACCCTGGTGTCACTCGGCGAGTTCGGCGTGCTCTTCGCCCTGCCCCTGTGGCTGCAGTCGGTGCAGGGCTTCAGCGCACTCCAGACGGGTGCGCTCCTCGCGATCCTGGGCGTCGGCGCCGTGCTCGCAGGCGGGGCAGCCCGGCATGTCTCTGCCGCCCTGGGATCCACGCGCGTCGTACGACTCGGCATGGTCTTGGAGATCATCGGAATCGTCGGCGTCATGCTCACGATCAGCGTCGATCGGTCCGCCTGGTGGATGGCGATACCGCTCTTCATCTACGGCATCGGCGTCGGCTTCGACAGTGCCCAGCTCACCAATGTGATCCTCACCGACGTGCCTCCGCAGCGCTCCGGTGGTGCGTCCTCGGTCACGTCGACCCTGCGTCAGGTGGGGTCCACCCTCGGATCCGCCATGCTCGGCACGGTCCTCTTCGTGTCGCTCGGACTGGCACTCACCAACGACCTCACGGCCAATCAGCCGCAGCTCTCCGAGGATCAGGTCACCCAGATCGTGGACGAGGTGGTCGACACGTCGGGCGAGGCGATCATCCCCTTGGAGCAGCAGCCCGGCATGGCCGACGTCGCGACGGAGGCGAAGCAGTCCTACACGCGCGCCGTGCAGATCATGGCGGCGTTCGCGGGTGGTGCCATGGTCATCGGCCTCATCGCATCGTTTGGCCTGCCCGCAGACCGGCGACGCGAGGAAGACGACGAGACGCGCGAGCGGGTCGACGCCTAGTCGAGGAGATCGCGCGGCTTGGCCGGCGCACGACGCGGCTTGCCGTCACCCAGCATGTAGCTGGTCACGAGGTGGTTCCAGTGGCAGGTGGCGCACACCTCGACGACATAGACGCGGAACTCGCCGTACTCACCGGCCATGCCAGGCAGTCGTGCGGGGTCGATGGCGGAGCCGGCGATGTGGCCGAGCTGCTCGCCGTAGACGTAGGTGACGTGTGTGAGGGTCTCGCGTCCGTCGGTCACGCGGCAGACAGGACAGGGCTCCTCTGTGGGTACGCCGTGGAAGCGGGCCGCACGCAGAAGGTAGGGATCGGCGTCGCAGATGTCGAAGCCGTTGAAGGCCTGCCCGCCGTAGAGGCCGCGGAGCACTGCGCGCCGCTGGAGTGCGTAGTTGACGACGCGACGCGGTGCTGCCGGATCGGCAATGTCCTCGGGGGTGCTGCGCTCCGGCTTGGGCTTGCCGCGCTCACCGAGCACGCGGGATCCGCGCGGCTGCGTGGAGCGGGGCTCGGCCATGGCAGAACCCTAGGCGAGAGTCGGACGTGATGCTCGGGAAGTGAGTGCGTGAAGCGGACATGGCGGTGGTGGTGACCCGCCCCAGCGAGTCACCACCACCGAGTCCCTGCGGTGCGCGCGGGGGCGCACCGTGCATTCGGACAGCTACGTGCCTGCCGTCACCTGCTTCTTGCCGGCCAGGGTGAGCAGGGCCACACCGACCAGGACGAAGAGGATGCCGAGTCCCACCACGAGCAGCGAGACACCGAAGGCGACCACCGACGTGAAGAGCGAGGCGCGCAGGAAGGAGCCGTTCATGGCGACCTGGCGCAGCGGATCCTCGCGATCGAGCTGCGCGTAGGTGAGGCCTCCTGTCGCCTCGAGCGCGTGGTCGGCGATGATCTGCGCCTCGCAGTAGGCGGGGAGCGGGCCGGCCACGGTCTGGCCGCCCAGGCAGGCGTCCTCCGAGACCACGATGTTCTCCGCGGCGAGCGTCGAACTCACCATGCCGTAGGTCGTGGCACCCATGATGATCATGAGCACGCCCACGACCATGAGAATGATGCTGATGACGCGTGCTGCGCCGTGCGAGCCGGCTTGCGCGGACATGTGTCCTCCCGTTGCTGCATAGGGTGTGCATAGGGTGCGTGTCACCCGATGCCTCAACCCTGGCCGGAAGGCTGATCCGTCGCCACGGTCCATGGACCCGGATGCGCGGGGCTTAGGACCCGAGCCCGGTGATTCAAGTCACGTAGGGGCAGTGACGGCAGCCGTTGTCGCAGCAGAAGCCGCGGCGCGCATGCGTCTGGGCCGTCATCACGAAGTAGCCCGTGACCGGATCCGTGTAGCCCGCTTCGTCCGCGGCCATGGCCGCCTCGTGCGCGGCCAGGATCGCCTCGTACGCCGGATGCGACGGCGGCAGCCGCGACGCGTGCGGCTGCGACAGCGACCGATCGGCGAGGGGCGTGGACACCCCATGACTGTAGGTCGGGTCGTCGCGTCAGGCGACTCCTGCGAGACTGGGCCGCACATCACCCCAGCCCACTTCCGGGAGTCACCATGGTCTTCGCCCCGCTCGTCGAGATGAACGACGGCCGCTCCATCCCCGTCATCGGATTCGGTGTCTGGCAGGTGCCGGACGACGTGGTAGTGGATGCGACGCTCAAGGCCCTCGAGGTCGGCTACCGCCACATCGACACGGCGTACCTCTATCTCAACGAGCGCGGCGTGGGCGAGGCACTGCGACGCAGCGGGCTCGACCGCGACGACATCTTCGTCACCACCAAGGTGTGGAACACCGATCACGGGTACGACGAGACGCTGCGCGCCTTCGACAAGAGCACGGGGCTGCTCGGCATCGACGAGGTCGACCTCTACCTCATCCACTGGCCCACGCCCGCGCGCGATATCTACCTCGACTCGTGGCGCGCCCTCATCCGGCTGCGCGAGGAGGGACGCGCGCGCTCCATCGGCGTCTCCAACTTCCACGAGGCGCACCTGCGCAAGATCATCGACGAGACCGGCGTCATCCCGGCGATCAACCAGATCGAGCTCCATCCGTGGCTGCCGCAGACCCACATGCGCGATATCGACGGCCGCCTCGGCATCAAGACCGAGGCGTGGAGCCCGCTCGGATCCGGGCGGCTCATCGACGACCCGGTCATCGCCGAGGTCGCGGCCAAGCACGGGAAGTCCCCGGCTCAGGTGATGGTGCGGTGGAGCATCCAGCTGGGCAACATCGTGCTGCCGAAGTCGGTCACCCCCGAGCGCATCGAGCAGAACATCGACGTCTTCGACTTCCAGCTCGACGACGCCGACATGGCGGCCATTGCGACGCTCGAGTCGGGTCGCCGCACCGGTCCTAATCCCGACGAGTTCAACGAGGCGTAGGCCGCGCCCCCGACGCCTAGCGCCTCGAGAACCGCGATTCCGGCGTTCCGCAACGCGGTATTCGAGGCGCTAAGGGTCGCGTGACGGGGGCGGTGAGCCCGTGATGACGGGTGGCGGGACCCTCCACCGAGTACGGCGTCACCCGACCCCTGCGCGGGGAGTGTGGCGATAGCGTGCGGGAGTGGCGGCCCTCGGCAATCTGCGTGCGATCCTCGTCGTCCGCGACTTCCGGCGGCTCTTCGGCGTCCGGCTCGCCGGCCAGTTCGGCGACGGCCTTCTCCAGGCTGCGCTCGCGACCTTCGTGCTCTTCTCTCCGGAGCGCCAGCCCACCGCGGCGTCCGTGGCCGGAGCCTTCGCGGTGCTCTTCCTTCCCTACTCCCTCGTCGGTCCCTTCGCCGGCGTCTTCCTCGACGAGTGGCGTCGCCGGCAGGTGCTCGTCTACGCCAACCTCCTGCGCGGCGCGCTCGTCATCGCCGTAGCCGCTCTGGTGTGGGCCAGGCATGACGGCCTGGACCTCGCCGTGAGCGTGCTGCTCGTCCTCGGCGTCGCACGCTTCGTGCTGGCCGGGGTCGCCGCCTCCCTGCCCCACGTCGTCGACGGGCCACTCCTGGTCACGGCCAACGCCCTCACGCCGACCGCCGGGACCATCGCCGCGGCGATCGGCGGACTCGTCGGGGTGGGGATCCGCGCCATCTCGGGTGGAGGAGACACCGGCAGCGTGGTCGTGCTCGCCTGCGCGATCGCGTCCTACGTCATCGCCTCCGTCATTGCCGCCACCCTGCCCAAGGACCGGCTGGGTCCGAACGAGGACACGGTGCGCAACTCCTTCCTCGGCGTCCTCCAGGGCCTCGGCGACGGCTTCCGTCAACTCGTCGGACACCCGGTCGCGGGCCGCGCGGTCGTGGTGGTCATCGTGCAGCGCATCGCGTTCGGCGCGCTCACGGTCCTCGGCCTGCTCCTCATCCGCAACACCTTCAATCCCGCGGGCGACCCCGACGCGGCGCTGGGCCAGTTCGCCCTCGTCACGGGCGCCGCGGCGCTCGGCGCCCTGCTCGGCGCGATCCTCACCCCCGGCCGCGTACGCCGCATGGGATACGTGCCGTGGACCGTCATCGCCGTGGGACAGGCAGCACCGCTCGTCCCTCTCGGCGTACTCGCGGGCATGTACCTGCCCGCGCTGTGGCCCCTGTTGGGGGCGGCCATCTCACTCGGCTTCGCCAATCAGGCGGCCAAGGTGGCGAGCGACACCCTCATCCAGCGCGAGATCGACGACGACTACCTCGGCCGGGTCTTCTCCCTCTTCGACGTGGCGGTCAACGTCGCACTGGTGCTGGGCATCGTGGCTGTGGCGTTCACCAGTCCTGAATCGGGCATCGCACCCTGGGCCGTCATCGGCGTGACGGTGCTTATCGCCGCCAACGCCACGTGGTACCACGGTGTCGGCGCCAAAGGCCGCGAGCGGCGGCAGTCGCGCGGCTAGGCTGCGCCCGTGACCGACACCGCAGCCACCTCCACGTCCCCCCAGCGCCGCATCGGGGTGCGCTCCATCGCCGCGCTCCTGGCCCTCATCCTCGGGCTGGTACTGCTGCCCCTCGGCACGGTGACCTACTGGGGTCATCGCACGGTGACCGACACCGAGCGGTACCTCGAGACGATGCAGCCGCTCGCCTACGACGAGGATGTCCAGGCTTCGGTCTCGACGTTCATCACGGACAAGATCGAGGAGCAGGTCGACCCCGAGGCCCTGGTCAATCAGGTCTTCGCGGGGCTCATCGACGACTACCCCTCGCTCAAGGCACTCGTCCCCATCATCTCCGGCGCCGTCGACTCCCTCATCGGTCAGGTCGTCGACCGACTCGTGCGGTCCGATCAGTTCAAGGAGCTGTGGAATCTCGCCAACACCGCCGCGCAGAAGAGCCTCATGGCCATCCTCGAGGGACGCGACGACGGCCCCGTGTCACTGCAGGGTGACGAGGTCGTCCTCGATATCGGCGTACTCATCGACCAGGTCAAGCAGGGTCTCGTGGACCGGGGCTTCTCGGCCGCGGCCAACATCAGCGTCGCCGAAGCCGACCGTCAGATCGTCCTGCTCGAGGCACCTCAGCTCGCGCAGATCCGCACGATCTACTCCTTCACGTCGCCCGTCGCGGCCGGCCTCATCTATGTCGCGATCCTCCTCCTCGTGCTCGCGGTGGTGCTCGCCCGTCGACGACCTCGGATGGTGGCGTGGGCCGGTGGTGGAGCCGCCGTTGGCGGGGCGCTCCTCGTGGTCGGACTCGGCGTCGGCCAGGGGGCCTTCGTCAACACCCTGGAGGGCACGCCCTTCGCCAAGGCGTCGCAGACCTTCTACGACCAGCTGCTCAAGTTCCTCTACAACGGGTCGTACGCCCTCATCGTGCTCGGGATCATCGTCATGGCCGTCGGCCTCTACCTCTGCGGGGCACGCTGGGCCATCGAACTGCGCGCGGCCGTCAACAACCTCGCCGACGACATCGCGCGCAACATCCCCCCGGGCCCCATCACCTCATCGGGTGCGTGGGTCGCCCAGCATGCCCGGTGGCTGCGCGTCGCCGTCGCCGCGATCTTCACCATCATCGTCGTCATCGGCAACGACCTGTCGGTCGCGCGCACGATCTGGGCCGCGCTCATCTCGCTGCTGCTCCTCGGCGTGATCCAGGTGTGGGCAGCCGCGGGTCGGCGTGCCTCAGCAGAGCAGGTCGCGGCCTAGGCGCACAAGCGCGAACTTCGAGCGGAGAAGGTCGAACAACAGCTCTCTCGGCTCGAATTTGGCCTGCCTACGCCTGGCGGGCCGCCCACCAGGCCCGCAGCGCGCGCTCCGCCTCGTCCTCGCCCAGCGGGCCCTGGTCGAGGCGGAGCTCGAGCAGGTAGGTGTAGGCCTCGCCGACCTCACGCCCCGGGCGGACGCCGAGGATCTCCATGATCCGATTGCCATCGAGATCGGGGCGGATCGCCGCCAGCTCCTCCTGCTCGGCGAGGACCGCGATGCGCTCCTCCAGCCCGTCGTACGCCGCCTGCAGCGCCGCGGCGCGCTTGCGATTGCGCGTGGTGCAGTCCGCGCGCGTGAGCTTGTGGAGTCGTGTGATCTGGTCGCCCGCATCGCGCACATAGCGGCGCACCGCGGAATCGGTCCACTCACCCGTGCCGTAACCGTGGAAGCGCAGGTGCAGCTCGGTGAGCTTGGAGACGTCGTCGATCAGCTCGTTGGGGTAGCGCAATGCGGTGAGTCGCTTGCGCACCATCCGCGCTCCCACGACCTCGTGATGATGGAAGGACACTCCGCCGTCGCCTTCGAAGCGGCGCGTCTTGGGCTTGCCGATGTCATGGAGCAGCGCGGCCAGTCGCAAGACGAGGTCGGGTCCCGACGTGGGTGCGTGCGACGTCTCGAGGTCGATCGCCTGCTCCATCACCGTGAGCGAGTGCTCGTAGACGTCCTTGTGCCGGTGGTGCTCGTCGATCTCGAGTTTGAGGCCGGGGAGCTCGGGGAGCACGTAGGCGGCGAGGCCGGTCTCGACGAGGACCGCGAGCCCGAGCCGCGGGTGGGCGCCGAGCAGCAACTTGGTGAGTTCGTCGCGAATCCGCTCGGCCGACACGATCTCTAGGCGCGTCGCCATCTCGCGCATCGCGATGAGCACCTCGGGGGCGATCGCGAAGTTGAGCTGGGACACGAAGCGTGCTGCGCGCATCATGCGCAGCGGGTCGTCGCCGAAGGACTCCTCCGGCGCGATGGGCGTGCGCAGGACACGCTCCGCCAGATCGCCCATTCCGTCGTGCAGATCGACGAACTCGAGCGTGGGTAGGCGCACGGCCATGGCGTTGACGGTGAAGTCGCGGCGTGCCAGATCCCCTGCGAGCGTGTCGCCGAAGGTCACCTCGGGCTTGCGCGAGTCTGCGTCGTAGGACTCCGAGCGGTACGTCGTGATCTCCAGGTGGAGGTCGCCCTTGCGCGCGCCCACCGTCCCGAAGCGCATGCCGACGTCCCACACGTGGTCGGCCCAGCCCCGTACGAGTTGCTCGATGCGCTCCGGGCGGGCATCGGTGGTCAGATCGAGGTCATGGCTGGCGCCGGGGCGGCCCAGCATGATGTCGCGCACCGGCCCGCCCACGAGGGCGAGCTCGTGCCCTGCCTCGGCGAAGCGGGCCGTGAGGGGACCGAGTGAATCCGCGACGCCCAGGAGGATGGCCGCGGGGGAGTGCGCCCCCGCCGACGTCCCCGAGGGTGCCTCCGCCATGGGGGGAGCCTAGGCCGCGCCCCTCCGGGCCACCTCGCCCGACGCGGTTATCCTCGAGCCATGGCTGAATCCGGAGCATCGAAGGGCTCCGGGAGCCGGGGGGGCCCGGGCAAGCCCACGTCTCCTCGCCGTGCCCCAGGCAAGGCCGCCTCGGCGAAGCCGGCAGGCCGCCGCCCCCCGCGCATGCCCAAGGTCGAGGAGACCTCGGCGGGCGGACTCGTCGTGGATCGCACGGGCGCCCAACTGCGGGCCGCACTCATCGCGCGCCATGACCGCCGCGGCCGCCTCGTGTGGTCACTGCCCAAGGGCCACCTCGAGGAGGGGGAGACCCCCGAGGACGCCGCCATCCGCGAGGTCGAGGAGGAGACCGGGATCCGCGGAAGGGTCCTCGCCCCTCTCGGGGTGATCGACTTCTGGTTCATCGCCGAGAACCGCCGTATCCACAAGACCGTGCACCACTACCTCATGGAGGCCTCGGGCGGGGAGCTGTCCGACGAGGATGCCGAGGTCGTCGAGGTCGCCTGGTTCCCCCTCACCGATATCCGCGAGCGACTGGCCTACGCCGACGAGCGCCGGCTGCTCGACCGGCTGCCGGACCTCCTCGCGGACGCGGGGTGAAGCGGGGCAGCCTCGCCGGGGTCCTCGCAGTCCTGGCACTCACCCTGCTCCTCGGACCGGGCGCCGCACGCGCTGAGGATCCCCCCGCTCCCGTGCGCATCACCATCACGGGTCTGGCGCCCGTGACCCTCGGGCAGGGCACCTCGCTCACCATGAGCGGGACCGTCGCCAACACCGGGCTCACGACCATCACCGCGGTGAGCGTGCGGCTCACGCTCTCCGCGACGCCGATCGCGGAGCGCAAGGAGCTCCGCAAGGCAGCAGATGCCGAGGGTGGCTACGGATCCGTGCCGCTCTACGCGACGACCACCGCGCTCGTCGATGCACTCCCCCCGGGCGCGAAGGCCGACTACCGACTCTCGGTCGAGGCCGCCCAGCTACCCGTGAACGCTCCTGGCGTCTACGTCGTCGGCGCGGAGGTGATCGGATTTGGACCCGCGGGCTATGTGATCCTCGACGCCGCCCGCACGCTCATCCCCTACGTCCCCGAGCCCGTCATCCCCGTCCGGGTCACGTGGTTGTGGCCACTGGCGACGATGCCGGCGCAGACTCCCGATGATGTGCTCCTGGGCGAGACGATCCCCCGCGAGGTATCGCCGGGCGGCCGACTCGACGACCTGCTCGCTGCCGGCGCTTCCTCGCCCTCGATCACCTGGGTGGTCGATCCCCAGGTCCTCCAGGTGACGGATGACATGTCGGACGGGTACCTGGTCGACAAGGGGGGCGATATCCGCGCCGGCACGTCAGCCGACGACGCCGCGGCGTGGCTGGACCGCGCACGCGAGGTCCTGGGGGTCCCCCAGGACACCCAGGAGTCCACACCGAGACAACGCGCACTGTGGGTCATGCCCTACGCCGATCCCGATGCGGATGCGCTCACGCGTGCCGGCCTCACCACCGACCTGGTCCGCGCCACCACCGCGGCTCCTGAGGTCGCGGCGCGCCAGCTCACGCGCGATCCCGACGGGACACTCGCCTGGGCTGCAGGGGGCCGACTCGATCGCGGCGCACTCGATGTCCTCGCCTCTGCGGGCGTGCGCACCGTCGTCGTCCGCGACAAGGCCGCTCCCGCGATCGACGGCCTGGGCTACACGCCTTCGGGATACGTCGACGTGGAGGCGTCGGGTGGACGGGTGCGCGCGCTCGTCATCGACCCGGGATTGCTCACCGCACTCGAGCTCCCCCAGGGCAATCAGGCCACGATCCTCGCCGCGCGTCAGCGCTTCCTCGCGGAGCTCGCCTACGTCGCACTCGAGCCGACCTCGCAGACGCGCTACCTCGTCGCGGCCGCGGCCAGTCCCCGGTGGGATCCCAACCCGCGACTCCTCCGGGCACTCATTGCCTCCCTGCGCAGCACCCCGTGGACCAGACTCGTGCCCGTGAGCACGGTCCTCGCCCTGCCCGAAGCGCCCGACCCCCGCACCGTCGATCCCGACGCGCGACGGGCGCGCGAGTTGAGCACCGGGTATCTCGAGCGCATCGCCGCCGTCCAAGCCTCGATCGACTCGCTGCGCTCGGTCCTGGCCGATCCGCTGCCCGTGATTGCCCCTCTCACGTCCGCGGTGCTGCGCGCCGAGTCCAGCAGCTGGCGCACCCGCCCGCGCGAGGGCGAGCGCCTGGTCGACTCCATCGACGCGTCGCTCGCGACGATCGAGGGGCGCGTCTACGTCGTGCCGCGCGACAACGTCGTCCTCAGCGGTGACCGGGGCAGCGTGCCGGTGACGGTCACCAACGACTTCGACCAGACCGTGCGCGTAGGTGTCACGATCTCGGCCGATCCCGCGGCACGCCTCGATGCCGAGTCACTTCCGGCGGTCGAGATCGAGCCCGGGCGCAGGGCGAGCCTCGAGGTGCCAGTGCGCGTGGTCGGTGGCGATGCCCTCACCGTCGCGGTGCAGCTCACCGATCCCGCGGGCAGGGCCTTCGGCGAGCCGGTGTCGCTCGAGCTGCGCACCACGGCGTACTCACGTGCCGCGCTCTGGGTGGCGATCGCTGCGGCCGCGGTGCTCGTGCTCCTCGTCGTCTACGACATCGTCCGGCGCGCGCGTCAGCGCGGTGAGCGACGCCGCGAGGCCTCGGCATGAGCGACACGCGACCCGATCCGCAGGAGGTGGCCGCCCCGCAAGGGCCGGCTGAGCCGGAGATCGACCCGGCGCTCGAGCCGGCCAGCGCCACGGAGGCGCGCTCCACGACGACCGGGCTCCTCGGATCCAGTGCCGTCATGGCCGCCGGCACGGTCCTCTCCCGTGTGACCGGCGTCGCGCGCGACATCGCGCTCACCGCGGCGCTGGGCTTCTACCTCGTCTCCGACGCCTACTCGCTGGGCAACACGATGCCCAACGTCCTCTACATCCTTATCGTGGGCGGGGCCCTCAACGCGGTCTTCATCCCGCAGCTCGTCCGTCGCATGAAGGACGATGCCGACGGCGGCCAGGCCTACGCGGATCGGCTCATCACCCTCGCGGGAGTCGTGCTCCTCGTCTTCTCCGTCGCCGCGGTGCTGCTCGCCCCGATCCTCGTCGATCTCTACGCGACGTCGGCGTACGACGACTCCCAGCGCGAGCTCGCCACGGCATTCGCTCGCCTGTGCCTGCCGCAGATCTTCTTCTACGGCGTCTACGCACTGCTGAGCCAGGTGCTGAATGCGCGCGGGAAGTTCGGCGCCCCGATGTTCGCGCCGATCCTCAACAACTTCGTCGCCATCGGCACCTTCCTGCTCTTCATCGCTATCGCCGGGACATCTGCGGCGGCTGACGGGGTGCTCACCCCCGATCAGGTGGCGATCCTGGGCATCGGCACGACGCTGGGCGTCGCGCTCCAGGCCCTCATCCTCATCCCGGTGCTCGTCCGCGCGGGCTACCGCTGGCGTCCCCGCTTCGACTGGCGAGGCTCCGGCCTGGGCAAGGCCGGGCACCTTGCCGTGTGGACGCTCCTGCTCGTCGTCATCAACCAGGCGGGCTACATCGCGATCACACGACTGTCGACCCTGGCCAACGTCAATGCGGCCGCCGCGGGCACCACTCCCGCGGGACTCACGACGTACCAGAAGGCCCACCTCATCTTCATGCTGCCGCACAGCGTCATCACGGTCTCGATCGTGACGGCCCTGCTCCCCGCGCTGAGCCGCGTGGCGCACTCCGGGCGGCTCCACCAGGTGGGCGCGGACGTGTCGGGCGCAATGCGTCTGGTCGCCGCGCTCATCATCCCCATCGGCGCCGTGCTCATGATCGTGAGCCCGGGCATCGCCGTGCTCCTCTTCGGTTATGGCGCCGCTACTCCCGACCAGGCGCAGCTCACCGGTCTCATCACCTCGGTCTTCATGCTGGGCCTGCTGCCCTTCACGCTCTTCTACGTGCTCTTCCGCGGCTTCTACGCCATGGAGGACACGCGCACGCCCTTCATCGCCAGCGTCGTGATGAACGTCGTCGCCCTCGGAGTGGCCATCCCGCTCTTCTACGCGGTGAGCGGCGGGGCGCAGGTGGCCGCGCTCGCCTTCGGCTACGTGTGCGGCTTCTGGGCGACCTTCATCGTCGCCTGGATCCTCCTGGCCCGGCGACTCGGCGGACTCAACTCGTGGACGACACTCCGCTCGCTCCTGCGGATGCTCATCGCCGGATTCATTGCCCTGAGCGTGATGTACGGCACCAAGGCCGCGCTCTCCGCCTATGTGACTGGCAACGATCCGGCCGACACCCTGGGCGTGCTCATCGACGTCGTGGTCGTCAGCGCCGTAGGCCTCGGCGTCTACCTGGCGGCGGCCTGGGCGATGCGCATCAACGAGGTCGGAGAAGTCGTCGCCCTGGTCCAGCGCAAGGTGCTGCGGCGGCGTTCATCCAGCGAAGACGTGGCCGACGCCCGTACCCTCGAGGGGTGAGCGACAGGCGGATCGGCCGCTACATCCTCGACGTCCTGGTCTCCCAGACCGGTGTCGTCGAGTTGTGGCAGGGCTTCGACCCCGCGCTCGAGCGCCCCGTCTCGCTGCGCCTCATCCCCTCCCAGGATCCCCTCGCCGAGGCTGCCGAAGCTGCGGCTCGCCGCGCGGCCACGGTCGACGACCGACGCGTCATCGCCGTCCTGGACATCCTCGCGTCAGAGCATGTGGTCGGCGCGGATGAGTCGCTCGGCCCGACGTACCTCGTGATCGTGAGCGAGTGGGTCGACGGCCGCACCCTCACCGATATCTACGAGGAGCGCGAAGGCGAGCCGATCGAGATCGACGAGGTCGTCCCGGTCATCCGCCAGGTGGCGATCGCACTCCAGCACAGCCATGAGCTCAGCATCCATCACGACCGGCTGCGTCCCGGCTCGCTGCTCATCTCCGAGACGGCCGACTTCGACGATCCCTTCACGCTGCTCGGCGACACCAATGTCGTGCGCATCCGCGGTCTCGCGGTGGACGCCGCCCTCTGGCCCGCGGAGCGCGAGGACGACATCGTCGGGCTCGGCTCCCTCCTCTACGCGATGCTCACGGGCCGCTGGCCCCTCGGACTCGTCGATGGGATGTCTCCGGCACCGCGCGTCGGCGAGCGGCTCCTGCCGCCCTCGCAGGTGGTGGCCGACGTGCCCTCCGGGATCGACGAGATCTGCCTGCGCGCCATCGGGCCCGCCGTGGCCGGCGATGCGCGCATCGAGCCGTACGCCAACATGGCCGCGGTCGCAAGCGCACTCGGTGCCTGGGAGCAGCGACCCGGACGTCGGACCCTCT
>Ga0181554_1003518_pt1 | contig 13219 bp, 16 predicted proteins | sample 011ome_16_FD_145602 | JGI IMG/M metagenome (GOLD analysis project Ga0181554, IMG submission 145602) | Coastal salt marsh microbial communities from the Groves Creek Marsh, Skidaway Island, Georgia - 011503CT metaG (spades assembly) | ecosystem: Environmental > Aquatic > Marine > Intertidal zone... | reverse complement strand
AATCGTTCGTTACCGCGTGCCTTTTGTCGTAACCATTGTTTTGCTCTGGTCAGGTCTCGTGTGATCGTAATTGGGTAGCGATCATTCACCTGCTTGAGGGTTTCTCGTGCTTGTTCAATATCTCTATCTAGAAGATGTTTCACGAAAGAAGATACGTGTTCTGCTCTGAACGATCTCATAGAGATTGCAAGATGCAAATCTTCATTAAAAATTACGTTAGATCTTTCTTTGAAAAGGTCGAGAGCCTTCCCAGCCCCATATTCTGAATCGTGAATATGTGGGGAAATATGTACTTCCCATTCCCGGAAATGATCATGCATTGCATTCAACCACTCGCCAATGCCAGCCTCGCCGGTGTTAATTTCTTGGCCGCCTCCAACCAAACAGACGATGACTGCCCAGTCTGGGTGGCGATCAAGACAAGAAATTAAAAACTCTGGTTCAGAGCGATTGAAGTTTGGCCGACCTTTTTTGCGGGCCATAAATTGTGTGGTTTGCTCCTTTGTCCAAGCTCGTTGCGCTTCGTCGAAAATAACAACATGATCAACGGGTGGTTTTGGGTCTGCCAAATAGGCATCACGAAAATGGTGGACGTTCTGAATGAATGCCTCAACAGCTTTCTTAGCTTCACCTTTTCTGAGTTTTTCACCTATTGATTTCATGCGAGCTACTTTATCCCTTGCTAATGCTTCTCGCAGAACGGAGACCAAAGGTCCGTTGCCAGAAAGATAAACGCTATGGAGATCGCTATCTGAGTCCATGTGCGATGTTGCAACATCTAGGCCAACAAGTGTTTTCCCGGCTCCAGGGACGCCGGTAATAAAACAGATGGCTTTTTTACGTTCAGATTTTGCCCGTTCGATCAGATTTGATATTGCTACTGAGGTGCGTGCCAGATTCTTTTCTCCAGCATCGCTACGGGATAGCTCGGCAACAGAATGGCTCCCATATAGAGCAGATGCTGCCTCTATGATCGTAGGAGTAGGTCGATAGCGACCCGCCTCCCAGCTGATTGAATCAATTTTGTTGCCATCGGCAAATTGAAGAGCAGCATTAATGATGTTGTTGATTTGGTCAGGTGATGCATGGATAGGATACAGAACACCATCATCATGATGGCTTGTTGTAACTGGGCTGGCGATTCCTTTAGTGTTCGTTGCAATAAGAATCGGGGCTATTACACATGTATGGCTAGGTTCATGGAAGTTCTTAAGGTCTAAGGCGTAATCCCATACCTGATCTAGTGCATATCTATTGAACTCACTTTCCCCAACTTTGAATTCAATGACAAAGATCACATGGTCGATCAGAACGAGAACGTCAATTCGTTTGCCTAGCCGTGGTACTACGAATTCTAAAAAGATACATCCTCTTTGGCTGTATGGCTTCAGCTCGGATTGGAGTATTTGAATTTGCGAGACCCAAGCATCTCGTTGTGTTAGTTCAATTGAGAAACCAGAATTAAGAGTTATTTCTCCTAGAATCGAAGTAGCGGGTTCGCGTAAAAATGCTTCGATTGAAGCAGAGTAAAAGGCTCTTTGTTTTCTTGGCTGCATATTTTTAGATCTCGAGACGCGTGCGTTCCCAATTGGCGGATAGGCATTCTTCCCAATTTTGGTTTTTGTTAAAGCGTTCTGTAATTTCTATCACGTCACCAAAAATCGGTTGATTAATTTCGTTATTGTTCGCTGGGCGGATTTGTATGAATTCGTGCCAGACGTGATCTGTCGATTCTGTTTCGTATTCATTGTCGGAATTAGTGAAATAAAGCGGAGGTAATCCAACTTGTTCTGCGATAAACCGTTCGCCTTCACATAAGGTTTTTCTTATTGAATTGTTCACGGACGCTGTCGCTTCGCCGAAAAGAAGGACTTGACCGTACCTCTTAAAGTTGCCGGTATCCCTGTATAGATAATCTAAACAGCATAGTGTGTTCATGATTTTGTTCCGCGCAAAGAATCTCAGGTTTTAAATTGCAGCTTATCGAACTTGCAGAATGATACGTCCAGTTTGTCGGTTGGTATTAGGGCGTTTGGCAACTGATTTGGTCAAGAGGACAGAGATGTGAGGCACGACGTTCTGTAATTGACGGGTATTGCTTAGGCTGCGATAGCTTCTTTTCGCTGACGCTTTGCCGGAAGGCGACCGGTAGGTTTTATTGTTGTAGCGCTTACGGTCAGCTTTGGTTTTAGTCCTGCTGTTGCAGCCATATCCAGCAGTGCGTCTGTAGAGAAGAGGCTGATACGGCCACGCGTTAGATCAGAGACTCTTGGTTGAGTCACGCCCAAGAATGTAGCGGCGTCCGCCTGTGTGCACCCTTGGATGTTAAGCCATTCCTGTAGTGCTCTCATGAGATCCGAACGGATCTTCATGCTGGCGGATTCCTGGGGGGTATCGGTGATGGCATCCCAGACTGAATCGTGTTTTATTGTTTTCATTTTGAAATGATACAAGTTTTTGTATGAAGAACAAGATGAATGTCGTTGGCTTGGATATCCACCTTTGGAATTAAATTTATTCTGACATTCAAGAGTCTCACCAGGTGAGACTCTCGACCTCTAGGATGCTCCCTATATGAATTTTTTTAGTACCAGTGGGGAGAAATCGTGTTCGAACAGATTGTTAAGGGTGCGCTGTGGTTTGCTGTGGCTACTTACGCGATTGGTACCTTTAAGACGCTGACGCTGGCTTTAGCTGCGGATGGTGGTCAGAGCGCTGGCCAGGTGCTTGTGAAAGAAGAGGGTAGAAAGCCGCTGATCTATCCGGTGATTAACGGTACGGATATGGCTATGCCCTTTTCTACGCCAATGCAGACGGCGTCACGGGTGGTGGGTACGTCAAAACTGTATTACGCGGTGTATCCGGGTATGTCTGTTCGGGACACGCGGTATCGGGCGTTCTGGAGGTAGTTATGTGTTGCTTGACGAATAGAGGTCGGTGTGTATGATACACATCAGAAACAGTAAGGACCTGATCAAGGTGCTTGTGGCTCATGGGTGGACGCTCAATCGAAGTAGAGGTTCGCATCATGTTTATAAGCATCCAATCAAGAGCGGGCACATAACTGTGCCGCACCCAAAAAAAGATTTGGGTCAGGGCATTGTCAAAAGCATTCTTAAGCAAGCAGGAATTGAGGGGTAGCACATGAAATATCCAATAGCTATTGAGCCACCAGCATCGGCTAACGAGGCTTGGGGTGTTGTTGTGCCTGATCTGGAAGGCTGCTTCTCTGCGTCTGATACAGGTGTGGATGAAGCGATTGAAAATGCTAAGGAAGCTATGGAGCTCTGGATTGAAACCGCTTTAGATTCTGGAATGGATATTCCTGCGCCCAGTTCGATTACACAGCTGCAAAAGGATCGTCAGTACAAAGGCTGGATCTGGGCCGTAGCCGAGATTGATCCTGCGTTGCTATCAAATGAGATTGAACGTGTGAACATTACCTTGCCGAAGCGTGTGCTGACACGGTTGGATAACAAGGCAAAGGCAGCGGGTGAGACGCGATCGGGATTTATTGCGCTTCTTGCACTGACAGCTTAAGCACCAGAAACGAAAAAGGCCAATCGATTGATTGGCCTTTTTCATGTGTTTTTTGGGGTGGGCGATGGGATTCGAACCCACGACCCTCGGAATCACAATCCGATATTCTAACCAACTGAACTACGCCCACCACTGTACTGCTAACTGCTAAGTTGGCGCACCCGATTGGAATCGAACCAACAACCTACGGCTTAGAAGAGCCTTCGACCTCGTTTGCACCACTTCGATGAAGGCCGAAGTATAACGGAGTTTTGCGGCGCTGCAAAGAGTGACTGACGCTTATTTCCTGATCCTAAATATGGTCAATAACCCGTCCATTGCCATCCGTATGCACGGTACGCGTAATGATTCGCCCACTAATCGTTATGGTTTGCTGCGGTTCCTCTTTGCGTCCGAATATCTGCATCAGCAGCCATACGATGAACAGGGCGCTACTGATAATTGATAGAACCAGCGCGGCGGTATACATGGATTAAGTTAATCTATCAGCGGGCGAAATTCATTGCGGCATCATCATCTGGTGCAACATTCTCAAGCCCAACAGAGTCGCAAAGCATCATAAATTTCGATGGATCTTTTTGTGAAGCTTTGGCTTCATCACAAGTAATCCACTTAGATCTCAATCCAAGTACATATTCAACGCGGTCGTGGAAAAGCTTGAAATCTGCTGGATTGTCGTTTGCTCCTACCTGCAAGTCTTTCAAGAAGACATTTGGCGGGCCGATCAGCGGGGCGCTAGCACTGCTAAAAGCAATAGAAGCAGTTGTGGCCTTTGGTGTTGAATTTACAGTTACGTTGTACTGATCAATTCCAATTGCTGCCATCAGCACTACATAAATCAACCACGCTCGCTTTGCATAAAGTTTGTTTTCTGCGATATCAAACTTCATATCATTTGTAGGATCGAGCATAAAAAGCACTTTTTGTGATGCTTGCAGAACCTCTTTAGGCGACTTGTTTGGATAAGTTCGCGTTGAAGCAGTCTGGTTCTCAGTTAATGCAGTATTCATCTGCTCAAAAGTCATTGGCTGATTAGTGGCACAAGCTGTTAGCAATATTGCAAAAGAAAGGACAGTCAGTTTCTGGTGCAGTTTCATTGCATAGATCTCCAAAGTTTATTTTCTTATAATACGCCAAAAGGAAAACCCAGACCTTTTGAGTCTGGGTTCCTGCTAGCGCCTACCGGGGGTGGCTTTGGATAGCCGGGCATCACTAACTGCGATAGTTTTTCGAGTCCGGCACACATCGCTAATCCGGACTGCTACTCCCACCGTAAGGCGGGCCCCAGCAGCAGGGTGATCAAACTCTTACAGCATCAATGCGCGAAGGTCAGCGGCAATCATGCTATTACGCTGGGCGGCCATGGCTTCAAGTGCAGCGCCACCGTCACCGGCCAATGCTTTAATCCGTGCGACAAGTGCCGTCACCTCTGACTTGCTCAAATTGCGCGGACCGCGTAGGAACCCTTCGCATTGCTTCAAGCTGTCCAGACTTTCAATTTCACTCTTAACGCTGGTCAGTTGCGCATGGCTGTCTGCGGGTCGCAGCACGGGGCTGATCTCGAACAGGTCAATCTCGGCCAGTGTCCGGCCACCATGCACATTTGGCGTAGATTTACGGTCAAAATAGCCGATACTCAGCGCGTGAACCGTGCCGTGCTTCATGGCTGCATAACAGTTGTCAGCGACAGTATGACCCGGCGTCAGTTCGCCTTTAACATAAAGCCCGGTGGTGTCCTCTTCCAGCGACAGCCATTTTCCGATGACATCATTCGACCCATGGTTCCAGTGCATCAGCACATCGCGTCCACTTCGCAGCGATTTGGCAAAAGCGCCGGGTTGTACGGTATCGCCGTAAGTGTCCACGTTGCCGAATGTGGAAGCGTAGCCCTCAAACGTACCGGTTTTTGCTTCGTCAAATTTAAGCTCTAAGTCTGCAAATTTATATAACATCTTCATTCCCCGTCAGATTGCCAGATTGAGTGCAGTCGCTCCCATTGCTCAAGTCGGCGTTGCTCATTGTTGAGTAACCCCTCCAGTGTTCGCCGGATCCGATTGTCCGTGCAATGCTCACGCTGGCGCTCAAGCTCGCCAATACGGTGGCGAATCTGGTCTAAGTGCGCTTGCTCAAGCATTTGGACACTTCGTCACGGACAACGGCCCGGATGCGTTGTTCTTCATCAAAGGCTTCGCGTTCAAGCTCAACAACACGATCAACAAACGCTAGGCAATGCTCAATGCTCAAACGGCGCTTGCCGTTCTGGTTTTGGTACAGAAACAGCCCCATGTCGGCTTTTGATTTCAGGTTTTCCATGTCTTTTCCTTTCGGGTGATGTAAGGGGCCAGCCGCAGCCAGCCCCCCAGACCTATCAGGCAGCGATGGTCACGTTCAGAACAGCAGACGGGCTAAACACAGCCAGACCAATGCGGCACTCGGCACGGCAGCGGATGACGTTGTTACTAAAGTCTGAGTCGATTCGGCCAAAATCCACCATGGCTTGCTGACGATCCAGAATCGCTACTTGCGAAGCATCCAGGACAATCGGTGCGCCACCAGTAACAGCCGGATCCGTCACCACAGGTAGACCCCACAGCGTTTCAGCCGTTGCGTTGGCTGGGCTACCATACAGATACTGACCGGTGCCAGTGCCTTCTCGCATGGTACGAATCGCCAGCCAATCGCTCGGATTCATCAGGACTGCCGAAGCTTGCCAGCCGCTCTGCTCAAGGGCCGATACAGCCCCGGCGATAGCATCAGGCAGGCTTGTGCCAGCATCAGCAACAAACTCGGCGGCTTGCGTTGCCAGACCTTGAACCTTGCCAGCCGTAGCACCAGCGATAAGCTCGGCACTCGCCTTGTGCTGCACACCGTAACGCATCAGCGTAGTGACTTGATTCGACAGGGCAGGCATATCTGCCAAAACCTGTTCGCTCAGTGGTAAAACATGGGCGATCGTGGCGATTGTCGCAGTCACAAGCTCGGTGGGCATTTCTGCGGCAGCTTTGGCAGCCCCTTCGTTCGCTTGATAGTCGGCGGCGTTGACGTAGCCATCCAGACGATTAAATTCGAACGAATTCGAGTTGACCGGCAGGGTCGGCAGGATGTCGAAAATCGACAGTTTGCGCTGTCCGCCTTCACCCAGACGCGGGTCGAAGTTTGCCGGAACGCCAATGCTGTCATTACCGGCGCTACCATCGCCGACAACAAGGCTCTTTAGCAGACCCGGCAGTTGAACGCCAGCCGTTTTGATTGAACGATTGCCGACAAAATCTCGCAGCGAATCAGACTTGGTAAGGGCTTGGCCCGTTTGGTTCACCGAAATACGGCGGGTGCTGATTGCTCCAAAGCTCGGATCGCTTGCCATTTTTTGGGCAACGTCCAGAGTGAACGATTCATTTGCGTCTAGGCGGGTTTGAATCGCAGCGATTTTGTCAGTGAGATTTGATTTCAAATCGGTAATGGCTTGAGTGATTTCTTGCATGATATTGACTCCGAAAAAATAAGAAAGGTTCAGTTTTCTCGGAATCGCTCCGAATCAAAACTCACATATTAGACAGAATCACTCCGCCAATATGTGTCGCGTTTGTGCGCGATAGCCGATTATAAACACAAAAAATAAAGTTACGGAATATGTTTTGCCCATCTAACTGCTTTTTCTTTACTGAATCCGAAAACTTGACGTAATAACTTCTCAAATTCACGTTTTCTCAGGTGCCGATGCCTGAACCGTTCTTTTAGTTCCAAAGATTCAACAAGTTGGCGTTTATACTTAAACCACGTTAAAAAGACGCTGATTAAGGGCATTTTGTGGCCTCCTGGGCGATTAAATTATCATCGGCAAGGGGTAGGCCTAGGCTCTGGATAATATAAGCCTCAGAAGCGCCGTTCTGGGCCATTATTTTGGCTTTATTAAGCATTTCGGCGCGTAGTTCACGGCCTAATTCAATGCCTCGGTGGTATGTGTGCTTGTTAATAAGTTGTTTAATTTTGCGATTCATTGCTAATGCCTCTAAATTGAATAAATTAAATAATACATCTCGTGCGCGTATACAGGCATTGCGCGATATTGTAAATTTGACCCCTCAAAGTAGAGGACGCATTGAAACAAGACTGCGGGCGGGTCGGGAAAAGAAGGGCTTTTTTCACTTTCAAACCACCCATCCCCTTTTTGTCACACAAAAAATAACTTTTTTTCATGTGGATTAGCACAACGATTGGACGCAGCTGGTCGTGGTCAGGGAAGGTGCCTAATTTGCAGGCCACCTTCCCCCCCTTCGCTTGAATCCGTAACAAAACCAAAAGGTTTGAGTTGGGGATGCATGAAAAGTGGTCGCGGACAGGTCAGGCGTGGGTAGGGTTCCTAAATCTACCCCACGCCTGACCTGTCTTTTTGGCTCATTGCTGCACCTGTAGCTGCGAACGGTGCAGTAGTGCCACCACGCTGGCAGGGTTAGCTGTAAAGCCACAGCATCACGGCTTGCCCTGATCTCAGCGGCACGTCTTAAATCGTCACGGCTAAAGCCCACAGCATTTAGCTGGCGTACAAAGCCATTCGTCAGGTGAGCGCCATCTAGTAAGTCCATCAGGGGCAATCTGTCACGGTCAGATATAACCGGCCAGCCCTCAGCGTCCAGATAGTCGCGGGAGTCAATCAGCATGATGGCCCCAAACATCTTTTGCTTTTTACTGGGATGTACGGGATTAGCGGGGTGTTTTTTACCTGTTGTAATTTTCGTTTAACTTTTACTTTTGTATTTGAGACTATGAAATAAACCCCGAATTTCCCGTTAGTTCCCGTAAAGCTATACATTTTTTACCGCCCAAAAGTGAGTATTGCGGCCCGTGTCATAGTCGGACACCAGCTTCACGCCACCTACAATCCGGTCTTTATGCTTCTTGAGTAAGTGGCCTAGCTGGTTTGGCGTTAATGTACGCAGACCAAGTCTAGGCGGCAGCAGCGCTTCCAACCCGTCATGCAGCGCTGCACCTGCGCTTTGTCCGTTAATGCTTCCGTGGGATTGTTCGAAGTGTTTAACCACTTCTATGATCTGGCTTGCGGTTCTGTACTCGCTCCCGAAGTTGCGTTGCCATGCTTCCATAAACATCGACAGCGATTCCTGCACCGGGTCCGCTGCCTGATTGGCTTCAATGATTTCCATAACATCCCCAAATTGATCTGGCATTAGGTGGTTTGCGTAAATCACCGTTTGCCGCACCCATGCGTCCCACTGTTCAAAAGAGGCCAGACGGCCTTTGCCCATTTGTCCTGTTAGCCTCGTTTGGTTTAGCTGCGCTTTAATCAGCGTCAATGCAGCCGTCACCATGTCAGCGCGGTTGTTCTTGCAGCGCTCAAACGGGTCAAAGTCGAAGTGACGGGCGAATGGCTTATCTGTCTGCGGATCAATCCGGGCAACCAGCACACGGCGCGGAAGTTCACCGCGCAGCGTTAGATTGTTACCAGTTAAGACTAGGATTGCCCGGTTCGGCACCATGCTACTGTTACTGGCCCCTAGAATCCGGTCAGTAAATGTTGGTGAAGTTAGCGCGGACGCCATAGATGCTGAGTCAAAGCTGCCTACTACGTTGTCCCAGATAATCGCCCTTGATCCAGAACGAAGCGCCGTAAATATGCGCTTTCTGATTTCCTCGTCATTATTGCCATGCGTATGCGGCCATACACCAACATCTTCACCCGTAGCCAGAGCGCCAATACATCTAGCCAGCAGTGTTTTGCCTGAGCCTTGCACCGGGGCATCATAGGCAAACGCAGGACAGGTGGGCAGGGTTGCGCGTACAGCAGCCGTTAGAAGCGCGGCAAGATGCACGGCACGGTCTAGCGGCCCTACGAATGGAAACTCTTTAAATGGCTTCCACAGGTATATCAGAGACATTCGAGCTTCTGCCATGGTCGGGTCAATGGATATTTGCTCCGGCGTCTTTGATACGTCAAACAGCAGACGCGATTCCGCGTCATAGCCCGGCACATGAAGCACAGACCCATCTGAGCGAAGCGTGGGCGCAGTTATGATGGCGTCCAGTGGCTTTAAGTCACGTTTTTTGCCCAGCGACAAAATCGTCTTGCAGACATCAATTGGTGGATCTTCTAGGCGTTCTACAAGCTTGTCTCGTATTTTTTGCCAGCGCCAAAACTGGGTTATACCGCCGATATGGTGTCGCAAGGCATGGTCATTCATCGGGAATACGGCCCCGTTTTTACCCACTGTTACCAGTTCATCACCGAAGTCGAAAACATCCGGCGAACATCTCAACACCTCAAGTGCAGCATTGGTGGCATCGTGTTTTTGCCCACTGACAAGTTCAATGCGTTGCGGTTGCCGATATAGCTTAAAGGTCACACCACCATGTGCCATGCTATACAGCGTTGGCCTGGCCGAGTATAGGTACAGCTTGCCAACCCATCGACTGCCATCGTAATCTGGCTCTAAAGGATCGCGGGTTAATGCGCCATGGTATTTGGCCGGATTGTCTAACGCATCAAGAATACTAACCGTTGATTCCGTGCCGTCCTTTAGCTTTACTTGGACTCGGTAATCACCACCAAGCGCCTTAGAATCCACGGCCCGTTGTGCAATAGAGCGTGCCACATCCGCCTTAACGCCATACGCTGCATGAAGCTCTAATGCGGTATTGTCTAGCCATTCATTACGCTTGCGCTCGGCTTCCGGCTTAACAACAGCAGCGGCAGTCCTTTTGTTATCTTTTGCGGCTTTAATTTCAGAATATGAAAGTTCGGTAATAGATAACTGAGTATCCAGAGCAGGACAGTCTGCGCCATTCAGCAGCAATGGAGCGCCACGGCGTTGTGTCAGTCCGTCTTTGCAATATGCACCCGCTGCAAAATCAATGCGGTTTGATTGCCATACGCTAGTGTCGAATAATCCACGCTCTAACAAAGCACCTGATTTCGATACCTCATAACGGCCATGGCCCAATGCCCACAAGCGGTCGTTAAGCACGCGTCCGGCACGCTCTATGTCTTTAGCGTCCTTTACGCGAATGTATATGCGCTGGCCTTCAATGCCTCTGATTTGAGCATCGCCAGCGTAGATACAGCTAGAAGTGGAAGGCAACCACAGCGCGTCAGATCCGGCAAAATCTGGCACGGCCTCGGTTAATGCTTTGACCAGTTCAGACTGCACTAGCGCTGGTAGGCTTCCGTCCTTTGGTGGGTCGTAGTCCAGCATCAGAACACCACCAGCGTTGGGCCATTTAAAGTTATCTTTGGTTCTGGGTAGATACTCAGTCGGGCGTCCTTTGCGCTCCCATGTCTCACGGCTCATCAACTTTGCATCGTGAACCGGCACGCCATAGGTTAGGCACTGGTCGGTGGTCAGCCCGGATAAAGTATCGCCAAATTCGGCCATGGTGCTGATTTGCACCGTTTCCATAAGTCCAGCAACTACATTGGCGCTTGTTTCTTTGGTCAGGACGTTATCGACCCAGCCAAACGTCTTTGTGACGATTGGTGGATTCGTGGACGTAATCTTGCACAACTGCACATATTCGGTAGAATCAAGATGCTGAGTTGTTCCGTGAGCGCCGTGTTCCCGCACGGCGTTTGCATTTGTGGTGGTCATTGCTTGCCGCCTTTCTTTGCAGCACGCTCTAGGCTCCGGCGTAGGCGGCGACCCGTTGACGGAATATCGTATGTGCCGTTTATTCGGAATTGGCCGTTTGCATACGCAAGCTTTGTGCGCCAATCAAGTTGGCTGACAGGCATCATTGTTGGGGTGGATTTTTTGGTCATACGCTAACCTCAATGCCCATCACCTTGGTTGCGGCCATAGGGAATTGATCCACATCAACAAACCAATCACGGCCAATGCGGACAATGGCCCCGGCATCAGATAGTTGTGTGCGGTTGTTTTTAATGAACCAGTCGAAGCCTTCCGGGCGTTTCCAGATATTGCGAACCCAGTCGGGTGCTTCGGTGGCGTAATAGTCGCCTTTTCGGCGTAGTGAACTTAGATCAAAAGACATAAAAAAACTCCGTAAATTTCAGTAACAGACCACTTCAGGTGGTAGAACTGAGTATTACGGAGTTTTTACGCACAAGCCATTGATTACAAAGGCTTAATTATGTATTAACGGCGCTATTCCATGTAACTGTTTAGTGTCCGTAGATCCTTAATGCCGAACTCAAGCATGGCGGCTGTTTTCCAGCCCCGATCCTTGCCATTGTGTTTGTGCATAAATTCGGCCTTATACGCTTCCAGTTGTTCCTTTGAAACATCCTTTCGGCTGGCGCTGGCGCTTAATCGCTTGTTGTATTCATCAAACTTTATTATTTCTTCTCGGAGTTGGTGATACTCAAAAAGAGATTTTGCCGTTTGTGCAAGGCGCACCCATCCCGGATGGTTTTCGGCCTTTAACTGCCTGTATAAGTCACACAAACCAAGCAGCATCCTTTTCTCGCTGTTGTGCACAGCCTCCAGCGTAACTGGTCGTGGATCATCCTTGCTGCGCCGTGAAATACGTTTAGGCGGCGCTAGGGGCGGCTTCGGTTCGGGCGGTGTGGGGTACACGCCACCCCCTTCATCAAAAACCGGGTACAGCTCATCTAAAGTCTTTTTCATGCCCATGCCCGGCCCATATTTTCGCGGATAGTGGTTGTGTTCAGGTGACTATAACGCAGCGCCATTGCAGGTGTCTTGTGGTTCAAGCAGGACATAATCACCGGCACGCTGGCTCCAGACTGCGCTAGGATTGACGCGGCAATGTGGCGGCAATGGTGGAATGTCCAATCTAGCGGCAGGTCGGCGCGTTTTATAGCCATATCCCATGCGCGTCTAAAGCTCCGCTTATCGAATACTGGCTCGTTTGGATCTACCTTTTCGGGCATGATGGCTTTGACCTCTTTGACCACCCAATCAAGCAGCACAGCCCGGTGTGGTGTGCCATTCTTGGTGCGGCTCGTATCAGCCACTTGGTTGGTCAGATCCAGATCACCCCAACGTAGATTTTGCAGACTGCCCAAACGCCAGCCAGTCGTGCAACCCAGCGCCACTAATGCGGCTAGCTTATGGTTGCGGGACAGGCGGCAGCACGCAACCAGGCGCTTCACATCATCCACAGTCACCGTCACAGTACGGCCCATGCCTTCACCTTGACGGCCTACGCCACGCATGGGGTTAATGTACCCACGCGGCAACAGGCGCATCTTTTTTAGGTCTTTGAATACCGTCCCCAAAACCGAGATATAACGGTTCACGGTAGAAGGTGACAGGGGCTTGCCGGTGGAAATGATCTTGGCAGTGATCTTGCCGTTGATTTTCTGGGTTTCGGGTTTGAGCTTGCCCCGGCGTATTAGTTCGGTAATGCCATCTTCGATATCGTCCGTCACCATCGTGGTGATATCACGGTCGCCGAAGTAATTGATCCAGAACTGGGCGCGGGTTGCAAAAGAGGGATCACGGCCTTGGTGCGAAGCAATAACACCATCACATAGGACGTTAAATTTTAGGCTTGTAGACATTGTTGGCTCCGTATAACACCTTGAAAGGTACCAACGGAAAAACCGTTGGTGCATTCCACCTGAAGTGGTGTTACTGAAGCTCTTTGGCGCACCCGATTGGAATCGAACCAACAACCTACGGCTTAGAAGGCCGTTGCTCTATCCGGTTGAGCTACGGGCGCCTTACGGAAACGCGTTACTCTG
>Ga0181554_1003513_pt1 | contig 13237 bp, 12 predicted proteins | sample 011ome_16_FD_145602 | JGI IMG/M metagenome (GOLD analysis project Ga0181554, IMG submission 145602) | Coastal salt marsh microbial communities from the Groves Creek Marsh, Skidaway Island, Georgia - 011503CT metaG (spades assembly) | ecosystem: Environmental > Aquatic > Marine > Intertidal zone... | reverse complement strand
CCGCCACACGGAAAACCCCGAGATCACCGTCCAGTTCGAGGTCGATGAGAAAGTGCCCTACGGCAAGGCCGCCGAAGTCCTGGCCATCGCCCAGCATGCCGGTATTACCAAGTTGTCGCTGCAGACCAGGCCCTAAGCAGGGGGGGGTATTTCGGTTGACATTCTCAAATAAGAAAATATATCATCTGCACATGAATGACGAACGCATTCCAGCCTCAAATGTCGAGATGCACATTCAGGCGGCTGACGGCAGTTTTGCCAATCAGTCCCTGTCGAGCAAGGCACTGTTTGGCGGAAGGAAGGAGATCGTAATTCTCCATGACGGTGAGGAATATCGGCTGCGTATTACCCGCAATAACAAGCTGATTCTCACCAAATAAATATTGAAGTGCGCTGAACGCGCATTTCCCGACAATTCACGCAAGCCACCGAGTGCCCTGGCACAAGGCAGCCAGCCTAACCCCAATGAGCAGGGGCCCTTGTGTTGGCGAAAAACTTGCTGCGTGTCTCTCTGTTCTGGCTGCTGGCCGGAGCTGTGAACGCCGAAGAAGTCACGACTCTTGAAGAAACGTTACCGGAAGCCACGGTGACTTCTGAAGAGTCCGCCGAGCAGGCCCCCAAGAAAGGCGAGGCCAAAATCAAAGTGACTGCAGTCCCTGATGAAGCGGAAAGCGTAGTGGATATGGATGTGGTACACGTGACCGCAAAACACCCCATGCGCAACGACCGGGATTTCCCCGGGACTGCTTCCGTAATCGATACGGAAAATATCGAGCGGCGTCTGATGCGCAATATCAAGGACATTGTGCGTTACGAGCCTAATGTCTCGGTGCAAAGTGACCCCCAGCGTTTCGGTCAATCCGGCTTCAATATCCGTGGCGTCAGCGGCAATCGTGTACTTACCATGGTTGATGGCGTGCGAGTGCCGGACAGCTTTGCGATCGGATCCTTCCAGAGCGCGGGTCGCAACTACGTCGACGTTGATTCCCTGAAAGCCGCCGAAATTGTCCGGGGTCCGGCGTCGGCGCTGTATAGCAGCGATGGCATCGGTGGTGTGGTCAGCTTTATGACCAAGGACCCGGCCGACTACCTTGATGTCTTCGGTCAGAACAATTACGAAGCGCTCAAGTTGATGTACAACAGCGCGAACGAGAGTTTCCTTCAGACCGGAACCCTGGCCGGTCGGGCCGACGGCTGGGACGGGTTGATGTTGCTGACGCATGCCGATGGGTCCCAATTCAGCAACATGGGCACCAATGACAGCAAGTCGAATGCCCGCACTACGCCAAATCCGCAGGACACCCGTCTTCTCAATCTTCTTACCAAGGCTCTATATCACGTCAATGAGGACAACATCATCCGGTTGACGGGTGAGGCGACGGAAAATCAAGTCTACACCGACGTGTACTCGTTATATGGCACGAATTACACGGGAAGAAATGTTTATCTGTTTGACACGCAGGATCGCCAATCTCGCTGGCGAGTGAGCCTGGATGAGTCCATCCGACGCATCGGACTGTCCTGGCTGGATAACCTCAACTGGCGGCTTTATGGTCAATCCAGTCGCACTCGTCAAAATGTCGACGAAGGTCGAACGCTGCCCTTAGGTGGTGATCAGCAGCTTCGGCGTGAATTCAATTACGACTCCAACATTATCGGCGGGCAGGTACAAGCCAGCACGAATTTTGTTTTTGCCTCTACCGGCCATGTGGTCAGTTACGGCGCCGAGGTGTTCCATACCGAGATCGAGGAATCCCGGGATGGCTTGCTCTGCTCGCTAGGTAGCCGCGAATGCACCAACGTCGTCATGCCGGACAGCTTTCCGGTCCGTGATTTTCCGCTGAGCTCGATGATGCGGTCCAGCGTGTTTGTTCAGGACCAGATTCGCGCCTTGGATGGGGATCTTGAGTTACTGCCGGCACTGCAGTACGAATACTACGGACTCGACCCTCGCGTTGATTCAATCTACGCAAAAACTAACAAGGACAACCCACCCATAGCGCAAACCTTTAACAAGGTCTTGCCAAAATTCGGAACCATCTATCACTTCACCGATAGCGTGGCCATGCATGGTCAGTACTCTGAAGGCGCACGGGCACCGAACTTTTCCGACGCCAATACCGGTTTTGCCAACTTTGCCTTTGGCTATGCCTCCATTCCCAATCCAGATCTAAAACCCGAAACAGTGGCATCCGGTGAAATCGGTTTGCGGCTTGAAGGCGTTCACGGTTTTGCCGACGCCACGTTTTTCCGGAATGACTATCACGGATTCATCCAGACGGCGGTCGTTTGCCAGCCAACGATCGAAACACCCTGTCCGCCTTACAACCTGCTCACTTACGAGACGATCAATACCCCCGGTACTGTCCAGTTGCAGGGTTTCGAGTTCAAGGGCGAGACCCCGTTGGGCAAGTTATGGCCGGAGGTTCAGGGTCTTAGTCTGATTGGTAACTATGGATACACCATGGGGCAGAACCTTGATACCCGGCAATACATCAATAACGTCAACCCAATGCGTGGCGTGATCGAACTGCGCTTCGATGAGCCAGAGGGTGATTGGGGTAGCCAGGCATTCCTGACACTGGCTGGACCCAAACTCAGGCAGTACATCGACTTTGAAAATGCACCGACGGCATTCCCCGTGGGTGGGTATGTATTGCTGGATGTGACGGCCTATTACCGCTTCAACCCGCACGTCACCATGAATTTTGGGGTTTTCAATCTGCTCAACAAAAAGTATGTGGAGTGGGAGAACGCCCGCAGTGCCAGCAATGACCCGCATGCCGGCCTGGGTACACAACCCGATATTCGAGATCGCTACACCAGCCCCGGCATCAACGGCGGGGTGACTTTGCGCATCGAGTTCTAGGGCGAAATGAAGCTCAACCCACCCATGATGTTCACTTTAAATGGAGGAACAATGAAACAGCTGAAGATAGGCGTGCGAACAAAACCGCTACTTGGGTTCCTCTGGCTATGGGCTGCACAGGCCCCTGCGGATACCAGTCTGGGTCCCGACCCCTACATCAGGGGTCTGGGTTTTGATCGGCCTCAGGAGGCCAAATGGGGCGGCTGGAAGCGCGGAACCGAAGGAACGCTCTATGCAGAGTGGGATGTTTTCAATGATGCCTCTCATGGAGGCAAGGATGACCGTACCGCGTCGGCAGATCTTGGGAAAAATGGTGTGCGCTCAGCCTGGCTTGGGTGGAATGCCGGGACATTCATCTCTTCCACCATGAATCTCTACAGTTTTTCGGTGCCCGAAATAATTCGGGTCAATATTGCCGGTACCCCGACAGCCGGACCTACACGCGTCGCATTACAGGTCGAAAGCCAGGGTGATGGCAGTTTGATGGCCAAGTCCTTACGGCTTAATGGGCGTGGCCCGGCCATTGTTGCCCAAACGTTCAAAGGGACGTACCCCTCATCCATGGGTCCTTCGGAACTCATACATCAGGTTGCGCTATGGGACCTGGCTGAGGCTCAAGATAAATACGAAATCGATTTTACGGCGCCGCAGCACACAACCATTCGTCAGGTCGCTGTCGATATCGGTCCCAGTCAGGGCGGGCTAGCGCCTGTGGCACCCAATCAACCTCAAACCTCCAGCGCCATTATTAATCTTGCTGCAGAGGAGCTTGATGCCGAGATGGTGGTTTCCTTGTTTGCGCAAAATCGTCGCTACTTTCCACAGGTCTGGGCCGCCAGCCGGTTGAGCTACAAACAGACCAGCACCACGCGTCCGGCGGGTACTCAACTAAGGCGTCAGCTATCAGGCTCGATCAAGGCGCTGTATTACGACGAAGCTGCTCAGGAAGGCTCCAACCGGGTACTGATTGACGTCTATCGTCATGGGGAAATGGGAGAGGTCAAGATCGCCGAGTGTGAGTTGAAACCAACCCAGCTGAAGCGCTGGGCCAAAGTAACGCTTAATGACCAGGAAAAACGCTTGGGCACTGCGGTTTACAAGCTGAATTTGCAGGGTGTGCAAATGGAAGGACAACCTGAGACGAGCAAGCTAAGCAAACGTGTGGGTCAATGCGATATTGACCTCAACACCGAGGGAGTACAGCCAGGCATTCCGTCGATCAAGGAAGGTGATTACACCACCTTCAGGCGCGGCAACCCCTGATTTTTCTGATTTATTAAAAAACAAATGGAGATTTTTCGGATGAAAACGACAGCACACTCTTTAATGGGCAAGTCGATCGGCGCCAGACTGGCCGTAACGGCAGGTTTGCTGGTCAGCGCCATGACGGCCAGTCATGCAGACAGCAGCATTGGGATTGATCCTTATGCGCAGGGGTTTGGCTTCGATCGCCCAAATGAGGCAGCCTGGGGAGGGTGGACACGCTGTGCTCCCGGTAGCCTGTTTGCCGAGTGGGACAACTTTGTCGACGACTCGCACGGCGCTGCCGATGACCGCACGGCAGCCCCCAATACAGCTAATGAGAGCGTCTCCAGTTGCGGGGCAACCAGCGCCTGGCTGGGCTGGAGCACTAACGCCGTGAATCCGGGCTTTGCATACAACAAGGGTGTTTACATCTACAACCTGTCCAATGGCGGGCAGGGTGGCCCCACCTCCTTCCGCGTCGATTTGGCAGGTAATCTGAATCCGGGCCTGACTCGTGTGGCTATGCAGCTTGAGACGCGGTCCTATGCCATTCCCGAGGAAACCCTGCGACTAAACGGCATTAAGCCTACTGTCGTCGGCAATAAGTTCGAAGTTGAAACCAACATCAACGGCCGACCTGCCAAGGTGTTCCATCAGCTGGTGGTCTGGAACCTCAACAGTGCACCCGAGGGGCTACTGATCGAGTTTGAATCCAAGGCGCATACCGTCTTGCACATGGTTACGGTTGATGCCGGTCCGTTGGGCGGAGGCCAGAGCGGGACGGGTGAAGCATCGTCTACAGCAAAGATTTATCTCAACCTGCCCGATGAAGGATTGGATGCCGCGTGGGTCCAATCACTTAATGGACAAGCACCGAAATTCTTTCCGGCCGAATGGAAGCCTAGTGAATTGCTTTACAAGAAGAACACAAATAAGGCGGGTACCAGAGTTACCCAAAGCTTGAAAGGCGGTATCAAGTCCCTGTTCCATGATGAAGCCAACGGCGGTGCTTCCAACCGGGTATTTTTGGACATCTATCGCAAGGACGCCATTGCGGATATTCGCATTGCCCAATGTGAGCTGAAGGCGACCAAAAAGCGCCGCTGGGCGAAGGTTAATGTGAATAATCAATTGATCAATTTGGGAACGGCCCAGTATGTCATTGATATCGCAGAGTCCAAATTTCCAGAAGACGCAAGCAAGAACAAGCTCACGAGAAAAGTCGGTTTATGTGATGTCGATCTGGCCACGGATGGGGTTCAGGCGGGCGTGCCTGAACTGCAAGAGGGCGACTATACCCGTTTCCGCCGTCAGGTCGACTGAGCCCCTTTCGATTCTTCAACCCCCTTGCTCCGGCCCCCTCCGTGGGGGGCGGAGCTCACTAAATTTCAGGAACCCCAGCCCATGAATACAGAAACACCCAAACCCAGTTTGAGCGAGATTCTGCGAGAAGCCAGGCAATTTCATGAAGCCCATGATTCCCTTCTAATGGCCACATCGCGACAGAACGAGCCGGTTGCAACCTATGCCCCTTATGTCGTCGATGACCAAGGGCGCTTTTATATCTACGTCAGTGAGCTATCTGCGCATACGCCCAATCTGATGGAGAATCCCCGAGCGAGCCTGCTCTTCATCGAGGATGAGAGCAAGGCACAGCACCTTTTTGGTCGCAAGCGAGTGACCTACACCTGCGCCGCCGAACCCGTCGCGCGCGACTCGGACAGCTTCGCCATCATCATGGATCGCTTCAAGGACAAGCATGGCAAGTTCATGGACATGATGCGGGAAATGCGCGATTTCCATCTTTTCCGCCTGACTCCAGAACACGCCAACTACGTCCGGGGTTTTGCGCAAGCCTATGAGTTGCATGGGAGTGGACTTCAGGACATTCGGCATGTCAACGACAAGGGTCATCGGGCCGGTACAGCCGAATCCGCCCAACAGATGAGTTCGATGACCAAAGCGTGAAACCGGAGAATCAGATGTTAGACCTTGAACCCGCAAAGCTCCGTAGTCGTTGGCAAACGCTCCGCGAGGAAAATCCCAAGCTGAGAATTCGTGATGCCGCGGATCAGTTAGATGTCTCGGAAGCGGCGCTGGTCGCCCTTGGCGTTGGTGAAACTGCCACCCGGCTCCAATCAAACTGGACTGATCTGCTATTTGAACTCCATCGGTTGGGCTCTGTCATGGGACTCACCCGAAACGATCATGCCGTGCATGAGCGCCATGGCAACTATGGCAAGCTGGAAATGCTGGGTGATGTCGTTATCGCTAAGGATGGCGGGTTTGAAGCAGCCTTGTTTATTTCACGGTGGACCATGGGGTTTGCCGTATCCGAGTCCAGCCATGGCCAGGTGCGGAAAAGTTTCCAGTTCTTCGATGAGGAGGGTGTTGCAGTTCACAAAATCTACCTGACAGAGCAGAGTTGCTCGGAGCTATTCGAAGATGTGGTGACGCAATTTCGATCTGCTGACCAATCCGATGTGGTTCAGGTCGGTTCTCGCCCGGGCCAAAAGCCCGGTGATGACATCGATGTACTCTGGTCGAGTCGCATTTTTTCGGATTGGCCAAAGAGCGCGGATGGTAGAGCCTTAACCGACCCGGATATGAGCCTCAAATCAGCTTCCGTTCAGGCCGACCCTCTGGATACGGGATCGGTTGAGGTGGTTTTGAATCGGGCAGCCGAGCTTGGCACCCCTTTAGTGGTGGTTGTGGGCAATTCAGGCGCTGTCCAACTGCATCGGGGACCTGTCCAGAAAATCCTCCGCACCGGCCCCTGGATCAATGTGCTGGATGAAACATTCAACTTGCATCTGCGCGATAACCAGTTGGCTGCTGGCTGGCGAATTCGTGAGCTCACGGATATTGGCGCAATTTCACTTTGCTGGAGCGATGGACAGCATCGTCCTGTGTTGCAGATCTTCAGTGAGGATCGTTCGGGATCCTGGGACGAATGTGTTAAGGCATCTGTTAATGGAAATCAAAGGGACGTGGCCGCATGAAGACACTTATTAAACTTTTGGTGAGCCTGGTTTCAGGAGCGTGGCTCATACAGGGGCCATTAGCTGTCAGTGCTGAAGCAGAGAGGATTGTGGCGGCCGGCGGTGCTGTGACCGAGATCATCTATGCCCTGGGGCAGGGTGACAAGGTCGTCGGGACCGACATCAGCAGCTTGTGGCCACCCGAGGTCAGTCAGTTGCCGCGCATCGGTTATCTACGGACGCTTAGCGCCGAAGGCATTCTGGCTTTGCATCCTGGGTTACTGTTGACGACAACCGAAGCTGGACCGCCCGCGACGCTGGAGCATCTGCGCGCCAGCCATGTGAGGATCGAGACGATCCCTTCCGGTTTTACTCCGGAGTCGGTCGAAACGAAACTGGACCAGGTGGCAAAAGCATTGGCCATCCCTGAAAAAGGGCAGCAGCAAATCGAACGTTTTCGGGCGGAGTGGAAGAAAGCCCGGGACAAGGTGGCGCTCTATCCTGACAAGCCCCGTGTCCTCTTTGTCCTGGCTCATACCGGTGGCAGCCCGATGGTGGCAGGGCGGAACACCGCTGCCGATGCCATGATTGAGCTGGCTCAAGCCGACAACGCGGGCGCAAGTTTTGAGGGATACAAACCCCTGACAGCAGAGGCAGCGGCCATGGCGCGGCCGGATGTCATCCTGATTACGGATGAGGGCATCAAGGAGTTGGGAGGCATTCAGTCGCTTTGGAGCAATGCTGCGCTCAGTCTGACCCCGGCGGGCAAGCACTGGCGAGCGGTATCGATGGATAGTCTCTATCTATTGGGCTTCGGGCCACGTTTGCCTGCAGCAGTAACAGAACTGGCCGCTCAACTCCGGCAAGCTGCCAAGCCATGAAGTCCGACGTGGTGATCTTTGCTGTCGAGCAGCAACGAATTGCCGGGAGGCTCCCGACGATGCCTTTTTTCTTGGCTCTGACCGTGCTGTTGGTGGTTCTGAACCTAGGCGCGATGGGCACGGGGGCGGCGCCCGTAGGATGGGCCGAGATCTGGCAATGGTTTAACTCAGGAATGGTTGCCGGAAATGACGAAGCGGAACAATCGATGGCCGTGATCAGCGTCATTCGATTGCCCCGGATTCTCTTGGCCAATTTGGCGGGGGCCGGGCTGGCGCTCAGTGGAGCCGCCTTACAAGCATTGTTTCGGAATCCCCTGGCGGACCCCGGCTTGCTTGGCATCTCCAGTGGTGCGGCACTCGGGGCAGGCACGATGATTGTCACCGGCTCACTCTGGCTGGGAGGGCTTGCTGCATGGGCCGGAGATTTTGCGGTACCCATAGCGGCATTTGTCGGCGCCTTATCCGCCATAATTCTGGTGCAAGCCTTGTCCGGGGGCAAGGCGCGCTGGGCGCCGACAACCACCTTGCTGGCGGGTATCGCGGTCAATGCTCTGGCTGGTGCGGGGATAGGATTGCTCTCTTACCTTGCAGACGATGCGGCTCTCCGCAACTTTACTTTCTGGTCGCTCGGCAGTCTGGCGAATGCGACCTGGCCCCTCATGATTCCGGTCATGATGCTGGTGGTGCCAGGACTGTTTTTTTTAATCCGGGAAGCGGCACCGTTAAACATGATATTGCTGGGTGAAGCGGAGGCCGGGTATGCGGGTGTGGATGTCCGCCGGTTGAAACAGCGAGTCATTGGTTTTTCGGCTCTTTGCATTGGTGCCCTGGTAGCAGTTACAGGCATCATCGGTTTCATTGGTTTGGTGGCGCCCCACCTGGTACGCATGTCGATCGGACCAGATCACCGGGTTCTGTTGCCGGGGTCTGCACTGCTGGGTGCGTTATTGCTGGGTGCGGCTGATCTGGGTGCCCGTACATTGGCAGCGCCCGCCGAATTACCCATTGGCCTGCTGACCTCCTTGATCGGCGGGCCGTTCTTTCTATGGCTTATTTACAGGGACCAAGGGACGTAACAATCCTTTGCAATGGGCCACCAATTTCCGTAAGCGCAATAACGGGGGCGAATGTTTCGCCCCTCTGGGTGCATTGACGCACCGGGGTATTTGGTGAGGGGCAAGGACGCCCCTATTTTTCTCATGTCCAAAAAACTGTATCAAAAATCCTTAGCCATGTTGGAAGCCAGCCTAGTCAGTATTCGGTTTCGTGAAAGGAAGTTGCTGCATCAGGTCTCCCTGGCCGTTCGCCCCGGAGAATTGCTGGTGCTTGCTGGGATGAATGGTGCCGGGAAATCGACCCTGTTGAAGATTCTCAGCGGTGAGCTACAACCCGATGCAGGGGAGGTGCGTTTAGCAGGTCAACCACTGTCAAGCTGGTCGCTGTCCAAACTGGCGGAGTATCGGGCCGTCATGCCGCAGGAAAATCGGCTCACCTTTCCTTTTACGGCGCTTGATGTGGTGGCAATGGGCCGTTATGCGCTGCATGGTGGCTACCCGTCCCGCTCGGATCTGGGCCTTGCCCGATCGATTATGAAAACGCTTGATGTTGAACATCTGGCAACGAGGCTTTACCCGACGCTCTCCGGTGGCGAGCGTGCCAGGGTCCAGTTGGCACGGGCTCTCTGCCAACTCTATGACAGCAAGATTTCACAGCCCACGTTGTTGCTAGATGAGCCTACGGCAAGCCTCGATCTTGGGCATCAGCAAACGGCATTGGCAGCGGCCCGCGAATTTATCATCCGAGAGGGCGGGGGTGTCTGTGCCGTACTGCATGATCTCAATCTTGCAGCGCAGTACGCGGACCGTGTCGTTATCCTGCATGAAGGTGAAATATATGCCGACGGCAGTCCTGATGATGTCCTGAGGGAATCGATCATCACTCAAGCCTTTGCTACCCGGGTAGTTGTGACGCGACACCCGGCACTCAATTGTCCACTCGTGGCAACACGGCCTTAAACCAGGCTGCCTATTGGGAACACATTTAATTTTCTCTCATCAATAAATCATGTCAAAAACACCGGCAACCCCCTATTTTGTCTTTGGGGCCAGTAAAGGCCTGGGTTATCAATTTGTGCGCGAATTGCTGGAGGAAGGCCAGAATGTGTCGGCGTTGGTCAGGGACCGCACGCAGGCTCATCAGCTTGAGGCCTTGGGAGTCAGATGCTCAATCGGCGATGCGCTGCTGCCGGAAGATGTTCGTGCCGCGCTGACCATATTGCCAGCCGGCAGTTGTGTAATTTCAACGCTCGGGAGTTTTCAGTCAGATCGGCCGGTCGATTTTGAAGCTCACCGGATCATCATCGACACCATGGAGGACCTTCAGCTCAGACAATTTCTGCTGGTTACCTCATGGGGTTGTGGTGACACCTGGAAATGGCTCTCTCCCCGGTTTCGGGAGATCATCGGCCCGGCGGTCCGGCTTAAAAGCCTTGCTGAAAGCTGGCTGATGACCAGCCGGCTTGACTTCCGCATCCTTCGTCCCGTAGGCCTGACCGATGGTTCACCCACAGGGTCAGCGGTGCTCAGCCAGAATCAGGAAGTGCATGGGCTGGTCAGACGAGCGGATGTCGCTAAGCGAGGGCTGGTGTTGCTGAGAGATCCCTCAACGATTGGCAGCATCCATGCTTGCCATGATCCTAGCCTCGAAAAACTCTGAAAAACCGCCGATAGGCCATTTAAGGGCCACATGGCAGACCCGACTGAGCCAATAATTGACACAATCAGGTGGCGCGGGAACCGGATGCCGGCATATCGGGTGTCCATCGCATGCCTGAAAAGCATCCACCTATTCATTAACCAAACGTATTCTTCCCATGAATGTGACGATTATTGGTGCGGGGCCGGCCGGCTTGCTGCTCGCTCACCAGTTGCTCTCGGCAGGTAGCCATTACCGCATTCGCATTTATGAGCGGAATGATGACCCGCGTCTGGATGGCCAGTCCGGGCGAGGTTTTGTAATCAGTCTGGCCGCACGCGGCCAGGCCCATTTGAAATCCGTCGATGGATTGTGGCCGGCAGTCAGGGAAAAAGGAGTGGAAGTCACTCAGACAGCCTTGTACTCAGCCAGGCTTCATGTGTGGAATTACATCAAGCGAATGCCGGTCGGGGGCAGTCCTTCTCTGCTGATCAATCGTAATGCCATGTGCAGTGCCATGCTGGACCAGCTCGCGCCTTACCGGGACCGCTGTGAGATTTTATTCAACCGGAGCTGTTTGGGGGTGGACATCAAGGAAAGAAAAGTGCATCTGGCCGTTGCCGATGAATGGATGACTTCGCAATGTTTCGATTTGCTGGTCGGCGCGGATGGTGTGCATTCGGTTGTCCGCAATGCTCTCTTGAGTCAGCCTGGCTTCAGTTTCAGTCAAATCAGCTTGAACACGGTCTGGAAGGCTGTTTATGTCCAGAGACCAACCGGACTTCAGCCAGGGACTACCTATTTTCTTAACCCGGCCCCAGCGGCCGGCCATCCTGCTCCCCCTCAACTCGCCGGTGCAGCGATGCCCGCGCTGAACGACAGCTTATGCTTGCTGATGTTCTGGCAGCGATCGGCTGATTCCGAGGAAAATAATCCACCGGGCATCGCGAGTTCGGCGGACTTCCAGAGAGCACTTGCCCAACAGTGGCTACCGGGGCTGACCATCACGCCCGAGGAGGCAAGAGTCTGGTTTGAGCAGAGACCCTCGCGGATCCTCGAAACGCGCTGCAGCCGTTATCATGACCCGGCAGGGCGAGTTGTTTTGCTAGGCGACGCCGCTCATGGCATGTCTTCCGCCCTCGCGCAGGGTTGTCAGGCAGGATTGGCCGACGCCACGGCGCTTGCCAACCTGCTGCGTCAATATCCGAATGACTTGCCCGGTGTGCTTAAGCAATATTCCCGACAGCAAGTCAGGGAGGGCCACGCCATATCGGATCTGAATGCCTACCTCAGACCGCAGGCGAAGTGGTTGTCGATCCTGTTCAAGGTTTCTGCCACCGTACAAATGAAAATACAGCAATTGGCTCCGCGGTGGGGAAAGGCACCGCTGTTCGCGCAACTGGCTCGGCCAGATATTCCCTACTCTGCAATTGCTGATCAGTACCGGCTATGGATTAGGCTTATACGGTGGTCGAATGGGAAGGGAGATTCAAACGTGTACCGGCGAAATTAGGCGGCTCCCGGTACTTGATGGAAAGAAACCCCTTATTTCTTCGGCCGGATATTTCTGCTGTGTGACCTTGATGCGACATTCAAGCGGATCGCCGTGGTCATTCCATTTCTGGCGATGATGCTTGATGTTCTGTCCTGGTTCGTTCCCCCCGAATTTGCCTGCGTGGTGGTCGCCAGTGGAGCTCTGATGGGTGTTTCAATGGGTTTTCAGATTCTGCTGAGTGTCTGGCAGATGTGGCTTCACCCCAATGGTCTTACCGCGGGATTACATTCATAGGTTCTGGCTTATCTGCGGCTCTTTTCAAGATCGCACCTGGTTCCAGGTTATGCGCCTCGAACCAGTCGGCTATCGGGGGTGAGTGTGGTAAATTGAGAACCACTATCATTCGCCGATGACACAGCCATGATCCATGATCTTAGCCTTCTCAATGAGGGGGAGTCCGCTCTCATCCAATCCATAGAAGCCGATGAGGCTCTGCATCATCGCCTGCAGGCCCTCGGTTTCCAGGCAGGTAAGGCCGTATCGGTGGTGCGTCTCGGGCGGTTTGATGGGCCCCTGCAGGTGCGTATCGGCATGACGGATGTGATCATGCGCCGGTCGGATGCCGCCAAGATCAAAATAGGTCAGCTGCTTTGAAACGAATTGCACTATTGGGGATGCCGAATACTGGCAAATCCACCTTCTTCAACCGGTTGACCGGTGCCCGTGCCCGTGTCGGCAACTGGCCCGGCATCACTGTCGAACTGATGACCGCCAAGACGATAGTGGGCGCCGACTGGACTCAGGTCGTCGACCTGCCGGGTATTTACAGCTTCCATGGTTTCTCGGAGGACGAAAAGGTCGTTCGCGATTTCCTTGAGAAAAATACCGTGGATCTGGTCGTCGTCATTCTCAACGCTACCCAGATCGATCGACAGCTTCCCCTAGCACTGCAAATCAGGAAACTGGGGCTGCCCGCCGTGATCGTACTGAACATGTCCGATGAGTCCCGGCAACTGGGCATGCGAATCGATACGGCAAAACTCTCGGCAGCGCTGGGTTACCCGGTGGCTAT
>Ga0181554_1003511_pt1 | contig 13238 bp, 10 predicted proteins | sample 011ome_16_FD_145602 | JGI IMG/M metagenome (GOLD analysis project Ga0181554, IMG submission 145602) | Coastal salt marsh microbial communities from the Groves Creek Marsh, Skidaway Island, Georgia - 011503CT metaG (spades assembly) | ecosystem: Environmental > Aquatic > Marine > Intertidal zone... | reverse complement strand
GTGTTAGTCCTTCAAAAACGTTCGAGTATAAGACCTGGTCTATAGCCCCAGCCGCTGCCGATGTAGGATCAAGATGAGGCGGCTCTAGTTGCAGGCCAACTATGACATCGGTAGTTTTTGCGCAGACAGCGTTTGCTGTTAACACAATCGCTGTGGATAGTAGCAATTTCTTCATTATTTTTTCCCTATTTATCGCTCTATACTTCTTCTTGAGCACGTCACCTAATCTGCATTTGCACATTGAGTACCACAATACTCTGTATGAGAACTCATAGAAGGCGACCAACCTGGTGTAGAAGCACAAGCATATTATGCCACGGGGCATAGCATTTCATGCGACCCCTGCAGGTATGATTACAATTATGTAGATATTGTCAAATTAAAACAATTTGAAATGGATAAGGTTCTCTTCAAACACCTGGTTACATCCTGGCGGTACCCAATATATTATCTTCAACCTCCCCGGTATCCCTTAATTGCCGGTTATGATCCTGTTTAGCTCTTTACTATGAAAAGCAAAAAACTCTTTACACCTCACACTATAGATTATGTTTTTGGCTACCTTGCAATGTGTGATGACAATATCATTCCAAACTATAGCATTGAATAGAGCGTCCGGGCATTTAACTTGACGTTGGTCCACCATGCGTCCAAATCCTGCGCGGTTATTTCTGAGGCAAGCCTAGTGGCAAAAAATCCCGTTTTAACATCATTGGGAAAGGTGGTCACATCGATATGCAACCCAACCAAATGTACGTACAACATACGGGTTTCGGCGCGCACAAATCACTTTATCCGAAACACACCCCTGGATGTATTTGGACAGAGAAGAAGCAAGGGTCAGCCTCGCGCGGGTTTCAGGCGGCGTTCCACGATCCGGGCCATGATGGCGGCACCGACCGGCAGGATGTCTTGCCCCAGCGTGAAAGCCGGGTTGTGCAGCGCGCCGCTGCCAGAATGGCCCAGCGTGATATAGCTGCCCGGCACAACCTTGAGCATATCCGCAAAATCCTCGGAGCCGGTGGCGGGGGAGGTGCTTACGCCGACGTTCTCGATCCCCACGATATCGGCTGCGGCTTGCAGATAGGCCTCTGACAGATCATTGTCGTTCATCAAAACGTCAAAGATGTTGCGGCTTTCAAATGTGATTTCGCAGTCATAGGCCAGCGCCTTGCCCTTGCACAGGGCAGCCATGCGGGCCTCGACCAGATCACGGACCTCATCACGGAAATACCGCACGGTGCCCGCCAGTGTCGCGGTTTCGGGCACCACGTTATAAGCGGAGCCCGCGCGGATTTGGGTGACCGAAAGCACGCATGTATCCAGCGGGGCCATGTTGCGGCTGAGGATGCTTTGCAGATCGCCCACCAGCGAGGAGGCAATAACCACCGCATCCTTGGATTGCTGCGGCATGGCTGCGTGGCTGCCGCGCCCCTTGACGGTAATGTCAAAGAACTGTGCGCCCGCCATGGCCGCCCCCTTGACCACGCCGACCCTGCTAGGCTCTGCCATGGGGTCATTGTGCATGCCATAAACCTCGTCACACGGGAAGCGTTCAAAGAGTCCCTCGGCCAGCATGCGTCGGGCACCGCCCAGCCCCTCTTCGGCGGGTTGAAAGATCACCATGGCGGTGCCGTCGAAATCGCGGGTTGCGGCCAGGTAGCGCGCCGCCCCGAGCAGCATGGTTGTATGCCCGTCATGCCCACAGGCATGCATGGTGCCGGGGTTGGTGGAGGCATAGGGCAGGGCAGTGACTTCCTCGATGGGCAGTGCATCCATATCGGCGCGCAGGCCGATGCAGCGGTTGCCGGTCTGTCGCCCCCGGATCAACCCAACAACGCCGGTGCCGCCGATCCCAGAATGCACCTCGTCGACACCGTATTCCTTTAGCTTTTCAGCCACAATAGCCGCGGTCCGGGTTTCCTCGAACCCGATTTCGGGATGGGCATGCAGGTCTTCAAAGATGACTTTCAGATCGCTTTCGAAGCCTTTGATTTCCGGCATGACTGTCATTCGCTGATCCTTTCAGGTGGTGAATATCTGACGGCCTGGGGCCGCCTCTAGAAGCGCGCGGGTATAGGCATGCTGCGGATTGGCATATACTTTGGCCGTGGGACCCTGTTCGACCACAACACCCTGTTTCATGACCATGATCCGATCGCAGACCTGTGCCGCCACCCGCAGATCGTGGGTGATGAAGAGCATTGCCAGATCAAAGCGATTTCGCACATCGTCCAGAAGGTCGAGCACCTGCGCCTGCACCGAGACATCAAGCGCTGAGACGGCCTCGTCTGCCACCAACACGCGCGGCTCCATCGCCAACGCACGGGCAATGCATATGCGCTGGCGCTGCCCTCCTGAGAATTGATGTGGAAAGCGCTCCAACGCATCGGGCGACAGGCCCACTATGGTCATCAAATCTTCAGCGCGTTTGCGGGCCTCAGCCTCGGAGGTGCCAAAGTTCATCGGCCCCTCGACAATCGATTGGCCCACGGTGCGGCGTGGGTTCAGGGAGCGGTAGGGATCCTGAAACACAATCTGGATGTCGCGGCGGTAAGGGCGCAGGGTGCCTTCGGAAATCCGGGCGATGTCATCACCAGACAGCAGCACCTGACCGGAGGTTGGATCAATCAACCGCATGATGCAGCGCGCCACGGTGGATTTGCCCGAGCCGCTTTCGCCAACGATGCCCAGCGTTTCACGGCGGCGCAGGTCAAAGGATACCTCTTGCGCGGCGTGTACCACGCGGCCCCCGCCAAAGAGTCCTTTGGCCCCATAGCGCTTATCCAGCGCCTTGGCGACCAGCGCCACCTCGCCCGAGGCTGGATCGCGTGCGGGGGGCGTCATGGAGGGCACGGCACCGATCAGCATTTTGGTATAGTGGTGCTGCGGATTGCCCAGGATCTCAGACACCGTGCCTTGTTCCACTATCTGGCCGTGCTGCATGACCACCACGCGGTCCGCGATATCGGCGACCACGCCAAAATCATGGGTGATGAACAAGACACCCATGCCGCGCCGGTCCTGCAGCTCCCTGACCAGCTTGAGGATCTGCGCCTGGGTGGTCACATCAAGCGCCGTGGTGGGTTCATCGGCAATCAGCAGCACCGGCTCCAAAACAAGCGCCATGGCGATCATGATGCGCTGGCGCTGCCCACCAGACAGCTGATGCGGAAAGGAGCGGTACATCTTTTCCGGGTCGGGCAGATGCACGTCGTCCATGGCCTTGATCACCCGCACCTTGCGTTCAGCGGAGGATAGGGATGTGTGGATCTCGAGCATCTCGCCGATCTGGTCGCCGACGCGGGCTACCGGGTTTAGGGCGGTCATTGGCTCTTGAAAGATCATAGACATCTTTTCACCGCGCGCCTTGCGGATTGCCTGAATGTCTAAGCCCAGCAGGTTGGTGCCCTCCAGCAGGATCGTGCCCGCTGTAGGAGTTAGGGCACGAGTGTCGTGCAGGCCCATGACGGTAAAGGCGGTGACCGATTTGCCCGAGCCGGATTCGCCCACAACGCAGACGATTTCACCCTTGTTCACCGTGATGTCGATATTCTGCACCGCGAAGGGGCGGTCAGCATGTTTGGGCAGAGAAACGCTCAGCCCCTTGACCTCGAGAACGGCTGTCATCGCATGTTCCTCGCAATCCTTGGGTCCAGCGTATCGCGCAGCCCATCGCCCACGATGTTCACCGCCAGCACTGTGACGGCAAGGCAGATGCCAGGAAAGAAGATGATCCATGGGGTCAGCTGAAAGAAGGTGCGCCCTTCGGACATGATATTGCCCCAGCTGGGGATTTCAGGTGGGATGCCCGCACCGAGAAAGCCCAGGATCGCCTCGGTCAGCATAGCGGAGCCGCAGATATAGGTGGCCTGCACGATGAGGGGAGCGATGCAGTTGGGCAGCACGTGGCGGCTCATGATCATGGGCACGCGGGTGCCCGCTGAAATGGCGGCCTCCACATAGGGTTCCTCGCGCACGGTCAGCACGACCGACCGGACAAGCCGGACCACGCGGGGAATTTCGGGGATCACAATGGCGGCGACCACCGTGGTCAGCGTGGCCCCAGAAAGTGAAATCATGGCAATGGCCAGAAGGATCGCCGGGATCGACATCAGCCCGTCCATAACCCGCATGATGATGGCATCCATGATGCGGATATAGCCCGCAATTAGCCCCAGAAAAAGTCCGATCACGATCGAGATCACCGCAACCGCGATCCCTACCACAAGCGAGATGCGCGCGCCGTTCACCACACGGCTGAGCACATCGCGGCCTAGCTGATCTGTGCCGAAGGTGCCCGCGTCTCCCGGCGGCTTGAGCCGGTTCATCGGGTTCAGTGCGATGGGGTCGACGGTAAAGAAGGGGCCGAGGGCCGCGATCACGACAATGATGATCAGCAGCAGGCCGCCCCAGAACACGCTGCGGTTCTTCAACGTTAGATGCAGTACGGTCGGATCCTTTGGCCGGGCGGCGGGTTTGGGGGACTGGAGATCTTGATCAGTCATCAGTAACGAATCCGCGGGTCAAGGAAGGTATAGGTCAAGTCTATCAGCAGGTTCAGCAGTATGTAGACAAAACTGAAGAACAGGATCAGGCCCTGGATGATCGGATAATCGCGCGCCAGAACCGCATCCAGAACTAGGCGGCCCAGACCAGGGATATTATAAACCGACTCTGTCACCACCACACCGCCAATCAGCAGTGCGATACCAATGCCGATTACGGTGACGATGGGCACAGCGGCATTTCGCAGCGCATGGCGCATGAGCACGTTCATTTCTGATTGGCCCTTGGCGCGGGCAGTGCGGATGTAATCCTCTTCCAGCACCTCGATCACTGAGGCCCGCGTCATCCGCGCGATCAGCGCGATGAAGATCACGCTCAGCGTCACAGTAGGCAGGGTGATATGATAGATAAAGGGTCCTAGCCCTTCGACAAAGGGGCTTTTGTAGCCCTGCACTGGTAGCCAGCGCAGTTTAAGCGCAAAGGTGTAGATAAGTATGTAGCCCAGAACGAAGACCGGAATAGAAAAGCCGCCCACGGAAAACAGCATTACAAAGCGGTCAATCCAGCGGCCTGCACGAAAGGCGGCAATGGTGCCCAGCGGTACAGCTACAGCAATGGAGAACAGAATTGTGGTCAGCGCGAGCAGCAACGTTGGCTCGATACGCTGCGCAATCAGCGTTGTAACCGGTTTATTGGAAAAGATGGAGGTACCAAGATCGCCCTGCATGAGTGACAGCGACCAATTCCAGAATTGTACCACGATAGGCTCGGAAAGGCCCAGCTTTTCGCGGATCTTGGCCACGTCTTCGGCTGTAGCGTAATCGCCTGCGATCACCGCTGCCGGGTCGCCCGGAGACAGGCGCAGTAGCAAAAAGACAAACAGCGCGACAACAACCATGACCGGAATTGTCATCAGCACGCGCTTGAGGACATAGGATATCATGTGCTCGTAAATCCTCTAAGATACTCTTAGGGTGCATCGTCGCCGACTGTGCGGATCCCGCGCCCTGAACGTTTACCGGGGCCTTTTTTCAAAGGCCCCGAAAGATGACGTCCCGGGGCAGGCCCGGGACAGGCGTCAGATCATTCGACGGACATGTTCCAGAAGAACTGCACCGGCGATTTGATGAGGCCCTTGACATTGTTGCGATAGGCAACAGGCACAAAGAACTGACCAAGCTGTCCGGAGGCACCGATATCCCACAGGCGCTCCTGAGCGGCGGTGGCCAGCGCTAGTTTTTCCTCAGCCGTGGCGGCGGTGGCAAAGCCGGAGCGCGCCTCCTCCAGTGCTGCATCATCAGGCCAGCCAAACCAGCCCGCATCGGGGTTGCCCGAGAAGGCAATGGCCATAGGGTTCATCACGTCTGCACCGATCCACCATGTGTGGAACATGTTCCAGCCGCCTTCACCTACGGGGTCACGCAGCGCGCGGCGCGATGTGAGCGTCGCCCAGTCCATCGCCTCCATCTTAACGTTGAAGCCAGCGTTACGGAGCTTTTCGCCTGTCACAAGGCTGAAGGCCGACAGCACAGGCACATCGGTCGGCTGCATGATCACCACTTCAGTGCCGTCATAGTCAGTAGCGGCAAGCGCCGCCTTGGCGGCCTCGATGTCACCGGTAGCCATCAGATCAGACCCTGCGTCGTTCGCAAGCGGCGTGCCACAGGGGTAGACCGAATAGCAAGTCTTCCAGAACTGCGGATCGCCGATGCCGGAAGCCAGGTAATCTTCCTGCTTCATCGCCATGATGGCGGCTTTGCGGATCTCGACATCGTCAAAGGGCGGCAGCACATGGTTGAAGCGGGCAAAGCCGATGCTGCCTAGCGGGTCGTTGACCTCAACCGTGACGTCGGGGTTCGACGCGAGAATCGGCGCAAGGTCAGGCGCAGGCTGTTCGAAATAATCCACTTCGCCCGCCATTAGAGCGTTCATCGCGGTAGTATTGTCGGGGAAGTACTGCCAGATCACCTTATCAACCTTGGCGATCTTGCCACCTGCGGCCGCCGAAGCCGGCTCAGTACGGGGCACGTACTCTTCGAATTTGGTGTAGACCACCTTGGAGCCAGGAACCCATTCGTCTTCCTGGAAGACAAAGGGACCGGAACCCACATATTCGGTGATCTGCTCAAACGGATCGGTATCAGCGATGCGCTTGGGCATGATGAACGGTACGTTAGACGAGATCTTGCCAATCGATTCCAGCACGAGACCAAAGGGCGAGGACAGCGTCAGAACCACGGTCTTTTCATCGGTCGCTTCGAGCGAGGCCGTATTCGAAAAGAGCTGCTGGCCCATGCCGTCGCGCTTGCCCCAGCGCTTGAGCGAGGCAACCACATCTTCGCCCGTCACCGGCGCGCCATCGTGGAACGTAAGCCCGTCGCGCAGAACAAAGGTCCAGACCAGACCGTCGTCCGATGTGTTCCAGGTGTCTACCATCTGCGGCTGCGGTGTGAAAGATTCGTCCATCGCAAACAGCGTGTCATAAATCATGTAGCCGTGGTTTCGGCTGATGTAGGCGGTAGTCCAAATCGGATCGAGGTTCTTGAGATCCGCATGCGGGATAACCCGCAAAACCGTTTCTGCTTGCGCATTAGACGGAAGGCTCCCAAAGGCTAGCGGCACCGCAAGGGCGGCAGCCATCAGCGCACGGGGTAGACGGATAAATGTCATGATTTAACTCTCCTTGTTGGCTATTGATTTTTTTATTTTTTGAACAGTATGATTGATGCATAGTCAAATTGTTGAGTCAACTTTTTATTGTTTTGCGTGCCAATACCGATGCATAGTCAAATTGTTGAGCCAACTTTCCCCAGTGCAAAAGATAAGATTTCTCCTTTTCATCGCCTTGGAAAAACTGAAGTTTAACCCCTGTAAGAAACTGAAATAAAAGGACTATTGTCAAATGCCCACAGTTTTCAGCGCCCGGAAAATCATCACGATGGACCGCAACTGCCCCTTAGCCACGCATGTGGCGGTCAAAAACGGCATTATCGTTGGCGTGGGCGGGCCAGATTGTGGGGATGGCTGGGGGCCTATCACGCGCGAAGACCGTTTCGATGACAAGGTGCTAATGCCCGGTTTGATCGAGGCCCATGCCCATGTATCCGCAGGGGGTGTCTGGCGGTTTACCTATTGCGGGCACTACACTCGTACTGACCCTGATGGCACCGACTGGCCGGGGGTGGACGATTATACTTCGCTAATCGAACGTCTGCGCGCCATTGCGGCCCAAACCCCTCCCGGTGAGCCAGTGGTGGGATGGGGGTTTGATCCGAATTTCCTCGAAGGGCGCAGGCTGGATAAGGGGCACCTTGATCAGGTCTCTGTCGAGCACCCAGTGGCGGTGGCACACTCCAACTTTCACCTGCTGTCGGCGAACTCCATGGCGCTGGAGCGGGCCGGAATGGCGCAGGGCAGCAACATTCAGGGAGTGATACGCGGGCCGGATGGTCTACCCAATGGTGAATTGCAAGAATTTGCAGCCATGGGTCCCGTGATGTCCGTGGTGGGGCTGAATTTCCGCGAGCTGTCCGACCTGTCCGCTGTCGAAGGCTATGGCAAGGTGGCACGCAATTGCGGGGTGACTACGGTGGCGGATCTGCTATCGGATCTGGAGGATGCCGAGGTCACCATGCTGGAAAAGGTTACTGGAGATGCAGCCTTTCCAGCGCGCTACGTACCGATCATGAACGCCATGCGCGATGATCCCACGTTTGAGGCGCAGCGCGCCATCGCCCTGCGCGCCCGAACCACGCCCAAGCTGGATCTGGGCCGGGCAAAGCTATTTACAGATGGGGCCATTCAGGGTGGCACGGCGATGCTTAAGGCACCAGGCTATTTCGGAATGCAAGATCACGGGATCTGGAACATGGAGGTGGACCACTTCCGCGAAGCCGTGCGCGCCCTGCATAAGGCGGGGGTAAAGACGCACACCCACACCAATGGCGATGCGGCATCAGAACTGGCTATCGAGGCCTATGAAGCGGCGCTTCTGGAAACCCCTGATGCTGATCACCGCCATACACTGGAACATGTGCAACTGGCAGATCTGACGCAGTTCAAGCGCATGCGCGCTATAGGGCTTACCTGCAATGTCTTTACCAACCATGTGCATTACTTTGGCGATCTGCACTGGACAAAGACCATCGGCCCCGACCGCGCCCGGCGCATGGATGCGGCGCGCGATGCCTGTGATGTTTTTGGAGGCGATTTCGCCATCCACTCCGATGCACCAGTCACCCCTATGGCACCGCTGTTCACCGCATGGGTGGCTGTCAACCGGCTGACCGAAAAGGGTCGAACGCTGGGCGACAGCCAGAAAATCTCCGCGGCCGAGGCGCTGCACACCATCACCATGGGGGCTGCCTATGTGCTCAAGATGGATGACAAGGTGGGATCGATCCAATGTGGCAAGCATGCGGATTTCTGTGTTCTGGATGGCGACCCACTGGACTGTGATCCGGTTAAGCTCAGGAATATTCCAATTGTTGCCACAGTGCTAGGCGGTGAGGTCACCGCATGACCCGTATCGCCGTTGCCGGGTTTCAGCATGAAACCAATACCTTTGCACCCTTTCCTACGACCATGGAGCTATTTGAACAGCGCGGCGGGTGGCCGGAACTGGTGCGTGGTTCAGCGCTGTTCAAGCGGTTCAGGGGACTGAACATTCCGCTCTCCGGCTTCATGGAGGTCTGCACACATGAAATCGTGCCAATCCTCTGGGCCGGGGCCGAGCCGGGCGGTTATGTGGACCAAAACGTCTTTGACAGCATTGTTAGCGAGATCGTGGAGGGCGTGCAGAGCGCGCAGCCCGATGCGCTGTATCTTGATCTGCACGGTGCCATGGTGACACGCACCCATCCTGATGCTGAGGCCGAGATCCTCCGCCGGGTGCGCGCGGTCGCGGGAGATGACTTTCCCATCGCGGTCAGCCTCGATCTGCATGGCAATATGAGCCGGGCCTTCTTTGATCTGTCTACCGTGGTCACAGTCTACCGCACCTATCCCCACGTGGATATGGCCGACACGGGCGCGCGGGCAGCGCATCTGCTGGATGCTGCCCTTCAAGGGCCTGTGGTGGGGGCGTTCCGGCAGGGCGATTACCTGATCCCGATCACGGCGCAATCCACCGAGTATGCGCCCGCGCAGAGCATCTATGCGGCGCTGGCAGCGCAGCCGGGGCTGTCGTGCGACATGACCATGGGCTTTCCCCCGGCAGATATCCCCGATGTAGGACCGGTGATCTTTGCCTATGCGCGCACCCAGGATCAGGCTGATGCCGCCGCCGATGCCATCGCAGGGATGCTTGCGGCGGCAGAGCCTGACTTTGACGACCGCCTGATGACGGCGGCTGAAGCAGTGGCCCATGCCATGTCGGCACCCAAAGGGCCGGTCGTGATCGCCGATGTTCAGGACAATCCAGGGGCGGGCGGCACCATGGACACCACAGGCCTGATCCGGGCGCTAGTTGAAGGCGGAGCCGAGGACGCAGTACTGTCCATGCTGCTCGACCCAGCGGCGGCGCAGGCTGCGCACGCAGCCGGGCAAGGGGCCAAGATCAACCTGACGCTGGGCGGCGGGTTTGAAACGTATTCAGAGCCCTATGCCTGCACCTGTGAGGTCGAGGCGCTGTCGGACGGCAGGTTTCGCTTTACCGGTCCGATGTTCGGTGGATCAGACGCCGATCTGGGTCTGGTGGCTAGCCTTCGCATCAAGGGCAGCGGCGTGACCGTAGTTGTGGGGTCGAAGCGCGCCCAGAACGCCGATCAGGAGATGTTCCGTGTCGTGGGGATCGAACCTGCGGATCACAAGATCGTTTGCGTAAAAAGTGCGGTGCATTTCATTGCCGATTACAAACGAGTCGCGGCCGAGATCATCTTTGCCGAAACCCCGGGGGCCAATCCCTGCAACCTTGAGGCGGTGCCCTATACGCAACTGCGCTCAGGGCTACGGCTGGGGCCGGGCGTGCCGCTTTCGACCTGAGCTTAGGGGCAGGGCAGATCGGTCCGTCGACTGGCCGCCTGCAGCTGGGATACGATGATGAAAGGCTAAGGTTTTCCAAGTTATCTTAATTTTCCATGATGTTCAGTGCCTGCATCGGGTTCGGCAGACTCACCTTCAAGATCGCCGGGCCAATCTACCATTTCCAGAACAATTCCAATGCGATCCTGTGCGAGGTCACCGGCAACTAGGCAGAGACCATGCGCTCGGCCTATGTCTTATCATTCACCCAATGGGGCCTGTCGGCCTGGAGCACCTATGTGATTACCAAGCGGGCGTTTGCATATTCTGTTCTTCGCGTTCCGGTTTAGGATCAGGCACTCCCATTGCACCTGATACGAGAAGTGACAATTCAAGAGAAATAGCTGACAACGCGCCAAAGTTTGATTTTTAAAATATCAATGAAAAATTTGTTTTTCTAAAATCTTGCCGGTTAAAAAAAATATTGTAACAATTGAGCCGTCGCAATGAGTGAAACTAAGCGAATTACGTTTATAGATGAATATTAAAATTGTAAAAATTTCGGGCAACACTGCTGAGCGGTGTGAAAGTTATGCAAAGCAGCTGCATTCCCGTATCCAGCAGACGTATGATTTTTACAATGATGTAGTGTTCAAACATTCCGATCTAACGGAAGTGGAAATTTACAAGCGGGTTAACATCCTAATCACTAAGACAAGAGCGGTTTTTCCGAATTTAGTTTCCGAGTTAGAGTGCATTTCTGAAAACTCAAATATACCATTCCAGCGGATATTTTTGATAAATGCGAGGACTGAAATTTTAAATGCGAGCGTTGGTGAATGTACGAGCATTGCAATTCCAAAAAACAATTTACTTGCCCAAACTTGGGATTGGATAGAAGAATTGGAAGATCTTATGGTCATCCTCATTGTCGAGAAAGAAGATGGCAGTAGTTTTGTTACGTTAACCGAGCCAGGAATGTTGGCAAAAATTGGTGTAAACAGCTATGGTATTGGTGTTGGTTTAAACTTTTTGAAGTCAGAACATTCGCTGGACGGAGTGCCTGTACACCTGCTTTTACGCGCGATTTTGGACTGTGAGTCACTAAAGAGAGTAAGAGAAATAGTTGCTCAATCGAATATGGGCAAATCGAGCTATATCCCAGTCGCGACAAGTACCGGAGAAGCCGTTGGTTTCGAATTTTCAAACAACATGATGCAAGAACTCGCTCCAAGTAATGATGTTTTATTACATACTAATCATTGCCTGACACCAAATTTGACTTCAGTACCACTACCAACATCAAACCAGCGCTATGAGACTACACTAGCAAATTTACGAGCAGGCCTAAATCTTGATTTTGCCACGGTTGATCGAATTTTATCTGATACATCAAGCAGTGAGGCTCCAGTACAAGCCCCATATAAACCGAGTGAAAGTCTTGGGAACTTAGCTGTTGGAACATGCGCAACGATTATTATGGAATTAGAAAAGCTAAGATTTTCCTACAGAAAAGGCCCCAACCCATTTGGTCCCTATCACAGTATTTGCTTAAACAGTCTTTAGTCACTCTTTACTCACGGATGTAAGTTCCTTAGACACATTTTCCAAAATGTCCTTTGCATTCTGCAATTAGCGTCGACCCTCCACCCTGGCTACCGTGACGCATTTCTAGATCTATCTCCGCTGAAATTGATTTCTATTTCGCATGTAATCCTAGGGTTTCGGGTAAATTTGGCTCCCAAACGGGGTACACTACGCCCTACTTTGCGATAAATTCTACACCGTTTCACAACTCTTCCTTGATCAAGATACTGTTTATACCGGCTTCAAAATCTACCTGTGTTTGTATCATCGATTAACACCCAGCACTTGCAAGGGAAGGAACACAGTTGGCGTAGCGTCCTGAGTAAAGATTGCTGCATGAGAAAGTGCAGCTCTCCGTCGTAAGCTGTTAAATTTCTATAATTCACTTTGCCAATTCTCTTAAAGCAGATACACCTTCACCTAATCTTGCTCCAGCGTGGCTTGGAGTGCCCCTGCCATATACGCCCAATACAATTGGCGCAGATATGATTTGGGACTGTACCATCCCAATCATTTGCGGATCCCAAGCCATCTGTTTGGTCGGTCAGAAGGGGCGCTCACTTGATTTAATCTGATTGTAGAGGAACTGGTCGCGAGATAGCACGTCATTTATAATGTTCGCGCCGACGACCAAATGTGGCGACCCTTTTCCGCCAAGCTCGATAGGACCCTGTGCGCAAAGTATTACGCATCAATGCAACCACTTCTTTCTCCTTGAGGCCGTACTGATGTTCAATATCTGCAAACGCAACATGATCCGACAAGGCCATCTGAACGATATCGGACACCTGCGCGTCACTCAGGTCGTGGACTGATTTCATTTACCGGGCTTTCATTATCTGACACAGAATTAGTCCTGCCACACTTAAGGGCAAGAAAGCCTAGGTTTTGGATAATCGACCCGGTACTGCAGACTGCGCAGTGGAAATACCCGCCGATGTCAGCATGTCCCACGCAAGCGCTTGATTTGAAGTGACGATTGCAATCCCCAGTTCATCTTCCAAATCGTCAATCACATCCACAGTTCGCAAGTTGGTGCAAGACACAAAAACCGCATCCGCCCCATCAACTGATGCAGCGCGTACTGCACGTTTGATGGCATCCGCGGTGATACGTGCAACAATCGCTTCTGTACTGACTTCGAATGAAACCAGCGCGGAAATTTCAAAACCGTTTTCAAT
>Ga0181554_1003500_pt1 | contig 13262 bp, 14 predicted proteins | sample 011ome_16_FD_145602 | JGI IMG/M metagenome (GOLD analysis project Ga0181554, IMG submission 145602) | Coastal salt marsh microbial communities from the Groves Creek Marsh, Skidaway Island, Georgia - 011503CT metaG (spades assembly) | ecosystem: Environmental > Aquatic > Marine > Intertidal zone... | reverse complement strand
ATCCGGCCGGAGTGGACCCCCCCGACCGGCCTTAAACCCCTCTCCGGCAAGTAGGACCGGGGGAATCCAACAACAATCAGCGGCAGTGATAGACGTTGAACGATTGTTCTCCGCGCGTGGCGGGACCCGTCGGCACTATCGCATTGCCGCCCATATCGCCGGCATAGTTGCGACCGAGGTTGCGTAGCTCCTCGTTAACCGAGTCATCGTCACGCGGGATGTAGGCGATGCTGGCCGTGGTATTGGAGGTCACGTGACCGATTCGTTTGCAGCTTTTGATATCGCGCTCGGTCAGCAACCTGACATTCTGTCCTTGCGGCTTGAGATCCACCCAGGCACAGCCGCCAAGAATCGACGCGGCCAATAATCCGGCAAACAGCTTTATTTGCATTGACATGGTAGTTGAGACCTCCGTTTCGGTAATTTTTTGGTAAATACTAAACCGAATCGAAGGATCCTTGGAACCACGCGAGTTTCTGCTGTAGTTGCACGACCCGTCCGATGATGATCAGTGCAGGTGATTCGATACCGGCTTCAGTCGCCTTTTCGTAAAGGTCGCCGAGTGTACCCGTTACCACGCGCTGGCCGGGTGTGGTGCCCTGCTCGATGATGGAGGCCGGCATCGTCGGCTCGCAACCATGAGCCATCAGCTGATCCCGAATTTGCGGCAATGCCTGTAAGCCCATGTAAACCACCAGCGTTTGCTGGGGATTGACCAGTTTTTGCCAGTCCACCGTGCTGCCCAGTCCTTCGCGAGAGTGCCCTGTGACGAAAGCCACCGATTGGGCATAGTCACGATGGGTCAAGGGGATGCCGGAATAGGCGGCACATCCGGTGGCTGCCGTCACACCCGGGACAATTTGAAACGGGATACCCTCACCCATCAGGGTTTCGATTTCCTCCCCGCCACGGCCGAAAATGAACGGATCGCCGCCCTTGAGGCGGACCACCTTTTTTCCTTCCCTCGCCAGTCGCACCAGCAGTTGATTGATTTCTTCCTGCGGCAACGTATGCCGACTACTGGCCTTGCCCGCGTTGATCTTCTCGGCATCAGTACGCGAGAGCCGCATGATCTCAGGGGAAACCAGCCGGTCATAGACAATGACATCAGCCTCTTGCAGCGTTCGCAGTGCCTTTAGCGTAAGGAGATCGGGATCACCGGGACCGGCGCCTACCAGGGAAACAAACCCGACACCCGTCGAGGTTGCTCCGGACTCGGCCTCTAACAGACGATCGAATTCAATCTGTGCCTCTTCATCTCGCCCGGAAAAGATCAGATCAGCCAGCCCACCCTGTAAGGTCGACTCCCAGAAGCGCCGCCGCTGGGTGCCGTCCGGAATCGCTTTTTTAACCCGAAGCCGGCAGCGTTCAGCCAGGTTGGCCAGCCGACCGTAGGCCGCAGGCAGAGCAGTTTCCAGACGCGCGCGTACCAGGCGGGCAAGTACCGGGGAAGCCCCCCCAGTGGACACTGCAATGACTACCGGCGAACGGTCGACAATGGCGGGAAAGATAAAGGAGCACAGTTCCGGGCAATCCACGACATTGACGGGAATGCCACGCGACCGGGCTGATGCGGCTACCGATTCATTGACATCGCGACGATTGGTAGCCGAGATAACCAGATTGAAACCCTCGATGTCAGACGGATCGAAAGTTTTCCGGATATAGGCTACCCGATTATCCTCAGCCCAGGCCGACAATTCCGCGCCCAATTCCGGGGAGATCACAGTGACTGATCCTTTTGCCCGCAGCAGTGCCCCAACCTTGCGGGCCGCCACTTCGCCTCCCCCAATAACCAGGCAACGCTGCCCGGACAACTTCATGAAAATCGGCAAGTAGTTCATGGGCAAAAGGGATTCAGTTGAATAAGGCTGGGGTCTCGACCAGGCCAATTTCCTCATCGGTCAGGTAACAGCCGGGGTCTTCTGCCCACGGGTTGCCGGTCGTCTGGTGAGCGCGAACCCGGGTGTTGCCGTTGCAGATATCAAGATGACCACAGGCCGCACACCGCCCCTCGACCGGACGCGGACTCTGCTTGAGACCGGCCATGAGCGGGTCTGACACATCGCCCCAGATGGCCGAAAACGGTCTGTCTCGCACATTGCCGAGCGTGTAGTGCCACCAAAATGTATCCGGGTGAACATTACCCAGGTTGTCGATATTGGCGATGTTGACGCCAGAGGCGTTGCCACCCCATTGCCTGAGGCGGGCATGAATGGTGTCCTCGTGCTCGGGAAAACGCCGTCGGACCCAATTCAGCAGATAAACACCATCGGCATCGTTATTGCCGGTCACGAATTCGGCGGGACGACCGGCTTCAAGCCGTTCCAGGCACTTGTCAAACAACGTATCCATGACCCGCCGGGTCATTGCATGGACGGCGTCATCCTTGCGATTACGGTTACCACGCCCGCCATAATTGAGATGCGAGAGGTAGAACTTGTCGACATCCTCATCATCCATGAGCTGCAGCATCCCTGGGAAATCGTTCACGTTGTCCTGGGTTAGGGTAAACCGCAGCCCGACCTTTATCCCCCGCTCGCGGCAAAGCCTTACACCCCGCAATGACGCATCAAAGGAACCTTCGCTCCGGCGAAATGCATCATGGGTTTCGCGCATGCCGTCAATGCTGACGCCGACATAATCGAAGCCGATGTCATCGATGGCTGCAATATTGTGCTCGGTAATCAGGGTACCGTTGCTGGAAAGGCCTACATAGAAACCCATTTCCTTAGCTCGCAGGGCGATATCAAAGATATCCTTCCGCAACAGAGGCTCACCGCCCGACAGTATCAAAACCGGCACGTGGAATGCCTTGAGATCGTCCATAACGGTGAACACTTCACTCGTGCTCAGCTCGCCCGGAAAATCGATATCGGCGGAAGTGGTGTAGCAATGCTTGCAGGTGAGATTGCAGCGGCGGATGAGATTCCAGATCACCACGGGGCCGGGCAAGCGACGCCGTCCCGGTGTCCCCGGCAACTCTGTTGCCGGTGGCTTGAGCAATTCGGCCATGTACTGACTGACTCGGAACATGATGTTTGGCTCGTTTTTTTGTAGGTCAGTCGCCGATCCGGAGACCGGTTTTCTTGAGGATGCGGGTGCTGTAGAGAATCAGGTTGGCTCGATTGTGTTCGCCCAATAGCCCGGCAATGGTCTTGGCCTTGGCCTCGACCTCTTCACGACTGCGACCATGAACCATGGCAAACAGGTTATAGGGCCATTGGGGAAGATGACGGGGTCGATGATAGCAGTGGGATACGCAATCGAGCGCACCCACCTGCATACCCAATTCATCAATCTGTTCGTCTGGCACATCCCAGACCGTCATGCCGTTGGCGGTGTAACCGAGCTTGTAATGATTGGGCACCACGCCGATACGGCGGATGATGCCAAATTCGATCAGATCTTCGATGCGCGCCATGACCTCATCCGCCGTCAATCCGAGCTTCTCGGCAATGGCATGATAGGGCCGTAGTACCACCGGCAACCCGGCTTGAGTGGCCCGGATGATCCTACGGTCGGTTTCATCCAGAAGGATGGGTTGGTCCATGGCTCAGACCTCCAGTCGCAGGCCGACAAAATATTCGGCGAGTTTGGGCATATCGTAGGCAGGATAGCCGGTCACGCGCTCGATTTCGGCAAGTATCTGGTCCTTGCGTTCGGGTTTTTCCGTGGCCAGCACAAACCACATATTTAACGCATGGTCGCGGGCGTAGTTGTGAGCCACTTCCTGAAACGCATTGACCTGTTCGGCGACCCGGTCAAAATCCGCGGCGGGAATTTCCATGGCAACCAGGCTCAGGGCGCCACCGAGGCGTTCGGCATGGTACATCGGGCCAAAACGACTCAAGGTGCCGTTATCCAGCAGACACTGTAGCCGCTCAATCAACTCTTCCTCGCTCAGGCCAAGCTTCTCCGCAGCGGCGAGATAGGGCCTTTCACAGACCGGAAAGCCTCCTTGCAGGCCATTGATGATGGCGCGGTCGATGTCATTCATACGGGTTCTATCGATTTCAGCGAAACAGCCCCGGGTGCAGGGACATAACGGGCTCCTCTTTGCTTGAAACAGCGGGTACTGAACAAGGTGGCGGTAGGCCAGGCGGTCATTTCACAGCCTTCGATGAGTTGACGAATCTGGGATTCCACCCGCTGACGGTCATGTCCGTGGATCATACAGAACAGGTTATAGGGCCACTCCGACCCTCTTCTTGGTCGTCGGTAGCAGAGTGTGACGAACGGATATTGGCAGATAAGGCTCGCAGCCTGGCTCACACTGTCATCGGGAACGTCCCACACCACCATGGCATTCGCTCGATAGCCGAGACGCCGGTGCCGAACGATGACACCCAGCCGCTTGATAAGTCCTGTCCTTCTCCATTCACGCAAACGCTCAATGACTTCAGCCTCGGTGTAGCCGGCCTGTTCCCCTATGGCAGCGTATGGGCGAGGCACCAGTGGCAGCCCCCCCTGTAATGCTTCAAACAGTGCCGGGTCTCGCGGATCAGTGAACCACGGCCCGAGGGGTCGAGCACTCATGTTGCACCGACAAATTCCAGCGGGAAACCCAGATCAATATGAAACTCTTCAAGCAACGGCAGCCGCAAAATCCTCAGGCCGGTCTGTTGCTCGATGTATGCGAGAACATGGTCCATATGCCCATCGTGACTGGCATTGACGACAAACCACAAATTGAATCGATGCTCCCGCTCGTAGTTGTGATTCACCTCAGGGAGCGACGATACCCACTCCGCGATCTCCTCCAGCTTGTCTGCCGGCACAGCCATGGCCGCCAGGAGACTGACCCCGATGGAGTTGGGCGGCACGATGGCGCCAATGCGGCTGATGGACTGATTGTCGACCAATTCCCGGAGCGCGGTAAGCACCTCGTCCTCTGTTACCCCCAGTTGATGGGCGATATCCGCGTAGGGCGTCGGAGACAAGGGAAAATCACGCTGGAAGTCGTTGAGTAGCTGCTGATGAATAGCCATTGCCTGCACAAGCCGCCGCCATCAAAGTCCCAAACGATGTGCCCTTGAAGTAAAGAAAATGCCACTGGGCTTTTCTGCTGGAATTCGTGCCAGTTCGCGGAAGGTTTCGGTGTCATAAACCAACACCCGGTCATCATCCCTGGCAGACACCCAAACCTCCTGGCCCTTGGGCGTGAACTCCATATGCAACACCGCCTTGCCGGGCGTCAGTCGCTGGACGACCGTCAGATCGCGGGTATCGATCACCTCCAGCTTATCGTTGTCTGGCAGTGCAAAATTGACCCAAATTTGTCGCTCATCCGGGCGTGGAATAACAAACACAGGCTGTCCATCAAGCGGAATCCGCCGAACCACCTTCCATTCCCGGCGGTCGATCACGAGCATTTCATGATGACCGACAGCCGGCAAAAACCAGTAATCGCCAATGAGTGCGCGCCCTTCCAGATGCGGCATCTTGAACACCGGCAATTTGGGATCGCTCTTGGCATACTCCGGGACGATTTTTCGAATCCCGGCATCCGGGTTCCATAAATCCAGCAGAGCCAGGCCATCCTCGCCAAAAAGACCGGCGATGTAATAGCGCCCTTCCGGGGAAATAAGCGCGTCGTAGGGTTCCTTGCCAGCCTTGAACTTCTGTATCTTCGGATTTTTCGGGTCATGCAGATCCGCCGTCCAGATTTCACCGGCTTCGAACAGGCTGAAAACGAACTTCTGTCCGGGGGCATCGACCAGGCCGACCACCTTGGCGAGCTGGCCATCTCCATATTCAGCCTTGATGTCAGATACCTTTTCCAGCGTATCGGCCGAAAATACCCGAACGCCGCCCGGGTCGTAGTTGGAAGTTGCGATCAACCGGCCATCCTGAGAGATGGCGCCGCCGACGCTGTTATGGGCCTGCTCTACCCGCTTGATGATCCTGTTTTCCAGCAGGTCGACCTTAGTCAGTGCACCATCGCGACCGAAGACGAAGGCATAGCGCTCATCCGGCGAGTAGACGAGACTCGCATGCGAAAGATCACCCAGACCGGTGATTTTTCCCACAGCACGGCGTGTTGTGCTGTTAATTGCTGTAAGACTGCCAGTGGCGCGTTCCACAACCAGTCCCAGATCACCGGTTCCACGAACCTCTGCCGATGGCGCCTGGGTAAAGCTGACCAGAAAAGCGGCAGCCATGAGGCTTGCGAGGAGATGTCTGACGTTAGAAGGGTATTTATTACGCATCAGTGCACGGTTGCATCTTTAAGGTGGGGCGGTTTGTTTTAGCTGTGTGACCAACCACTCCGCTTCCTGTTGAGTCAGAAGACTGCTCCAGGGAGGCATGGCGGTTCCGGGACGACCTTGCAGAATCGTTGCGGTGAGGGATGCCGCGGATTTTTCTTTGAGTGCCGATGGCAACAAGGCGGGACCCAGCCCGCCTTGCAAAGTCATGCCATGACACGACCCGCAGTCCTGATGCAACAGCTCCAGCAATGCCCGCTGCCGCTCTGGTGCGGGACTTTCAGCTAAAGATAAGTCCGAAACCAGAGCGATAACAACAAGAAAAACAGAGCGCACGAAGACTCAGGGGGCGGGTTTGAGGCTGGCAAAGTATGCCGCCAGGTTCTCGATGTCCTTGTCGAACAGGCTGGCCGCCATGTTATTCATGATCGGGGCCTTTCGGGTTCCCGAACGGTAAGCCTTGAGTGCCGTCTCAAGATAGGCAGCCTTCTGGCCGGCCAGATTCGGGAATGCATCCGACGAGCTTATGCCGTTGACTCCGTGACAGGAGGCACAGACATTGGAGGCCTTTTCCTTGCCAGCAGCTACATCGGCGGCCTGAGTGGCACCAAACGGGAGAGCGGTCGCAAGAACCGCAATGATGATCTTCTTCATTGGATATCGCCTCTTTGAGCAGTCATAGGACTGGCTATCAGAATGTCGGATGGAACGGCCGTGGCCGCTCCACCTGTTGCAATGGACCGGGTGCCGTTAAAGATTGCCGGGAGCCAGGCCGCGAGTCATGAACTTCGCCCGTGCCCGAGAGAAGATACCGGCTGGGCTTTCCATCGTGAAAGCGGCAACTCGTTCCAGCGACGTGGAATCGAAGGCAACCACCTCATCCCCGGTGTAACCGGCACTGACAAACAGCAGCTTGCCGCTGGCGTTGTATTCCGGGAAATAGGCATGTCCACCAACATCCAGGGTCTTGGCCACTTCCAGCGTGTTCTTGTCGATCAACTGGATGGTGCGCGCACGGCGATCCTTGCTGATGATGTCGACCGCTACATAAGGCGCGTTGGGATGCGCTGCAGGCGATTCCGTGCCACCGAGCACCGGAACCTGCTTGACGACTTCCATCTTGTCGAGATCCCAGACACTGACCACTTCATGGTCGCAGTCACCGAAGTTGGTGCCGAAGCCCAGGGTGCGGCCATTGACCTTGACCACGGAACCACCGCCAACGTGCGGAACACAGCCAGCCGGCAACTTTTTGATGATCTTGCGTTGTTCCAGATCGATGGCGGCGACAATGCTGTCATCGTAGGAGGCAATCATCAGGTTCTTACCGCCGTGAGACAGGAAGGCGTCGTGTAAATGACGCCCAACATCGGTTATAGCGGTCACTGGATAATCGGGTTTATTGAGATCGACCACCCACACCTGCCCGGAATTTTCCAGCGCGATGGCAAAGATGTCGGCGAATGGGGTACCGGTGATCATGCCGGAATCAGAAGTGACGAACTTGCCGTCGGGGTCAACTCCCTCCAGCTTGAAATACTTCAGGGGTTCCAGCGTGTCGGCATTGAGCAGCACCGCATTGTGCGGAACAAAAGAACCCGCCATCAGGTATTTGCCGTCCCGGGAGACACCCAGCGCCGGGCCATTGAGGCCGGTCTTGACCTCACGCACCACTTTCATGGAGTAGAGATCGACCTTGTATACCTCGGCGGTATCGGTCTTGACATAAGCCCAACGCGGATTCACCGGGTTGAATTCGATGATGTGCGCCGCAGTTTTGGTGGGAACCTCGCCGACTTTGGTATTGGTGGCACTATTGATGAATACTGCCTTGGATCCTTCACCGCGACCAAACCGGCCCCTAGCAGCCACGCCGATAATGTCGTCCAGGTTGTCAATGGCGTAGCCAGGCTTATCCGGCAATGTCGACTCATCCGCCACATGCACTTTCAGTGACTTCCTGATGTCATCGATCGTCCACTGTGGATCGAGCTTGTCAGTGCTGGAAATGTACTTGACCGCCGAGCGAATCTCTTCATCGGACAGCTTGCCGTAGAAAGGAGGCATCAGTGTGTCGAATGAGCCCGCCATGATGGTGGAACGCAGCGAAGTCGGACTCCGGCCCTTGAGTCGCTCCTTGTTGAGCGCTGGGGCGAGATAGCCACCAAGATCAGAACCATGACAGCTGGCACAGTTTTCCTGGAATACGGCTGCACCCCGCTCGGCGGTGACCTGTGTGTCTTCCGCAGCGGTCGCGGCCCCGGCGATAAGTGCCAGCAAGGCGGAGCCGAGTCCGACGGCCGTGCGGCTTTTTCCTGAAGCAAGAGTCATCATTGAAGGGCTCCCGTGTATTTGAATTCGGATTTTACTCAAGCTCCAGAACCGGAGTACCGAGCAGGAGTGGAAAGAAGGTCAGGCTAATCGTTTCGCATCGAAACGTCGAGCAATGTAATGACCGGGGAATGTCGTGTCAAGGGAGTCACGCCGACAGCCGATCGTTCAGGTTTCAGTAAGCCCACCAGGGACCAGGACCCCACATACCCCAATTCATCGCGGCATTTTCGTTCATCTGTGCAGCCATCCGCTGCTCATCGGCTATCTCCTGTTGCAGTGCATACTGCTGATAACGCTGGTAGGCCTCCTCATTGCCCCAATAAACGCATTTACAGGTTGTGGCATCGGCATACACGTAATAGACCTGTCCGTCCTTCTCATGCGGCACAAGCTTGTGCTGAGTCAGGGTCTGAAGATGGGCCTGTTTGTCCGGCGTATCGGCCAATTTGATCTGGAAGTTAGCGGCAGCCAGCAGTTTCTCGGTCTGGATGGCCTCATTGGCCTCCATCGAGGCGCATCCGGAGAAAGTGGCCCCTGAAGCAAGCAACCAGATGGACGCTGAAAATCTGAAATACGCCTTGAATGACCAGGGTGATGACATCGCTTTAACACTCCAAAAAAGACTTGCTGAAAACCAGATTACGTTCGGCAGACCGGCATGCCGTTTTAGTCAATGGATCCGCCTTTTCGCGTTGGCCCCGTTCAAGGTCATCGCCCGGTCAAAACCCGGGCCTTTAGGGCAACCAAAGTCTAGCATCAGCATCAAGCCAGCTAACAATCCACACCCAATGGCGGCACTCATCCCTGTGGTTCTTGAGCTTACCCACATGCTCAATACCTGAGAATTTATCAGTTATTTTCGTTGCAAGACCTGGAGAGAGAACAGTTAACATCGCCTCGCATGGCGAATACCTCAAGGGTTTGTGTTGAGTGCAGTTGAGGGCCCGGAAGCCAGCAGCAGGTGGAGCCACCTCGCGATAACGGTTGATAGAGTCATGGACGCCGGGCCTTATCCTGATAGCTGATCCGCCCTATCAAGCCGTTGCCTCATAGCGCGGCGATGGCATCACGCAGGCTCTTGACCGGGATGACGTTCAGTCCGGGATTCAGACCTTTGACGATATTCTTGGACGGTGCCAGCGCATGGCCGAATCCATGCTTGGCGGCTTCCCGCAATCGCTCTTCACCATTTTGTACTGGCCGCACTTCACCATTGAGCCCGAGTTCACCAAAGACCACCCAATCCCGCGGTATCGGCCTGTCCCTAAAACTGGAGACAATCGCCAGCACCACGGCCAGATCCCCCGCCGTCTCGCTCAAGCGTAGTCCGCCCACCAGATTGACGAAGACATCCTGATTGAGGATCGGCACACCGCCATGTCGATGCAGGATTGCCAGCAACATGGCCAGGCGGTTGTTGTCCATTCCCACGGCAACGCGGCGCGGAGTCGGCAGCTGCGATTCATCCACCAGCGCCTGCACCTCCACCAGCAAGGGACGACTCCCCTCACGCATGACCATGACCACGCTGCCGGCGGCGTCCTCGTCACCGCGGGAGAGAAATATGGCCGAAGGATTCTTGACCTCCTTCAACCCGGTTTCAGTCATGGCGAATACCCCGAGTTCGTTAACCGCGCCAAAGCGATTCTTGAACGCGCGTATGACACGAAACCGGCTGCTGGTATCACCCTCAAAATAGAGGACGGTGTCCACCATATGCTCCAGGACCCTCGGCCCCGCCAGGGCGCCCTCCTTGGTGACATGACCGACCAGAAACACCGTGGTGCCCGTCTGCTTGGCAAATCGCACCAACTGCGCAGCGCATTCCCTCACCTGCGCCACTGATCCCGGGGCGGATTGCAATGCCTCGCTGTAGACCGTCTGGATGGAATCCACTACCAGATAGGCCGGTTTGTGGCGATGCGCCGTCGTCAGGATTCTCTCCAACTCGGTCTCGGCCAGAATCTGCAGTGACTCGCAGGGCAAATGCAGCCGCTTTGCCCGCAGACTCACCTGACTGATGGATTCCTCACCTGTAATGTAGAGCACACTGTTATCAAGGCTGAGCGCGGATACCGTTTGCAGCAATAAGGTGGACTTGCCGATCCCAGGGTCACCACCGATCAGCACCGCTGAACCGGGCACCAATCCTCCACCCAAAACCCGATCAAACTCCTCCAGCCCGCAAGGTGTCCGCTGGATATCCTCGGCTTCGACCGTGGCGAGCGAGACCGGCGACGTAAGCGGACCTGCCGCGCCGGCATACCCGGCAAATCGACTCGCCCCCGCCGCCGGGCGATCTTCCACGCTCTCCACCAGACTGTTCCAGAGTCCACAACCGGGACATTGACCTGCCCACTTGCTCTGAACGTGACCGCACTCGGTACACCGATGTACGCTCCTGCGATCCTTGCCGCGGACTATCGCCATGGGTTTACCCCACTGACGAGTGTATTCACACCATCACGGTAATGAACCGTCACTTTCTCAAAGCCCAGTTCGGCCATTTCTTCCAGCGCCGGGGTCAATCGCATGATGTGCTCCTCGGACTCATCGCCAAAAAGATGCACCACCCATTGTTCGAGCAGATCGGGGCGCATCATCTCGCCCAGAAAGACCCGAAAATAGCCGCGCAATTCCTCTTGGGTAGCAACCAGGTGAGCAGCGGGATCGTCCAGTGCATAACGGTCACCAGTGACAAAGAGGCCACCCGGCTTGAGTACCCGACGAATTTCCGCAAGCACCTGATGCCGATAGCCAAATAAGAAATTGTGCAAGGTATAGGCGCTGGCGACGATATCGATGGAGTCGCTTTCGATAGCATGAAGAGCAGAAAGCGCATCCATCTGCCGCAGCTCAATACGACCCTCAGAAACCCACTCGGCAAGATTGATCCGTGCCTGAGACAACATGGCGGGAGCGTTATCCACGGAGAGCACGCTCAGATCGGGTCGGCTACCCAGCAGGGCGGCCGTGGTAAATCCAGTCCCGCAACCAAGCTCAAGCAGCTGCATCCGAGCGGAAGACTCCGGGGCTTTCCATTGCGCGATAAATTCCGCTACCCGCAGGCTCATTTCCGCAGCGGGGGGGCAGATGCGGTGCAGAAGCTGATATTCCTCTGCAAAGCTGCCGTGAAAAAGGTGCTCTGCCTGATGTTTTTGGCTCATGGGTCAATGATTGATTGATGAATAACTAATCCTGTAAATGGCGCCTGCCAGGTCATCCGAAATCAGCAAGCTGCCATCGGGCATGGTCAGAACATCAACAGGTCGGCCGCGCACCTGACCGTCGTCCATCAGCCAGCCCTCCGCAAACGCCTCTTCAGAGATCGGCTTCCCGTTTTTGAAACCCACCAAAGCCACCCGATATCCCTGTGGTTTCGTGCGGTTCCACGAGCCATGCTGGGCTACGAATAACTGGTTGCGATAGTCCGCGGGAAATTGGCTACCCGTGTAGAAACGGATGCCCAGCGCAGCGACATGGGCGGGAAACTCCCATTCCGGCGGGGTGAAGCGGTTACATGCTGCCTCTTGTCCAAACTCGGGATCAGCAATCGCCTTGCCGAAGCAATAAGGGAAACCAAAATTCAGCCCCGGATCGGGCGCATGATTGAGTTCATCCGGCGGCACATCATCGCCTAAATTATCCCGGCCATTATCAGTCAGCCATAGTTCGTGGTTATCCGGATGCCAGTCGAAACCCACGCTATTACGCAAACCCCTCGCGTAAATCTCGAAGTGCCGACCATCCGCATCCAGCCGGGTCAGTGTGGCATAAGGGTCCTTCTGCGGTTTACACACATTGCAGGGCGCACCGACGGCTGTATAGAGCTTTCCGTCAGGCCCCGCTCGCAGGTATTTCCAGCCATGATGCTTATCGCCAGGATATTGATCGTAAATGACTTGCAAAGCGGCAGAGCCGTCAACATGTGATCGGATGTCGACAATCTTGCTGATCCTGGACACTTCACCGATATATAGATCGCCATTCAGCCAGGCCACGCCATTAGGCGCATCAAGTCCTTGTGCAACAGTGCTGTGCTGATCGGCCTTACCATCCCGATCGGAATCCCGGAGGGCATATACCTTGCCCTGCCCCAGTGTCCCGACGTAAACGGTGCCGTCATCTCCGAGAGTCATGGAACGGGCGCCAGGAACCTGATCGGAATACAACGAGAGAGTAAATCCCGGAGGCAGGCGGATCATTCCTGGTTTGATCGGCTCACTGGCGTCGCTCTTCATGCAGGCGAACATCAGGAGACAGGATGGCAGGAGAGAATAAAAAACCGGTTTCACAATGGTCATCACGATTCTCCTCCAGTGGAAGAAATTCAGGAAACAACAGTTAGCCCGCCGCCGGGCGACTTGATTTTTCGTTGGCCTGCTCCAATTATGGCAGCTCTGAATTTTTTACTGGGGATTGAACCATGCGCATTTTGCTCTTCCTGCTGACCAACGCCGCTGTACTGCTGTTGATCAGTGTCCTTTTCCATGTGCTGGGTCTTGGCGATTACATGCATCAGCGTGGCGTGCCCCTGAGTCTGGATAGTCTGCTGCTGTCCTCCGCCATAATCGGCATGTCGGGCTCGTTTGTATCCCTGGCTATGTCCAAATGGATGGCCAAGAAATCCATGGGCGTCCATGTAATCGACCGACCGACCAATCAGACTGAAGCCTGGCTGGTAGACACCATTAGCCGTCAATCGCAGCGACTGGGCAT
>Ga0181554_1003494_pt1 | contig 13267 bp, 7 predicted proteins | sample 011ome_16_FD_145602 | JGI IMG/M metagenome (GOLD analysis project Ga0181554, IMG submission 145602) | Coastal salt marsh microbial communities from the Groves Creek Marsh, Skidaway Island, Georgia - 011503CT metaG (spades assembly) | ecosystem: Environmental > Aquatic > Marine > Intertidal zone >... | reverse complement strand
AAGAAGAACGAAAAGAGGCGAAGGAGACATGGGAGACGACGAAAACGAAAACGTACCTGAGCAGAGCGGAGCGAAAGCGGTTGAAGAAGAAGAAACAACAACAACTTTGATAGACATGGGAGACGACGAAAACGAAAACGTACCTGAGCAAAGCGGAGCGAAAGCGGTTGAAGAAGAAGAAACAACAACAACTTTGACATGCGCGACAAACGACGACAATTCATAGAGATTTAGAAGAAGAAGAAGCGTGTTACAATGTACTGTTACTTTAAATAGCGGACTTTATCCACGTGCCGTCGACATCGAAAACCCGCCTCGCGCGCGCGCGCGTATTTGAAAATATCTCAATCCTTTTTTAAGACTCTTCTCTTCTCTCGAATCGTCAGAAATTTCCAACTCGTAGAACGAGTTTATTTTTTCGAACGCGCGCAGAGCAATCAACATGGGCATCGGCGATGTCTTCACCGAGAAGAAGAAACAAATAGACGAGTGGTTGAAGAACCAGTCCACTCCGGTGGAAATCGCCGCGATATCGGCCGGGAGTGCCGTGCAAGGTACGCCGCCGTTGCTTTTTTTTTTGCGTGTCGTCGTTGTTCTTTTTTTCTTCGCCGTGGCGGCGATCGATCCGGGAAAACAACACGGTTTCTTCCAAACGTGTTCGTTTGAGCGCACGGTTTTTTCATTCTCTGACTGAACTCATCTCTCTCTCTCTCTCTCTCGTCGCTTTGCGATGGAAAATACAGGCGGTGTGCTCGGCTACGTGCTCGGGACGGTGAATAAAAACCTAGCGGAACAAGCAGCGACGAACCCAGCGATGGCGAATCAGCCAGCCATGACGGGGGCCATGTCGGGACCTCCGCACGTGTTGGCGGTGAACTTAGCGGTGTTTACCGCCGTGCAAGGCGGGTTGACGTGCTGGATTAAGAAGATGAACAAATTTTCAGAGATTGAAACCGGGATGATGGCGATGTTTGGGGCTGGCGCGGCGTTGTCGGTGTCGTCGAGTTTGAGCGGGCAGAAGGCGGCTTTCGGAGGGCAAGACGCGGCGATACCTGAAGGACCGATGCAGATTGCGCAAGAGGCGGTGAAATCAGGCGCTTTGTTTGCGCTCTTGAACGGGGCTTTCATGAAGATTGGCCAGTCATTTTCTGGGAAGAATGAAAAGACAGACGTGTATTATTCGCACGCGGTTGGGATGTTGACGACGCTCGGTTTGGAGAAGTACGAGAAGAATTTTAAGAAAGGTTTGCTGACGGACGACTGTTTGCTTTTGTTGAACGATAACGCTTTGCAAGAGGTGCGAATCCCTCCCGGACCGAGGTTGAAGATTCTTAATTACGTGGCGGGGATGCGCGTGGCTCAGCAACAGCAGCAACAACAGGCGATGAGTTTGGCCGTGAAACCGTAAAAGGAGAAGAGGACCTTAAATATAATACTAGTAAAACGAAACACATTAGAAACCAAGGGGGGGAGTAAGTAATACAACGCAGTAACAACAAGAATACAGCAGTAACATTATTTTAATATTAAGGATGATGATAGTACGATTTATATTAAAAGTAAGTAAATACAGATTATTTGAAACACAGTTTTTTCGTTTCATCATCTCCAGTCGAGCGAGCTTCTAGCAGAACCTTCTCGTCTCAAGCTCTCGTATATATTTTCAATCAACTTTTTTGTGGTGGTGGTGGTGGTATGTAAAAGGAAGTGAAACTGTTTAACACTTCTTCAACTTGGGAAGCGTAAACTTGTGGCGTAAAGTGGACGTCGTCACGGAAGCCTCCGTGACTCTGCCAACTTGTTGGTCAGTGTTGGCCCAGCGAAACTCTTCGTTCTTGGAGCCGTTGTAACCGACTCTTCGTAACCGTCTCTTTTCGAGCTCGATGCGCTCTTCGCGACGTTTCAACCCAGCACGCATCGCTTCAAAGAACATGAAGAAGATAGCAGAGTTGATACCATTTGAGAATGCACGAGGGCCAACACCAGTGAAGTACATGGGAACTTTGCCCTTGATGAAGCCAGCGGGCGCGTCTTTCCATACGCCTACGATGGCGTTGCCAAAAGATGGTCTCGAAGCGGCGTTGCACATCATGCGTGTCTTCACGACGTCCAAAGGCGTCGTCGCAGCAGCTGCGACGGATCCAGCGATCAAACCCATGGAGATATCCGCAAAAGCATCGGCCTCATCGTCGTCTTTGTTGAAAAAGTTGCGATGCATTGTTCGCAAAGTTTCATATGCGGCGAATTTGACTGCCATGTCCGGGATGTCTTCGAGCAAAGTTGGCGCATACCCCGTGAACAATCCTCTCCAGCCGGCAGCTTTCGTAATCGTCCCCGCGGCCGCAAAGACGTTGGGGTATACTCCAGCTTGCACGGAACGAATACAAACCGCGGCGGGTACTTTGACCAAGGAGGAACCCAAGGCGCCAATACCACCAGCCACGAAAGCAGTCTGGGAGACCGAATAGTCGGAATATCGTTCCAACAATTTCTTCGCGGCGCCGTAGAAAGCAAAGTAAGTGCCGATGGCAAGTCCAGCACCACTCGCGGCACCAAACACACCCTTGTAAAGTATGGAAAACTCTTTACCTACGGCTGAAGCGCCCCGAGCTAAGGCGACGCGTTTGCTTCCGCCATTCGCCATGAAGGAACTCCCGACGCCATATTTACCCGTTGATACTGCCTTGGCTGCTTTCTTCGCCGCGGCAGCTTCCTGTGCAGCTTTCCCCTTGCCAGCTAACGCTTGCATGCGGACTTTGACGGTATCGAGCGGGTGAATCGTCGACTGCGACGCGGCGCGAGCGCAACCGCCAGCGATGACGTCGTTCACCGGAATAACATTTCGCAACGATATTTTCGGCGGCGCCGAAGCAGGCGCAACCGAAGCTTCGACGTACCCAGACTCGGCAACTTTCGTCGCGGCGCCGCCTCTGGATGGTCTTTGTAATCTTGCCATTTTTTTCTTCTCTTTTTGTAGTAGTAGTAGTAGTAGCTGTTGTTGTTGTTGTTGTTGATTGGTTTCTTATGTGTATATATATACGTATAATAATATAGTTTTTCTAAAGTAGTTGTTCGTTCTGTCGTCCAACTAGCGTCTTGAAGTGTTTGTGTGTTTTGAACTTCTTCGACCGGGATGTGTATATAGATTAGTAGTAATACAGCGATTTATACAGTAAGCGAGCCTCTGAAACTATTAAACTAAACGCGAACGTTAAGATTGTAGTTGCCGATGCGCTCACCAATCGCCGTTGACTTCGAAAACTTCGAAGACACCACCTCCTCAAATAAACACCTCCCCAACGAAGATAAACTCAAGCCTATTCCCGTCCGCTTATCTGGTGGTTCCGGGTGTAAAGGTTGTAAGTTTTTGTCGTAAAGGTTAAACTCTTCTTTTCTCCACAAATGTTCTTGCTTATGCGCCAGCGATTCCAAATACAGATCTAAAACTCTGACTTGGATTTGAAATCTCGGTTGTCGTTGGAACGATTTGAGATTACCGGTTTCTCGCTGGTAGTACTGCTGTGCGCGCTTAAATTCCAGACGGAGTTTGCGTCTCCCGGGACTAAAACGACGGACCAGAGGAGTACCTAATGGAAGAGAGGGATCATCGAGCGTCGTCAGAAGAGATCATCAAAGAGAGAGAGAGGGAGAGAGAGGGAGAGAGAGGGAAGAATGATTAAAGAGAAAAAAAAGTCAAACGATTTCCGAACGTTTGAAACGAGTGGCGAGATTTCACCGTCACCGTTCCAATTTAAAAACGCGCGGAATCCGCCGCCGCAAGCGCGCTCGCGACCATCGCGCGCGCAAAAAAAGCATCGCGTTTCGCGCAATAAATGCATTCGCGTTCAACGCGCGCGCTAAAAATATATATATACGCACCTCTAACAGCGCTAAGAACAAAAGCGAATAAAAAACACAAACTCTTTTCGAGCGCAAGTGATTCAAGACAGACGAACAAGTGATGATGTCGTTGTTCTTTCTGTTTACGCGCATGGTTGGATCGACATTTACAATACTTTGAATGCCGACTCGAGTCCGTGTAAACAATTAATCTCGCGTGCTACTTGTGCGCAAACGTTTGCGAATGTAAATTCGTATTCTTCGGTTTGGTTGCGTGTTACGCGCGTCACCAAGTACCAAAATTGTGCCGCTTAAAATCGAACCGGCATCCGTTTTGCTCTTTTTTTTTGGTCCGTCGGCGACTCGAAAGCGAGGTGCCTTTGAGAAAAGGCGGGAAATTTTTCGCGCGCTACTACAAAATACTTCAAGTTCTTTACTACTAAAATTGCTAACTTTTAAGCTACAAGATGCGCTAGTGAGAGGTATCGTTTATGAACGCGTCCAGCTCCTCTCTGTCTACGGGCACGGCGCGACTTAAAACGTCCACGGCGCCTCGCGCGTTTACGCACACTTCGTCCTCTATTCGCGCGCCGACGCCGCGGAGACTTTTCGGTAAAGTCGCGTCGTCGGGGTCGAAATATAACCCGGGTTCGACGGAGAAACAGACGCCTTTTTCGATGGAAGTCGAGCCTGGGACTAGAGGCGTGTCGTGGGTGTCCATGCCGAGCCAATGGGAGACGGCGTGGGGGAAGTATTGGGCGTATTTGCCTTTGGAGAGGAGCGAGTTTTTGGTGACTGACTCTCGGCCGTTTTGCGACGGGAGTAAATCGACGAGGACTTCGCACGTCGCGTCCACGCAGGCTACATGTAAGTCGTGTAACGATACCGGCGTTTGCGAGCGAATGTCGCGCTCTAATCTCGCGAGCACTGCAGCTCTGACGTCGCACACGCGATCATACACCGCTTTTTGGTAGTCGTTGACGAACGAAGCCGTTTCCGAGCCTCCCGCCCACACTCTCGTGATATCTGAGACGTAGCCGTTCAATTCGCACCCAGCATCCATCAGACACAAATCGTTCGGATGGACAATTCTATCGTTTTGGTAGTAATGGATGATAGTTGCGCGATTGGAAGCCCCCATGACGGTTGGAAACGCCAGTCGATCGGCGCCGAGAGATTTGACCGCATACTCGTGCGCATTCATCAAGTCTCTCTCCGTGACAACCTCGTTCGTTCTCGACCTTCGCATGGCTGCTACGATACCTTCTAGATTCACGCTCGCTGATTTTTGCAAAAGTTTTAACTCGCTCTCCGATTTTCTCCATCTCAACGCCTGCGACTTTGTTTTCAACGCTTGCGTAGGGAACGCTCCGTCGGCGACTACTTTCAACACTTGATTGCCGTGCGCAGTCGTCGTAAACCGCTCTTTATCCATAAAAACTTTTCTCGCCGTCGTCGTCAATCCACTCACCGACGACGAATACAAAGAAGAAGAAGAGTTCAAAACTTTCTTCAAGTACTCCTCCATGTCTTCAATCGCCACCGATTCGTCGCACTCGAAAAACGCCGCCGCCGCCTCCGGGTGCGCTCGCCAACCGTTCCAAATCTCATCCCGTTTCTCGTATCGTCGCGTAAACAACACGTATCGCACCGGTGCATCTTCTCTGTCTTTCACAATCATCATCGCCGCGTGCGGTTGCATCATCCCGGTAAAATACATGAAATCAGAATCTTGCCGATAATGCGCCGTCGGGATGACCGTGTTCGGGTAGTGCGAAACGTCTCCGCTGAGCAAAATCGCAATCGCGTTTTCCGGCAAAAGTTTCCCGAGCTTTTCTCGTCTGGATTTGTATTCATCTCTCGACGTCCCAGGCGTGAGTTCATTCAACGTTGATTCGAACAAGTGCGGATGCGTTTCGGGCGTCGGCTGACCGATGCGGTTGATGCGATCGCTCTTTTTCGCCGCTTCGTGCTCCTCCGCTGCGTTTTTGTCTGAAACCGTACCGGTGGGTTCCGCGAAGGAGGAGTAGGAAGAGAAGAGAGAAGAGAGGGCGATGCCACGGCGTCGTTCCGAGGAGGAGGACGAAGAGACGGACGAAGAGGTAGACGCGAAGCGAGAGCGCATCGCCCGACGAAAGATCGTTCGCGCGGACATATTGCGCTTCTTTTATAGGGAAAAATGTGAAAAAAGATACACAACTGTTTCTTTTATGCGCGCGTCCGAGACTCTATACCGCATCTTCTAAACAACAAAGCTACTACCACAACTAAATTCTCTAAAACGACTAAGTTGTAATCTAACTCTACCAATTTTCAGGGACGAAGACTTTCCTGGCACTTTCCAACACTCCAAAAAACGCGCCCCCGCCGAGCGAGATCCACGCGACTCGAGGACTCGCACCTCGGAACAACGCCTTGGCGCCTTCCTCTCTGACGATTCTCGTGCCGCAATCCACGACGCCTCTGAGCGGGTTTATCGTGCACGTGTCCGTCATTAACCTGGTTTTGATGACGTCTAACGGCGTGGTGACGAAACCGGTGATACCACCCGCGGTGGCGCCTAAAACTGTCGCCTCGGCGCGCGTGACTTCGCCCGGCGTCCGTCCTCGCCACTTGGCATACGCAATCTTCGCCTCTTCATATAAACTAAACTCGATGGCATCGAACGGTAAATCTCGAATTAAAAACGAACCGTAACCAACAAACAATCCGGCTATACCGCTCGCGCGTAAAATTCCTCCTAGACTTTGCACTCTGTTCCCAGTTTGCGCTCTCGTCTTGATCACTTCCGTCGGCACTCTCACGACGCTCGACGCCAAACATCCCGTCGCGCCGGCGGTAAACATCGCCACATAATTTTGCTCCGGCGGTAACGTTCGCTCCAAATACCGCTTCGTCGGTTCGTACGCGAGGAAAAACAACGCCGTGGCTGGCGCGCACCCGGCGATATTCTTCGATAACCCGTTGAACACGCCTTTGAAGAGATTCGCTTTGTTGTTGGCGCCCAGAAGTCCCGTGCCGCCTCGAGCGGCTTGCAAACGCGTTTTGATGGTATCCAAAGGGTAGAACAAAGTCTCCACGAACACCCCGGCGCAGACGCCAGAAACGGTCAAACCGAGCAGCGTCTTCGCTGGGATAGTTTTCGATCGTCCGTCGCGATTAACGTTCGCCGCGTTCATCGCCGGCGTCTCCGACGTCGCCAGCGTCGCTGTTTTTCCAAAAGATAAAGCGGTTGTCGCAGACGACGACGACGAAGAAGAAGACGAAGCCGCAGAGGAACGAACGCGAGACGACGACGACGACGACGACGCGCCGCCATCGCTCGCATCGGTCATTGTTGTTTCTATCTTCCCAACTCTCGAACGATATCTCTCTCTCTCTCTCTCTCTCTCTTTGTTCTTTCCCGCGTCGTTTCTCTGACTAATGTCTTCAAAACTTTTCCCGGGAAAAAGACATGAGTTGAACACACCCCTGATGACCGACAACGAAGACGACGACGACCTGCGATGCACGTCCGTCCTCATGCTCGGCGAAGCGATACAGGATGAAACGCCGTTACTCGACGTCGCGACCGCGGTTGAATCCGCGGTGCACGCGTCGTTATCTTCTTCGTCTTCGTTGTTAGCGTATAAACAAAAAGTTCGCTTTTTAGCCGCGAACATAAAGAGGAACGAACGAGTGCGCGAGAGTTTGCGGTTAGGCGTCCTCAAACCGTCCGAGGTGGTCGAGATGACGGACGAGGAGTTCATGACGGACGCGATGCGACGCAAAATTGAATCCATAAGAGTTAAAATGGATAAACAGAGCGAGCGAGCGGTGTTCGCGGACGGGATTGAGAGTAACAGTTACGTCTGCAAAGAGTGCAAAGGGACAAAGACGAAGTTTATACATCTGAGCGATACGAGAGACGTGAGGAAAGCGGAGACGTGGGGGAACTCGGACGAGGAGAGTAAGGTTTTAGTCGTGTGTTCGACGTGTAAAAACGAGTGGGTGTGTAGCATATTGTAAAAAAGCGTCAAAGTTGTTATTATTTACACAAGGTGACGAAATCGTAACCCACGATGAATTTTCCGTCGCGTCGGATGGTCCATCGCATGGCGTCGTCCCAAACGGTCGCGTTTTCCGGCGCGTTGCCGTGTAAGGCTTTCTTCATGAGCTTCTGCCAGAACGTGTCGGCGTCGAGTTTACCATCCTTTCCGCTCTTCTTTAAGAGCTTTTTAGCGAGCGAAGACCAAGGCGCGCTTTTGGCTTTCTTCTCGTCCGCGTCGTCTTCGGGGACGACGTCGCCGTCGAGCGCGATTTTTTTGCCTTCGAAATCGTGACCGACTTCTTTACCAGCGCTGCTGAGTCCTAGACCTCTGTGCGACGATTTCGTGGTCGCCGTGAGGTGCGCGCGTTCGAAGAGTTCAATTTGTTCGTCTTCGGTAAAGCCGAGTTTGTTCTTGTTTTTGTTCGTCGCGTCGTTGTTATTACCCGTCGCGTTATACCCGTCACTATCTTTCCCGCAACCTTCTTGACAAAACCCGAACGCGTGTCCCCACCAATCTTTCGGTTTCGGAGGAAACGTAAACTTCGTCATCACCATCTCGTCCGAAGGCGAGCCTTCCTTATCGCTATTTTTACAATCGCCCTTGTCCTTCTTCTCTTTCTTCGATGATTTCTTCTTTTTCTTCTTCCCTCCGTCGTCATCATTTTTCTTACTATCGTCGCTATCTACTTTCTTATCGTTGCTACCATCGCTATCGTTTCTATCGTCGTCGTCATTGTTGTGATTCGCTCTCACTTCCTCCAATCCGCCAAACGCGCCGCCGCCTAAAATCGCGTTCAAATCCTCGTAGCTGTAATTCCGCATCTTCTCCCGCTCTCGCTTGTGATACCTCCCCGCGTGGCCAACCGCGCTTCTGGGTCGTTCCGGAACGTCCATCTCGTCTTCTTCTTTCTTCTCGTCGTCGTCTTTCTTCCGCTTCTTCTTTTCCTTCTTCTCCTTCTTCTTGTCCTTCTTTTTGTTGTCTTTATCGCCTTCGTCGTCCTCGTCCGCATCGTCTTCCTTCTTGTAATCCTGCAATCCTTTCAAAACGGATTCGAAATTCTTTGCGTTTCTCGTCCAATCCGCGCCGACGACTCCGGTGTTATCTCTCCTGTCCGTGCCTAAACCGGCGTTGTGTTCTCGCCTCGACGCGTGCAAATGTTTCTTCAATCCGCTCTTGTTCGGGCCTAAACCGGTACCTTCTTGCCAGCCTTGCTTTTTCAAGATGCGCATGCCAAACGAGTGGATGTCTATGCCTTGGTACTTTTGATTGATCGCGGCGATTGGCGCGTTCGTCGTCGCCGCGGATGTTCCGGCGGTAGCGGTGGCGGCGGTTCCCTCTCTCATTTTTTCCAGTGAGTGGCGGCCGGTTTCCCCAAAAAGCACGGAGTCTCTCTCTCTCTCTCTCTTTTTGCGCGCGCGCGCGGATGCTCAACACTACGTCTGAACAACAGATGTCGCGACTCGAATCGTCTGCGACGCGGCGAGACCTGCGAATAACTCCGGGATCGCGATCGCGTGCGCGCTCGGGAGTGTGTGCTTCCTTACGAAGAAAAATTGAGGCGCTTTGTTTTGTGGTTGTTGTTCTCGGATTTTAGAGCTTATCAATCTTATTACAAAAATGTGTTAACACTCTCCTGTCCTCTCGCGCTCACGAAAAGAGCGCCCTGATTTTTGCTTCCGCGTTCAACTCTTCGCTCAGCTTTTCTTGAAAGTTTGAGACGGCGTCTGCGTGCACTCGCGGCTTTTTCTTTGGCACTCCGAAGGATTGTTCGAAGGCGTCGGCGGCGGCGGCTTCGGCGCGGACGAGATTTCGGAGAGCGTTTTCGTCGTCGTCGGCTTCCTCATCGCGTTTGGAATCGTGCGAAACTTTTTCTTCTGCGAATTGGTCGTCCTCCTCGTCGTGGTCGTCGGATGGAAAGTGCAAAGAGATTGAAGGATACTCCGTCAGCTGTGTTGGAGATAAATGCGAGAGAGGACTTCGCCCGCGCTTCTTTGCGGTACTCGTCCCAATGTCGATCGTTCGCTTCTTACTGCTCTCAGAAAGTACCGAGTGCGTGAACGCGTCGCCGCGGACGTACGCTTTCACGTTTGCCGTGTTCGCGTGCAAAGAGAGCGTTCGCGATTCACAGAGCGAAAGTGCCGTTCGCACGCAATCGAATCCGGCGCGTTGGAGATGTCGTCTCGCAGCTCCACTAAATTCCGAGTCCTCCAACGAAGCGACGTACTGAAGCAACGTTTCAAGAACGTTTCTGTTGTTTTCTGACGAATCCGCCGGCGGTCGGGGAAGTTTTGCTCTATCGAGTTGGTCGATTAAATATGGCACATCTTTACGCCAAAGCGGGTCTGGGACATTCTCAAAGAACATTCTCTTCTCTTTGTTCGCGTACGCGCTCGATAACTCAACGTACGGCCAGAAATCGTTATCTTCCTCGCAAGCCTCTCGTACTTTCTCCTTCACGTTATCAAGGGCTTCATTGAAAGATTCAACGACTACTTTGAAGTCCATCAAGGAAATATTTTCCCTAGCGTCTTGCGTGTTTGAGGAATCAGCCAGTACTTTCCGTTCGAAATCAGTTGCTACGGGGGCAAATTCTTGCTCGAGCACTTCTGCGAGCGACGTTTCGATACGATTCGGAATACCGGTGAACGCTTTTCCGCATCTTTTAATTTGGTTTTCGAGTTCGCGATTGATTTTTTCAATGAACAACGCGTCTTTCTTCTCCATCGCAGACTCTTCCGCTTCACTGGCCGCCGCCGAGGAAAATCGCGCGAAAGCGTCGTCCACGCGCATAATCAAAGCTGACGACGGTACTCTCGCCTCTCTGAACGCTTTTTCGATCAGTTTCTTCGATGAACTTGAGCTATGATCTTTCCTCGACGCTGCGATAACTAAAAGAGGCGCATTACCACGCTTCGTCACGGCGGCGAAACGTCGCAATCGATGCACTTCGTTTCTCGAAATTTCCTTCATTTTCGTTCGCGGATTTTCGTATAGAGACGAGCAATCGAGCACAAAGCATCCAGCGGAGAGACCGGCGACTTGTTCCTCATACTTTTTCTCGTCTTTTTCCTCGTCTTGTTGCGAGCGTGCTGTCCAAGATTTACCCGGAATGTCTCTAATAACTACCCAATGAAACGGCTCTTGCAACGAAAGTTTCGACGCATATGACGCTAAAACCGTGCCTTCTTCTATGCTGCTTCTGTTTGTCACAGCTGCGCTTTTTGATAATTTTGCCCGCAACCAAGCCGCAACAGCTACGGCATTTGGTGATCTCGTGCCTCTGTGCACGGACGGAGGTTCGTATTCCGCACCGCTACATAAAACGAATTTCCAAATGCGTGTCCGCCTCGCTTCACCTTTTCCAGTCGCAGCAAACGCGCGAGTAGATTCCAAGATTTTCGGGACATCGAGCGGTCTCGCGAACGAGGAAGAGACATCGACCAATGTTGTCGTTTGTACAGCAAGCGTGCGAAGGTAAGCTTCGTCCTTCTCTTCTCTTTCGCTTTTCGTCTCCTTCGGTATCGACAACTCAACGTTTCTTTTCCTAAGCAAGTTGCGCAAATCGTTCGCCGGAGCTTGCTGCTTCTGTTGAGTGGAAAAGGTTGGAGAGGCAAATGTCGAAGGCGACGATGCCATCATGGATAAAGCTTTCTCTTTCCTTCTTAGCGCGATTTTCTCGTCTTTTCTCGTTCGCCAACGCCACAGAAACAATTTCAAAATCGCTTTTCGATTCTTTCGAAATCGACGCAAACGAATTGCTTCCAGTCGTTCTCGCTCTTTGCGTTCTTCCTCGGCTTTTTTTCGCGCCAGTTCAGCTTGACGTCTCTCCTCTTCGCGCCTCTTCCGTTCTTCCTCTAAGCGAAGCTTTTCGGCTCTTTCAGCTTCCAAGCGTATCCGTTCTTTCTCTTGACGCTCGCGTTCTAGCTTTTCTTGACGCTCGCGTTCCAACTTTTCTTCACGCTCTCGAATCTCCTCCTCGAGCTTTTTCGCCGCTGCTTCCTTCTCAGCGCGCTCTTTCTCAGCGCGCTCCTTTTCGAGACGTATGCGCTCTTCTTCTTGTTTCCGTTTTAATTCTGCTTCTTTTTCTATGCGTTCTTTCTCTATGCGTTCTTTCTCTATGCGTTCTCGTTCAGCTTTTGCGCGCGCTTCTTCTTCGCGCTTCTTTGCTTCGAGCGCCAAGCGGGCTTCCTCCGCCTTCTTTGCTTCAATAGCAGCTTTCGCGCGTTTTTGTTCCGCTTCGACTCTCTGAATTTTTTCCCGCAGCTCTTGAGCTTCTTTTTGTTTTTTCGTGAGCTCTGGATTTTGATGCTGTTGTTGTTGTTGTTGTTGCTGCTGCTGCTGCTGCTGCTGCTGCTGCTGCGGTTGTCCAGCCTTACCTTCGGTGGCAATTTCGTCGTCTCGAACGATGAACTGTCGATATTTGTGATTGGTATTTGTTCTCACCAGAGGTGACTTTTTCGTCTCGAAATCTTCACTTGGATGCGAAAACGTCGTCGTGCGAAACTCGACGCACTTCCCGTCCTCTTGATGTAGAACGACTCTCAAACCGTGATGCAAACAAAGCGCTTCTGTTTCCGTTTCGCTCGCACGAAAAATCCGCGCGAGCTCTTTGATCGAGAACGGACCTTTTGCCATGCTCTGGTTAAATCTTTCGAGCGTTTTAGAACGAATTTTGACGAAGTATTTGTGCAGGACGCACTTTTGAACGTAAGTCGCTTTCTCAACCAACTTGAAAAATTTCGCGCAGTTCACGTCGATGTACGCACTTCTACACTCTAGAGCGAAATTAACCGAAGCGTGGTTTAATATCGCGTTTCTAGCTGATCTTAAATCGCCTAGCATTTCGTGAGTGGACACAGAATACCTCCCATGCGAGTCAATGCGCAACAACAATTGCAACGCGAACATTTCAGCCTCGTGATCGAGCGGCAACGCTTGCTGCTTCGCTCGATGGTCATCGTATATGTGACGCAACGTCGTTAAAGTCTTCGTGAGTTGCTCAACGTTCAAATGTGAATTGTGACCATCTGGAGATATTGCCGTCGCTGCGTCTTCACAGAGTTCGTGCTCAGATATTATTGCGTAGCGGACCATCTGTTGCAACGCGCTCGCTGCGAACGCATCGTACATTTGCTGCAAACTTAAATCTTGTCGAACAGAGCGCAAACGATCCCACAGAAACTTCGATTTTACGACAAACGCTTCGGGTCTTTCATCGAGAATACGCCACAGATGCGTCATTGTTTTCGCTAAACCGAATTTAGTTCTCACCATGTCTGGCTGCACGCCGTCCACAATGCGCGTGTACTTTTTGCAACACAAATCGACAGACGTTTTGTTTCTATTCGATGCGTCTACGCGCTCGAAAAGTTCCAAGTCGCCTTCTTCGCTCCGTC
>Ga0181554_1003490_pt1 | contig 13279 bp, 14 predicted proteins | sample 011ome_16_FD_145602 | JGI IMG/M metagenome (GOLD analysis project Ga0181554, IMG submission 145602) | Coastal salt marsh microbial communities from the Groves Creek Marsh, Skidaway Island, Georgia - 011503CT metaG (spades assembly) | ecosystem: Environmental > Aquatic > Marine > Intertidal zone... | reverse complement strand
GCATCGGCCGCACCGGCCGCGCCGGGGCCAAGGGCCGCGCCATCACGCTGGTGACGCCGGAGGACAAGGAAGCGCTCGACAATGTCGAGAAGCTGACCCGGTTCAAGATCCCTGAATTCCCCTGGGACGAAGTGTCCGGCCAAGGCGGTGGCAGCAGCGAAAGCAGCGCGTCGACCGACGACAGCCGCGAGGAAAAGCCTGCCGAAGAGCGCAAGGCCCGTTCGCGCCGCCGCAAGGACGAGGATGGCGAGCAGGATCGCCGGGAAGAAAAGCCGCGCGAGGAGCGTCCCCGTCGCGAGAAATCCCGCGATGAAAAGCCCCGCGAGGAAAAGCGCGACCGCAAACCGCGGGGCCGCCACGAGGACAACGATCCGCCCACCAAGCCCGGTGAGTGGAACGGCCCGATGCCGGGCTTCCTCGGGGTTGGTTTCGGGGAGTAATTAGCGGGATTGCGGGCTGGCAAGGCCGGTCCGCTAATCCGCCTTTTGCACGAAGCTATCGATCACGCGCTTGGTTCCGGCCTTGTCGAACTCGATTTCCAGCTTGTTGCCTTCCATCCCTATCACTTCGCCATAGCCGAACTTGTCGTGGAACACCCGCTGGCCCACTTCCATGTCGCCGCGCGGCTTGGCTGCGAAGCTGGCGGCGGAGCGGGTGTTTTCGCGCACGCGGGCCTGTTTCGTCTCGTATCCGCTGGCCAGCGCACGTTGCCAGCCGGGGCCGCGAGCGGATGATCGGTCGGGCTTGTCCTGTGCGACATGGGCGAAGGGATCGTCGCTATCGCTCCAGTTCGCGCGCCACATGCTGGCACCGCCGGTCAGCGTGGTTTCCTGCTTGATCGTGTCGTCCGGCAATTCCTCGATAAAGCGGCTGGGGATCGAGCTGGTCCACTGGCCATAGATGCGCCGGTTCGCGGCGTGGAGGATGGTGCAGCGCCGCCTTGCACGGGTGATCGCGACATAGGCGAGGCGGCGTTCTTCCTCGAGGCTCGCCAGCCCGCCTTCGTCGAGCGAGCGCTGGCTGGGGAACACGCCTTCTTCCCATCCGGGCAGGAACACGTGGTTGAATTCGAGCCCCTTGGCGGCGTGCATCGTCATGATGGTGACCTTCTCGCCATCGTCGCGCGCATCGTTTTCCATCACCAGCGCCACATGTTCGAGGAAGTCCTCCAGCGTGCCGTAATCCTCCATCGCGCGGGCCAGTTCGGAGAGGTTTTCCGCGCGGCCAGCGCTTTCGGCGGAGCGATCCGCCTTCAGCATGTCGTCATAACCGCTTTCGGCCAGCACCATGTGCATCAGCTCTGCGGGAGAGACTTTCTCCGCCTCCTCGCGCCATTCGACGAAACTGGCCATCAGGCCCGCCACGGTGTTGCGCGCGCGGGCGGGTAGTTCATCGCTGTCGGCCAGTTCCAGCGCAGCGGCGGCGAGCGGGATGCCTTGCCTGCGGGCGTGCTGGTACATCTTCTCCAGCGTCTTCGCGCCAAGGCCGCGTTTCGGCGTGTTGTAGATACGCTCGAAAGCGAGGTCATCCGCCGGTTGGGCGATCACGCGCAAATACGCCAGTGCATCGCGGATTTCGGCGCGTTCGTAGAAGCGGAAGCCGCCGATGATGCGGTAGTTGAGGCCGATCTGGATGAAGCGGTCCTCGAACTCGCGCGTCTGATATTGCGCGCGCACGAGGATCGCCACCTGGTCAAGCGGCGCGCCTTCGTGCTCCAGCCGCTCGATCTCCTCGCCCACGCGGCGCGCTTCTTCGGGTGCATCCCACACGCCGATCACGCGGACCTTCTCGCCGGCGTTGATCTCGGTCCACAAGGTCTTGCCAAGTCGCTGGCTGTTGGCTTCGATCAGCCCGGATGCGGCGGCGAGGATTTGCGGGGTGGAGCGATAATTCTGCTCCAGCTTGATCACCTTCGCGCCGGGAAAATCCTTTTCGAAGCGCAGGATATTGGCCACTTCCGCCCCGCGCCAGGAATAGATCGACTGGTCATCATCCCCCACCACGCAGATGTTCTTGCGCTCCTGCGCCAGCAGCCGCAGCCACAGGTACTGCACGGCGTTGGTGTCCTGGTATTCGTCCACCATGATGTATTTGAAGCGGTTCTGGTACTGCGCCAGCACATCACGATGTGTACGGAAGATGTTGAGCATGTGCAGCAGCAGATCGCCGAAATCGCAGGCATTCAATGCCTTGAGCCGCTCCTGATACAGCGCATACATCTGCTGCCCGCGGCCATTGGCATAAGCCTCGTTATCGACTGGCGTCAGGTCTGCGGGGTTGAGGCCGCGGTTCTTCCACCGGTCGATCAGACCGGCCAGTTGCTTGGGTGGCCAGCGCTTCTCGTCCAGCTCCTGCTCGCGCACCAGCGCCTTCAGCAGGCGCAGCTGGTCGTCCGTGTCGATGATTGTGTAATTGCTCTCCAGCCCGACCAGTTCGGCATGGCGGCGCAGCATCTTGGCGCAGATCGAATGGAATGTGCCGAGGAAGGGCATGCCCTCCACCGCATCGCCGATCAGGTCCCCCACGCGGTGGCGCATCTCGCGCGCGGCCTTGTTGGTGAAGGTGACGCAGAGGATCTCGCTCGGCCAGGCCTTGCGCTCGCGGATCAGATTGGCGAGCCGGTGGGTGAGCGCGGCGGTCTTGCCCGTGCCGGCACCGGCCAGCATCAGCACCGGGCCTTCGCTGGTCAGCACGGCATCACGCTGCGGATCGTTCAACCGCGCGAGCCATAGCTGCGCATCGGTGGATTCGGCGGGGAGGGCGGGATCGATCACTGGTGAACAACTAGGGAACAAGGGGGCGCCGCGCAAGGGCGCGGCGTCAGTCTTCGGCCAGCCGGAGAATGGTGAGCTTCGCCTTGCCGACGTTGCGCGTGGCATCGACATCAAAGCCCTTCACGGACACGTCCTCGTCCCGCGCGGTTTCTACCGAAATCCATGTTGCGGGGCCGATCCAGCCAAGCCGGTTGAGCTTGTCGAGCGCGACTTGCGCTGCGCCGGTGCCATAGGGCGGATCGAGCACGATAAGGTCCAACGGCGACTTTGCCGGGCCGAGTGCCATCACGGAGCCCGCGCGCACATCGCATTGCCCTTGCGCGCGCAGGGCTGCGATATTGGCCCGCAATGCGCGAATGGCAGCGGGGTCCTGTTCGGCAAACAGGCAATTTTCCGCACCGCGGGAAAGTGCTTCCAGCCCCAGCGCGCCGGAACCTGCGAACAAATCTGCCACCTGCAGGCCTTCAAAATCACCCAGGCGGCTTACTAGCATGGAGAACAGCGTTTCGCGCGTACGGTCCGCCGTGGGTCGCGTCGCGTCGCCTGCCGGAGCCTTCAAGGGCCTCCGCTTCCATTCGCCAGCGATGATCCTCACAGCAGGCCCTGACGCTTCAGCATGCCTTCAAAGGGCTGCAACTCGTGCTTCTTCAGCTCGTCTGCCTGGCCGCGCGCAAGATCGCCGAGCTGGAAGGGGCCATAAGCGGTGCGGATCAGACGGTTCACCTTCAGGCCCAGATGTTCCAGCACCCGGCGCACTTCGCGGTTCTTGCCTTCGGTCAGCGTCATCTCGATCCACTGGTTACGGCCGGTGCGCCGTTCCAGGTTGGCGTCGATCTTGCCGTATCTCACGCCTTCAACGGTCACGCCGTGGATCAGCTCTTCCAGCTGTTCCTGGCTTACATCACCAAAGGTGCGCGCGCGATAGGTCCGCTCGATATTGCTGGAGGGCAGTTCCATCGCCCGCTTCAGCGCGCCGTCATTGGTCAGCAGCAGCAGGCCTTCGGTATTCATGTCGAGCCTGCCGACAGGCATAAGGCGCGGGGCATCACCGGGCAGGGCGTTGCGCAAGGCGGTGTAGATGGTCGGGCGGCCGGAGAAATCCCGTTCCGCTGTCAGCAGCCCGGTGGGCTTGTGGAAGCGATAGAGCCGGGTGCGGTCTGCCTTGCCAACGGGCTGGTCATCCACGGTGACGCCCTTGAGCGTTTCCAGCAGCGTGGCAGGGGTGGTGACAAGTTCACCATTGATCTTGATGCGGCCCGCCTCGATCATCCGCTCCACCTCGCGACGGCTGGCAACGCCTGCGCGAGCCAGCAGCTTGGCTATGCGGTCGCCGGAACGCGGCGCTTGCGGATTGTTCGTATCGGACATGCGCGCGCCTTAGAGCCTGTTATGGCATTTTGGAAGCAAACCCGAACGTGCACTCGCAATGAAGGGGAAAACAGCCTCAGGCGTGCTGCCGCACAACTTCATCCTTTGTCAGGCGGCGATCGTCCGAAGCTTCTTCGCTGTCGAGGACATGCCAGCCCCGCTCATCCGTGCGCACAAGTGAATCACCGCATTCCTCGCACTGGGTCCGAAAATCGATGCCATTGTGCCACCCGCGCCTTCGGTTCACCGAATGGTGGCCAAGAAGGCAACTGATCCGTTTCAACATTGGTAGACTCCTGTTTCTCTCCCTCTCCCGGAGCGGCAAGACAGCCATCGAATGTTCTTCGTATCTTTCGTTGAAGATATCATAAACGCGGGCGCTGGCCCAATGGGTGGCCGTCAGGTTTTTTCGCGCGATTTTTTCCCGAAACGGCATTGATAGTGTTGGTTTTTCCCAGAAATGCGACGTTTCCGAGACGTTCCGGGGCGGGCTGCTCCACAGGAAAAATCCTGCAAACGGGTCGAATCAGGCCGTTGACGAGTTGGCATGAGCAATGCGGGCAGACGCCCTGATTGCGTTGGACAAAATCCGTTCAGGGCTGGTCCAGCCCTCAACTTGGTTTAATGAGGGCGAAGGATCGAACGCGAAGGGTTTTGCATGACAGAGACAACCGCCGGGACAGCAGATCGCAACCTGTTGCAGGCCGTGAAGCCCTATCTCGAAAAGGAATCGCTGGCGGCGTTCTTCCTCGGTGTGTCGTCCGGCTTTCCCTATGCGATGATCGCCGCCACGCTGACCACGCGGCTGGCGCAGGACGGGATCGAAAAGAGCACCGTAACCGCCTTCAGCCTCGCCTTCCTCGTCTATAACTTCAAGTTCCTGTGGGCATGGATCGTCGATGGGGTGCGCCTGCCGGTCATCGGGGCATTGGGTCAGCGCGTATCATGGATGATCGTCACCGGCCTGCTGGTGATGGCGGCTGTGGTGAACCTTTCCCTGGCAGAACCGTCGCAGGATATCTGGTTGACCGCTGTAAGCGCCGTGCTGGTGGGCGCGGCGGGCGCCACCTTCGATATCGTGATCGACGCCTACCGGATCGAGACGCTCAAACCCTACCAGCTCGGCACAGGCTCGGGCATGAGCCAGTATGGCTGGCGCGTGGGTGCGGCGGCGGCTGGCGCCGTGGCGCTGGTTGTGGCGGCCCGGTATGGCTGGCAGGCGGCCTATATGGCCTGTGCCGGCTTTGCGCTGCCTGCCATGTTGACGGCGATCATTCTGGGTGAACCTGCCCGCCGCAAGGTGGAGATTGCGCGCAAGGGGATTGGCCAGACTTGGCAGTCTGCCGCCGGGCCGTTCGTGGAATTCTTCAAGCGCAGCGGCGCTTTCGTGGTGCTGCTGTTCATCCTCGTCCACAAGATCGGCGATACGCTGGCCAACCTCACGCTGCGCCTGCTGTTCGATGATCTTGGCTACACCAATGACGAGATCGCGATCTACGACGTGGGTGTGGGCTTCTGGGCGCTGATCATCGGCGTGTTCGTGGGCGGGGTGATCTATGCGCGGCTGGGCCTGAAGAAGTCGGTCTTCATCTCGCTGGTGCTGATGGCGATTTCCAACCTCAGCTTCGCGCTGCTGGCAGCGGCAGGAAAGAGCAATCTCGGCATGGCCGCCGCCATCGGGTTCGAGAACTTCGCTTCCGGTTATGGTGGCGTGGTCGTGGTCGCCTATTTCTCCGCGCTGTGCGACCTGCGCTTCACCGCCGCGCAATATGCGCTGATTTCGGCAAGCGCGAGCATCGTCGGCCGATCCCTTACCGGCACCACGGCAGGCGCGATGATCGAGTGGATGGGCTATGTGAACTTCTACATCGTCACCACTGTCGCGGCCTTGCCGGGAATCGTGCTGTTCTGGTGGATGATGCGCAGCGGCCTCGTCGATGCCGCGATGGGCACTGCGGGATCGGTCAGGGCTGACGATGTGGAGGACGCCGAAGCGAAATCCTAATCCGGGTTTTCGCCGTTGGCGGCAAGGACATTGCCCGCAAGGTAGAGCGAACCCGCGATCAGCACCGTTCCGCCCTGCTTGTGGCGGCTCTGCATGCCTTTCAGTGCTTCTTCAAGGCTGTCTGCGGTCCAAGTGTTCTCCACCCCGGCGTCCTTCGCCATGGCGGCAAGATCTACCAGAGGGTGATACTCGCTGCCCTCGATCGGGATCGCGGTCAGGCTGGCGAGATGCGGCGCGATGGTGGTGAGCGTGGTGCGCGCATCCTTGGCGCTCAGCATCCCGACAATCGCATCGACCGGCTTTTCCGCCTTTGTGTCGAGGAACTTGGCCATTGCCAGCGCCGCGTCAGGGTTGTGTCCACCGTCGAGTAGCACCATCGCCTCGGGCACCATGCGGGTGAGCGGGCCATCGCCCAGCACCTGCAGGCGGGCCGGCCACACTGCGCTGCGGATGCCTTCGGCCATTGCCTCTGGCGAAACCGTGACTTCGGACTGGTGGCGGATCATCGCCACGGCCAGCGCGGCATTGTCGCCCTGATGGCTGCCGGGCATCTGGGGCAGGGGCAGGGCGAGCTCGCCCTCAGCGTCCCGATAAGCAATGCCTTCGTCCGAAACCTCTGCAGTCCACGCCTTGCCGCGCATGTAGAGCGGCGCGCCTTCCTCTTTGCAGCGCTTGGCGATCATGGCTTCCATGTCATCGCGATAGTTCTGCGTCACCATGGGCGAACCCTCGCGGGCTATACCAACCTTCTCGAAGGCAATACGCACTTCGGGATTGTCCGGCGAAGGTGCCGTTGGGTCCTCGTTCAAGAGAAACTGGTGGTGATCGACGCCAAGCGAGGTGATGCCGCAGGCCGCTGGCTTCACCATCACGTTGGTGGCATCGAAGCGCCCGCCAAGGCCCACCTCGATCACGCAGGCATCTGCCGGAATGCGGCTGAAAGCGAGCAGGGTGGCAGCTGTCGTGACTTCAAAAAAGCTCGGCCCAAGGTCCTCTGAAATATCGAGAACTTCCTTGAGTAGGCTGGCAAGGAGATCGTCCGAGATCAGCGAACCAGCCACGCGGATGCGTTCGTTGTAGCGCACCAGATGCGGTTTGGTGGCGACGTGGACCGTCAGCCCCTGCGCTTCCAGCATGGCGCGCAGGTATGCACAGGTGGAACCCTTGCCGTTGGTTCCAGCAACATGGAACACCGGAGGCAGGTTCTTTTCAGGATTGCCCAGCCGGTCGAGTATCTCGTGGATTACCTCGAGGCCGATGCGGCCTTGCGGGAGCGACAGGGCAGACAGGCGATCGAGCTGGGCCTGGACCCCGGGATCACCGGATGAGGCAAAATCCTTCATCGCTTGCGGGCTTTCTGAAGATCAGGCGGCCTTGGCCGGGCTGAGATAGTCGAGCAGCTTGGCGAGGGTGGGGCGCAGTTCCTTGCGGTGCGTCACCATGTCTACCATGCCGTGCTTGTGGAGATACTCGGCGCGCTGGAAGCCTTCGGGCAGCTGCTCGCGAATGGTTTCCTGGATCACGCGCTGGCCGGCAAAGCCGATAAGCGCGCCCGGCTCGGCAATATGGACATCGCCCAGCATGGCATAGGAGGCAGTGACGCCGCCCGTGGTCGGGTCTGCCAACACCACGATATAGGGCAGGCCAGCCTCCTTCAGACGGCGCGTCATCACCGTGGCGCGCGGCATCTGCATGAGGCTGAGGATGCCTTCCTGCATGCGCGCACCGCCAGCAGCGGTAACGGCGATAAAGCCGCACTTCTCGTCCAGCGCGCGCTGGGCAGCAGCGCAGAAGGCATTGCCCACCGCCATGCCCATGGAACCACCCATAAAGGTGAAGTCCTGCACGCCGACCACGGCCTTTTCGCCTTCGATCGTGCCGAATGCGGCGGTGAAGGCATCATCATGCGTGCTCTCGGCGCGGGCAGCCTTGATCCGTTCGGCATAGCGCTTGGTATCGCGGAACTTGAGCGGGTCTTCCGCCACCACCGGATCGGGCAGCAGGATATAGCCCGGGTCCATCAGCTGTTCGAGGCGCATGTCCGCGCCGATGCGGCCATGATGGTCGCAGCGCGGGCAGACCGACAGGCCTGCCTCATACTCACGGGTGAACAGCATCTCCTGGCAACGCGGGCACTTGACCCAGAGGTTGTCAGGGGTTTCGCGCTTGTCCCCCCAGGGCAGCGCATTGCGGACGCGGGATAACCAACTCATGGCTTAGCCCTTTCGCGCATTATGCACTGCCTTGGCAAGGCTGGCAGTGAGGTCACGCAGGTACGCAGGCGCGTTTTCGCCGTGCTCACCCACGATATCGATGAAGGCGGAACCGACCACCACGCCATCTGCCACCTTGGCGATGGCCTCAGCCTGCTCGGGCGTGCGCACACCGAAGCCAACCGCCACGGGCAGGTCTGTATGCTGCTTGATGCGCGATACATTCGCCTCGATGGAATTGATCGCGGCCTGCTGCTTGCCGGTAATGCCCGCAACGGAAACGTAATAGAGAAAGCCCGATGAGCCTTCGAGCACCTTGGGCAGGCGCTTGTCATCCGTCGTCGGCGTGGCAAGGCGGATCGGGCTGATGCCCTTGGCGCGCAGGGCGGGGCCAAGGTCCGGGTCTTCTTCGGGCGCGAGATCGACGCAGATCACACCATCCGCGCCCACTTCCTCCAGCCGATCGGCAAACCATTCCGGCCCGCGGCGCACCATCGGGTTGGCATAGCCCATCAGCACTAGTGGTACATCGGGGTGACGCTCGCGGAAGGCCTTGGCGATGGCGAGAACGTCTGCCGTCTTGGTGCCCTTGGCAAGGCTGCGCAGGTTGGCCTTCTGGATCGCCGGGCCATCAGCCATAGGATCAGTGAAGGGCATGCCCAGCTCGATCACGTCAGCGCCGCCTTCGACCAAAGCATCGAGATTGGCAGCGGTATCGCCGTCACCGGCGGTGATGAAACAGACGAGCGCAGCGCGGTCGGGTTTGAAGGCTGACTGGAAACGGGTCATGGGGCTTTCTTGATGAGAGACCGGATCGAAATTACAACCTTGCCCATGCAGAGGATGGGGATAAACAGCAAGAGGATTGTCATCGGAATCGTGAGAACACCCTTGGTGTAATAGCAACCCTGCGAGAGGAACACGAAGCTGCCGTAACAAGACGCTGTGTAGCCGAACAGGCGCGAGGCATCGAGAACGATTGTACCCCCTAGAAGGCTCATAACGATCCACCACGTCCGGACCGAACTCAGACGCGCAGCGAAGGCGCCTTGCGGCGTTCCACGCTGGATGATGTCGAACAGGTGCCAGATCATTGTCGGAACCAGCAGTATCGCGAAAATCACCAGGCTCTCGGCAATTAGCCCCGCGTATTCCCAGAAGTGCAGCATTGTGGGCGGTTCGTCACGCCAACCCGCAAGCTCCCACGGCCTGACGACGACCCACACGGCAACAAGGCTAAGCGCCGTTACCAGCGAGACCACGAGGACGCTGGTGAGCCAGTCGAGCAGCTTCTGGCGGTAGGCGTCAGTCATTCTTGCCTTGCCTGACGTGAGCTGATGGCAATGAACGCCTTTGAGATGCACAGGAAAATCATGGCGGGAAGGAATATGAGCGCGGCGAGATATTGCCCCGGCCCCGCCGTTTCAAAAGCCGCATAGGACATGGCTAATATCCCGCCACAATCCGGGCCAGCGAACGCGCTGCCTTGGAAAACACTCAAATACCGAGGCGCGAAGACGACGATCGGCAGCGCGCATAGCAGGCTTACCTTGCAAATCGTCCGGTATCGGGAAAGGCGAGGGAACGACATATCCCCTGGGTCACCGCGCTGGAGAAAATCAAAGAAGTGCCAGAAGGCTGCCAGCACAAACCCGACTATGAAAATTTCCAGCACTGCACCCATGCGATAGGCCATCGTGTAGGGAAGCCAGCCGCCGAAAGTATTTTGCTATTGCGCGCGGAGTAACCAGACCCACGTCCATGCCAATGCGGCGCTCTGGACAAGCATGAGCACCATCATGCTGGTAAGCCAGTTGAGCAATTTCTGGCGGTATTCCGCGCTCATGCGCCCTCGGCGGAGCGGCGGCGGGAGATGACTATGCGGGTCACCATGGAGAGGGCGAGCAGCAACAGCGGCAGGTGGATGAATACAAGTGTGTAGAGCGGATCGCGGAAGGGATTGGTGAGCTTCATGCAATCTGAAGGGGCCGGAGCGCAATAAGCATCAAAGCCAAAGCACGGTGGCCCCATTTCCTGTGAAATACCTTGTTGTTCGCAAACCGCGCTAAAGTTGGTCGCCAGCTCCATGACGAGGCCGCCAAGCAGCCACACCGACGGTGGGATGGCCAGCAGCAGCCAGTTGGCCAGCCCCACGCGCAGCACATCACCCCGGCCCCATTTGGCAGCGGGCAGCCAGTAAACCGCCATCAGCAGTGCGAAGAAAAACAGCGGGTTGACGAATTCGAGGGTGATGCCTGTCTCCGGCTCGAACGGGCCGGCATCCCACATGAAGGCAAAAATCGCGAGAACGGGCAGGGGCAGGGCGGTGAGCATCCAGCCGAGCGCGGCGGTGCCGCTGGATTCGGTCCTGTCATTGAACAGATCCGGCGCGAAGCTGGTGCTTGCCATCGTGTTCGGCCATCCCTCTTTTGGCAGGAAGGTCTGACAGAATGGCGGCAAGATCAAGTGCTTGCCGGCAGGCGGCTCAGTTCTCGGAATTCTCGCGTTGCCGCGCCTTGGCAGCATTCACCGCCCAGGTGCCGATGATCGCCCAGAACAGCGGGAAGCGCATGTCGGTGATCTCGAAGGGCACGGGCGCGCCGGTAACCACGAAATCAGCTAGCTTCACCACGCCGGTGAAGGCTCCCAGCAGGAACACGAACAGGATGGCGAGGGCCTTGCGGCTCACATCTTTACCCCGAGAGCATCTGCCACGGTGAAGATGTCCTTGTCGCCGCGGCCGCACAGGTTCGCCAGGATGATCTGGTCGCGGTCCATTTGCCTAGCGCGCTTGACGATGGCAGCGATGGCGTGGCTGGGTTCGAGCGCGGGGATGATGCCTTCGGTGCTGCACAGCAGCTGGAAGGCAGACAGCGCCTCGTCATCGGTCACGCTGGTATATTCCACGCGGCCGGTTTCCTTCAGCCATGCGTGTTCCGGGCCGATGCCGGGATAGTCGAGGCCGGCGGAGATCGAGTGCGCCTCGGCAATCTGGCCGTCCTCGTCCTGCAACAGATAGGTCTTGTTGCCGTGGAGGATGCCGGGGAAACCGCCTGCGAGTGACGCGGCGTGCTTCTTGTCGAGGCCATGGCCCGCTGCTTCCACGCCGAGCATGTTCACGTCCGGATCGTCAAGGAAGGGGTGGAACAGGCCGATTGCGTTGGAACCGCCGCCGATGGCTGCAACCAGCAGGTCCGGCAGGCGGCCGGTGCGCTTCATCATCTGCTCGCGCGCTTCCTTGCCGATCACGGACTGGAAATCGCGCACCAGCTCGGGATAGGGATGCGGGCCAGCGGCAGTGCCGATGATGTAGAAGGTGTCATGCACATTGGCGACCCAGTCGCGCAGCGCCTCGTTCATCGCGTCCTTCAACGTGGCCGCACCTGACGTGACCGGTACGATTTCCGCGCCCAGCAGCTTCATGCGGAATACATTGGGTGCCTGCCGCTCGACGTCGGTCTTGCCCATGTAGACCACGCAGGGAAGGCCGAAGCGCGCGCACACGGTGGCGGTGGCCACGCCATGCTGGCCAGCGCCGGTCTCCGCGATGATGCGCGTCTTGCCCATGCGCATTGCGAGCAGGATCTGCCCGATGCAATTGTTGATCTTGTGCGCGCCGGTGTGGTTCAGCTCGTCACGCTTGAACCAGATTTCCGCGCCCTTGCCTTCGGGGGCATCCTTGCGCAGCTCTTCGGTCAGTCGCTCGGCATGGTAAAGCGGGCTGGGGCGGCCGACATAGTGTTCCAGCAGGTCCTGGAACTGCGCGTCAAACGCAGGGTCCTTCTTGGCGGCAGTATACTCCTCCTCCAGATCAAGGATCAGCGGCATCAGCGTTTCGGCGACATAACGTCCGCCGAACTGGCCGAAATGGCCGCGCTCGTCAGGCTTGTTGCGGAAGGAATTGGGCTTCTGGTCAGTCATGGTCTTTTCACTCAGGCTTCGCGGGCCGCTTGGCAGAAGGCCATCATCTTGTCGACATCCTTCACGCCCGGCGCGCTTTCCACGCCGCTGGATGTGTCGACAAGCGGGGCTTTGGTCTGGCGTATCGCTTTCCCGATATTGGCAGCGTTGAGCCCGCCTGCAAGGCCCCAGGGCGCCCTGTGCTGAAAATTGGCGAGCAGCGACCAGTCCATTGCCAGCCCGTTGCCGCCGGGCAGCTTGCCTGCAGGCGCGTCATACAAGATCATGTCCACCGCGCCCACGAAGCGCTGCGACTTTTCGAGGCTGGCGGCATCCTTCACGCCGACCGCCTTCCATATCTCGCACGGGGCATGCTGGCGGAAGGCGGCGCAGCCTTCCGCCGTTTCCGCGCCGTGAAACTGTACGATAGCGGGTTGCACCTGCGCGATGGCCTGGGCCACGTCCTGCGCTTCCATGCTCACCGTCAGCAACACCACCTTGACCGACGGCGGCACGCACTGGCGCAGTGCCGCTGCCTGTTCCACCGTCACGCTGCGCGGGCTGGGCTGGTAGAGGTTGAGGCCGATATGCGTCGCCCCCGCCGCCACGGCGCCTGCAATCTCTTCTGCCGTGCGCAATCCGCAAATCTTGATGCCAATGCTCATGGCCGACGCACTAGGGGGCAAATGCCGCGCAGTGAAGGGGCGAAATACTTGGCAAGCGCGATCAAGGGGTTAGAGATTGGCGCAGGCGTGAATCGCACGCGCCTTTGGAGGAAGACAATTTGCGCAAATCAGGATTGGCATGTGTGGTTGCGGCACTGTTGCTTGCCGCATGCAACCCGTTCGAGGCGGCAAATGTCACTGAAGACGCGGTGGCCGCCTTCCACAGCCGCTACAACAACCGCATGTTTTCCGAGCTTTATACCGACAGCGACTATGCCCTGCGGCGAAATGTCGAATATCGCGATTTCAACGAGACCATGCAGAACCTCCACCAGATGATGGGGGAGGTCCTCT
>Ga0181554_1003489_pt1 | contig 13279 bp, 6 predicted proteins | sample 011ome_16_FD_145602 | JGI IMG/M metagenome (GOLD analysis project Ga0181554, IMG submission 145602) | Coastal salt marsh microbial communities from the Groves Creek Marsh, Skidaway Island, Georgia - 011503CT metaG (spades assembly) | ecosystem: Environmental > Aquatic > Marine > Intertidal zone >... | reverse complement strand
TGTAATATCCTATAAAGATAAGTTGAAAAATGTTATCAGTGTTAGCAAAGCATGTCAGTTCAACGTAATTGAGCGCATGCTTAAAACATCCTTCTTGGTCTGTAGGAAGTATAAACCCAGCTATGCCCCAACCAAGCAACAACAAAACTAACCAACGCACTATCCATCCGCATACTACAAAACACCCGCGCACAAAAAAAGCCAACCCCGTTAAGAGCTGGCTTTTCTTGGTTCTAAAGTTTTACTTTAGAGGTTTTACTTAGATAGTGAACTGACCGTTCGTAGCGTTGAACGCCGCAGCTGAGAGATCAACCAGGCCCGTGATTTCAACAATAGCATCTTCAGTAGCGTCGTAAGTTGCGCCGCCGCTGGTATCGCCTTCTACTACGAGATATGTGTTGCTACCAAACTGGAACCAAGCGGCTCCATCAGCGCCGGCACTTCCTGTAGCTGCAACAATCGCAGCGGTTGCATAATCACTGAAGGTGGCTGAAGAAGCTAACGAAACGGCTGTAGTGATGAAGTTTGTTGCAGTCGTATCAATCACATCTCCAGAGGATAAGTCGGTAATCGTAGAGTACGTTGTTAACGCAGTCACTGTCTCAATTACAAACGTGTCATTGCCTGCACCACCAGTTAGCGTAGTAAGCAACGTACCCACGAGCTTATCGTTACCAGCATTACCAATCAGCGTATCGCTGCTGCCATCTGCAGTTAACGTATCAGCACCCGAACCGCCTTTAACCGTAGTGCCGGCGATTAAGCCGTCTGCGATTAAAGTTAGCTTACCAGTGAATGCAGACGCGTCTACCAAGGAAGTCTTGATATCCGCACCGCTGTTATTGGTATCGAGGATATCAACTGTCAAGTCAGCAGATCCCGTGATATTCAAAGTAGTTGCTTCATCGATATCGAGGCTAATGCTTTGAACAGAGTTCGTATCGTCCACTCCGTTAGGAATCGCATTTCCGAAGGCATCGAAGCTTCCAGATACATCTACGAATTTGTCAACCGCTGACAAATTAACCGTCTCTACGCTCGCGACAATCACCTTACCAGCTGTCAAGGCACCATCAATGTTAGTACTTAAGTTGATGACGTCTGAAGTACCGGTTGAGACAGCAAGTGCAGCAGTTAGTGAAGTAGTGATAGCGGCATTGATTGTGACAGTCGCGTTTGCGGCCAATCCAGAGACAGTGGCAGCACCCGTAGTACCGTTAGTAACAACCTGGCTATTGAGACCCAGGTTGCTTGTCACAATATTCTCGGTGCCAAGCACACCTAATGCCAAGACTTCAAAGTTTGCCAAGTTCTGTGCGAACAGCGTGTTGGCATCAGCGGTAGCAGCGTCACTAGCGGCCATAACCAATGTATCAATGCCGTCTCCTGCGTCAACAGATCCACCAGTAGAGAATGTAGACACTGTAATCACATCGTTACCAGCACCACCTGTACTCGCCTTAGTTGCAGAAGCAGTTACAGTGAACGTATCAGCACCTGAACCACCGGTGTAGATACCCGCTGCAGTCAGCGCTACGCCTGAGGCATTAACTGTACCTGTTGCTTGAGAAGCGTCAACCGCTGCCAGCACCGAGGTACCTGCATCACCATCAAGGGTCACTGTACCGGCGCCTGTAACAGTCATAGACTTCGCTTTATCGAAGCTTGAGTTGGTCAGATCAACAGCAACGCCTGCGTTAATTGTGAGCGCAGTTACAGCGTCAGCAGTGACTTGAGAATCAACTTTCTTACCTGATGCGTTGATTGTCAGGCCAGTTACGGTCGCGGTGCCGCTATCGAGAGTAATGTTGCCAGTGATTCCATTAAGGTTCGCCGTTACTGAACCTACAGAAGCAGTCGATACAACAGTGTTTCCAGCTGAACCCGTAAGATTCAGTGTTGAGAGCACATCAGACTCAATGTTGGAAGATGCAAAGTTAGTGAGAGTAACCTCAGTCACTGCGTCTTTTACAGAAGCGCCGTTGATATCAATGGCTCCAGTTCCGACTCCCATCACACCTGTTTCAGCAAGAGTAGCCGAATTTCCAGCTACTACAGCGCCAAGAGTAGCGGTACCCGTACCGGCGTTCGCTATCGAGGTGATAGTTGCGGTACCTGTCGCATTGTTGAACACTACACCTGCAGTTGAGGCCGAAATAGCAGCGGCGTCGCCAGAGTACCAACCTTGATCGATCGTACCGGCAGTGGTGTATACACCATCAGTACTTGCTGCAGAACCAGTCACAGCACCTTTAGCGAGATTAGCGAAGGCTGATGCCGCTTCTAAGGCTGTTAGCGCTTTGGAGGCTGTGAAGACTATTGTGTCACTAGTGTCTAATGTCAGAGTAGTAACATCGCCTGATGCCATTGCTGTGAATACGATTGTGTGCGCAGCCGCTTTAGCAGCAATACCGGTTACGGCGTTGTTTGCAGTCGCGACAGGATCTTGAGTAACCGTAATCGCAGTAGTGCTGTTACCCGCGTTTACCGTTACGGCTGACTGCGTGATAGTAGCAGCCGTAGTGTCGGCAGCGGCAGCAGCCGTGCTTGACGTTGCAGACTGAGTTACATCGACAGTAGTACCACTAGTGGTGGTTATCGCACCCAAGGTAGTGTTTGCTGTGGTCGTTGCGTAAGCAGATCCAGTCGATGAAACATTGATGGTTCCAGAAATGGCTGTAGCAGAATCACCGACGGTAACAGTACCAGTTGAAACTGAGCTAGCAGTAACATCTACATTAGTACCTTCGCCAACACCGATGGCCGCAGTTCCCTGCTTTGTATCAGTTACTACAACAGCGCCTTTCGCGTTGTCGAGGTCGATTGCTTTATTTGCCGTTGCGTCAGTAACAGTTACAGCTAAACCACCATTGACTGTAATTGCACCCGTCACTCCTGAGACAGTGACGTTATCGCCAGTGCTTGCTTTCAGGTTCGCTGAGTCAGCTAGAGTTACAACAACCTCTTCAGTTGTGAGAGTTGACACGTCATACGCTGCTGCGGTCGCGCCCGCCGCTGTGTTTGCAGTGGTAAACGTTACAGCGGGAGTATTTCCTGCCGTTCCAGAAAACTTAATTGCTGGTAAAGCAGTGCCCGCGGTGGGAGCTGTGACGGTGACAGTGCCTGTTGAAGCAGTTGCGATTGTTGAACCAGCTAGTCCATTTATCGCCGCAGCTAGGTTTGCACCAGTTGCAGTCGCCGATGATCCTATTAAGTATTGAGCCGAAGAATCGCCATAATTAACTGTAACTGCCGAACCCTCATTCCCGTCTACGGCTGAAATAACAGCAGATGCTGTAATGCCGGTCGCGTTAGAGAAACCAACTGTAGGCTGAGAAGTTCCTGCGCCGACTACTGTAATACCTCCAGTTCCACCACCAAATGTGAGGGTGTCTGCATCGGCGTCAATATCCTGGCCAGCAGGGATTGCTTGGCTGAAAGTGATTGTGGTGTTAGTGGCACCAACGCTAACTGCTGAAACATATGTACCGGCACTAAAGGTACCTACGTCATCAGAAGTAACGGTCATACCGACTACAATTCCTGTGGCTGATGCGTTAACTAGATCTACGCTAGTCCCGCCCGCAGCGACATCGGCAACAAAAGCAGTACCACCACCACCGTTATGTGCCTTACCAACGGTCGCGATTGTTGAGCCTGCAGCGGTGTTAATTGCGGCTGCTATATTTGTTGCGGTTGTTGCGGGAGCGTCTGCATCACCTAGGTAACCGACAGTGTTACCGTTATACGTAATCGTATGGGTGCCATCTGCAGCTGTAGTGGCACCCGCAACATAACGTGTAGTACCAGCAACGTCAGCTGTGACTGTTATGGGAGCGTACGTGTTTACCTGAGCCACAGCAGCGCTGCCGCCTACTACACCAAGATCACCGCTAGTCGCGATCGTAATCTTTTCGATTGAGTCCAAAGTAACTGAGGCTGGAACAGCTGACATCGCATCTGCAACGTCTGAGATTGCGAGCGTATCAGAGCCTTCACCACCTTTGAGGTTGTCACCAACTGAGAATGTAGTCGCATTGGCAACGAACGTGTCGTCGGCAACCCCACCTTCTTTAGTGTCTATGCCCGTAGTTAGTGTAATAGTTTGCTTAAGCGCCTCGGCAGCAGCAGCAGCATCAGCAATTGCCTTGTCAGCAGCAGCCTTGTCAGCAGCAGCAGCATCAGCAATTGCCTTGTCAGCAGCAGCTTTGTCAGCGGCAGCTTTGTCAGCAGCAGCTTGATCAGCAATGGCCTTGTCAGCAGCAGCTTTAGCAGCAGCAGCAGCAGCGGCAGCAGCATCACCTGTTGGGTTAGAAGCAGCAGCCTCTGTAACCAAAACGGCAGCAGCAGTGTCGTCGTCAGTGTCTGCAGTAGCAGCAGCAGCAATGACAGCAGCGGCAGCAGCAGCATCGGCAGCAGCAGCGGCAGTGTCAGACGCGGTAGTAGCAGCTGTCAGTGCAGCCGCAGCAGTCGCGGCAGCCGCGTCATCAGCAGTCGCGGCATCGGAAGCAGCAGTCGCGGCGACGAGTGCAGCAGCAGCCACAGCCGCGTTGTTGTTAGCGATGAGTAATGACCCATTCGCAGTCGACACGTCAGCAGCAACGCCAGCTACCAATGCAGCCTCATAAGCAGTAGTTGCGGCAACAACGGCAGCCTTAGCAGCGGTGTCGGCAGCAGTTGCAGCCGTAGTTGCGGCAGTAAGTGCAGTTGCGTCAGTAAGAGCGGCCTTAGTCGCAGCAGCTTCAGAAGCAGTTTGTGCAGCGATTAGTGCAGCATCTGCAGCTTCGGAAGCTGCGATAGCAGTAGCAGCCTCAGCAGCAGCAGCAGTGTAAGCGTCAGTGAGGACTTTCTCAGCAGCGGCGGCGTCAGCAGCGGCTTTCTCTTCAGCGGCCTTAGCAGCGGCGGCATCAGCGGCAGCCTTATCGGCAGCAGCTTTCTCTTCAGCGGCTTTAGCAGCGGCGGCATCGGCGGCAGCCTTTTCTTCAGCGGCTTTAGCGGCGGCAGCATCAGCAACGGCCTTGTCAGCGGCAGCTTGTGCAGCGATACCCTTATTGCCAGCAGCAAATGCAGCCTTAGCAGCAGTCAACGTAGCAGCGTCGCTAGTCACGCCTTCAACAGCAGCAGCCAGGTCAGCTTCAGTAACCGTAGCGCCTTCAAGTGTAAAGGTCGTAGTGAACTCCTCAGCAGCCGCTGTGCGGTTCTGGAAGGCCTTGGCAATGTCGCCCAGGTCAGCATTGTCGTTGTTCGCAGTATCTGACAGGTAAGCCACGACCGCGTTAGTCGCAGTGGCGATTGTGTAGGTGCCCGCAGTAAGACCACCAGCAATCAAGTCGATTGCAGCAAGACGAATGTCAGCCGCAAGCACACCACCAACGATGGCAGCATCAAGGATGTCAGCAGCAGCTTCGGACGCTGTTTGTCCAACAGGGTACTTTGAGAGGTAAGCTGCAGACGAAGTTAAGTAACCCGCGACGTCGGCCAGTGAGGCGCCGTCATTGAGCAGAGCAGTGACGTCTGCCAGTTCTTTTGTCGTTGGCGCTCTGCCAAGTGTTGCGACCACGTGGTCGATTACTACTTTACGAGTTGCATTTGTGATGAAAGCCATCTTTGTGTTTCTCCTTGAGAGAGTTTTTTAATTGCGTATTAACTAGTTAATAAAAATTCGGGATGCCCGTCTTACTTGTGCTCGCGATTCACTAACGAACATCGATCAGCGTCTAAACTCGGAAGTCGAGGCGCTGATCGATAACCGCTGGCCAGTGGTGTTAAAAGAGGAAAAGTGCTTGGCGAAAAGGGGCCTGAACGGGCGTCCACATCTGTAGTGTGTCTAAGAGTCTTGTATTCTTGGAAGGTGATTGAACAGGGTGGTCTGAAGAAAATTAGCGAGGGTGATCGGAGGGGATCCTTCCTATGTCCTTCCGGGTCCCGTTCTTTTCTTCAAAAAGGCGTTAATGAAAAAGCTAAGCTATTGATATAAATGATTTTATATTGAGGAGATTTTCAAGTTCGTCCTTCTTCATTCCTGCCAGATGAAGAATTCTCCACCCCGATAGCGTGAGGCCCCACTATTAGGGTGTAGCCATTCACTGGGGAGTTATCTTGGACGATTACTCCAGCTTCCTCTATAGCCTTTTGTAACGCAAAGATTGTGGATATGCGTGGGCTAATCGCTCCGCTTTCGGCTCTGGCGATGGTTACGACAGATACTCCCGATCGTCGGGCGAGCTCCGGTTGCGACCAACCAAGGGCGCTTCTGGCAGCTTTTATTGCTGAGATGATACGAATCATTTGCTATTAGATAATTATTTTAATATATTTAGATATTATTAATGTCATTAATGATATTTATGGCTATATATAACTTAACAAAACAACTCATTAAGTCTATCACGTGTCCTGCGGGAAAGCACAAAATCGATGTGTACGATTCTCGATGCAAGGGGCTCTTACTTGAGGTTCGCTCCACAGGCGGAAAGACTTTCTACTTTCGATTCCGAAACGATCGGGGGAAAGTTAGACAGCTACGTATTGGTAGTCATGACTGGGTGTCGCTTAGCCAAGCCAGAGAGCTCACTAAGATCAAAAAAAGTAAGCTGGCAATGGGTGAAGACCCTTGTGAGTTGAAAGCTGAGATTAAACAAATACCTATGCTGGGCTCGTTTATTCGTGAGAATTACCTCCCTTTTATAAAGACATATAAACGCTCTTGGAAAACTGATGAGTCAATAATTAAAAATCATATCCAGCCGAATTTTGGCCACCTGTTCATGGACGAGGTGACCAAGAAACACGTCTTAGACTTCATCGGTAGGCTCTCAAGTACGCACGCGCCTGGTAGCGTAAATCAGGCAATAATATTACTGCGCTACATCTACAACTGCGCAATTCGTTGGGAAACTGTCGGTGTTGTGAAGAATCCCACCAAAGGAATTCCGCTGCTCGAAGAAAATAATAAGAGAGAGCGCTTCCTTTCCAAAGACGAAGTAGACAGGCTCGTTGATGCGGTCCGAAGATCACCAAATAGGATGCTTAAATACATCATCCCTATGCTAATTTTAACTGGAGCAAGAAAGAGGGAAGTACTAACCGCCAGATGGGAAGACTTTGACTTAGAAAAAAGTATCTGGCGGATACCGATGACCAAGTCAGGTAAGCCTCGGTATGTCCCTATCTCCAAGACCACCGAACAACTTCTGAAAAAAGTGCCTAGATTTGAGGGCACGGGTTTCGTCTTTCCCAACCCTCAAACCCTACAGCCTTATGTGAGTTTCTATCACGCCTGGAATACTGCGCGTGAAGCGGCCGGGTTAAGTGATGTCAGGGTCCACGACTTGCGGCACAGTTTTGCGTCTTTTCTTGTCAACGCTGGTCGTAGTCTTTATGAGGTGCAAAAGATTCTTGGTCATGCCCAGATCAGCACTACACAGCGCTATGCTCATCTTTCACAGGAGTCTCTACTGTCGGCAGCCAACACCGTCTCAGAGGCAGTGCGATTAGAAATCTAGCTCGAGCTGACCTTGCTCCCTGGGAGAAAGCGACGCAAATAAACTGTTTATCTGGCCTTGCCTCCACTGTGTCACTTCATAATGAGCAGAGTAAGATTAAGCCAGCGACACCGGTGGCAGGCACCAGTTACGCAAATACCCCATCGCGTTATCCCCTGAACGCCAGCCGCCTCGTAGCATGATGGTCTCGAGTGAGGCTCCTGCCTCCAATAGATCCAACGCGGCCCCGACGCGAAATGAGTGGCCGGAAAATAGGAGGGTTGAGTCGTAACAGTCGCACTTGCTGTGGAGGGAATTAATGATCAACCCTATAGAGCCAGGATTCAGGCGATTGCCGATCTTCCCGTGCCGATCAACCGAGCGCAGTATCGGCCCAGAGAGGTCAGCAACGTCCTGCCAACGATGAATTAGGCCGAGAAGATATAGACTTATCGGTATAATAGTTGATACACCTTCTTGATCTGTTTTGGATCTAACCAATCTGATCACGGGCCCTCGCGTGGGTGATTCGATAAGATCTTCAAAGCGAAATTGGCACAGCTCTGAGCGCCTGCGCATCGTCTCATAGCCCAGAAGAAGCAGGACTTTATCTCGTAGCCCTCGGGGATCGTCGCCACAGTGAAGTAACAACTTATCTAGTACGTCTCGGGTGAGTGGGGCGGCCTGCGATTGTTGGCGGCCTATCCTCCGGTGCATCCGCTTGAGTGCCAACACCACCTCCGGATCCTTGGTCGGGTCAGCATTATTTGACAGCTTAAAGACAGTCCCCAGGCTATTGATCCGTCGCCTGATGGTCGCGCTCTTATGAGAGAGACTAAGCTCATCAATGTATTCAGCGAGGAGCTCACCATGGGCCGAGAGGGGTGGGGTGCCGTTCTCCTTACACCAGGTCTCGAAGTGTCGGAAGTCTGAGCGGTACGCCCTCAGGGTATTCTCTGCAAAGGCGCCATCAAATCTCGCGAACAGTTCTTCAATCATGTTATCTTCCCGTTTAAATATATATTTATCTAATAAAGGAATAATTTATTCCATTTAAGGAATATAATGATTTGCGCAGAACAAATCAAGGCTGCGAGGGCATTACTAGGATGGAGTGCCAGTGAGCTTGCTACCCGGAGCACGGTCGGTGCGACCACAATCAGGCGCTATGAGATGCTTGGCGGAATTCCTCAGGGAAATGTAAATGTTTTGATGAGGCTACAAAGGTCCTTTGAGGCTGCCGGCATCCAATTCACCGGCGACCCCCTGATAAACCCCGGAGTCACGCTAGATTTGAGCAAGCGGGAGGCCGCCCTTGGCGATCAATAAAGAGGTTGCAGGTCAGGGCTACGAGCAGGCCCCCGAGTACCAGCGGCACGTGCAAACGGTACTGGCGAGCTACGAATACCCAAAAGGTCTGCTCGGCGAGCTAGTGAGGCAGCTGGCCGACGCGTTCTGGTGGATCAAGGTCTACCGCCGCGACAAAGAAAACCTCATTCTCTCGCAAATGGCCACCACCCTCGCTGACCGAGGACGTTACGTGGAGGTGGATCAGCACCTTAGGCTAAACCTGTTCGAGTTGCTCTCAAGCAGATTGCGCGACTCAGACTCGGACATTGAGTCCCGCGCTACTCTCGATGAGCTGATGACCGAGAAGGGGCACAACCTCGCCTCCCTCCGGGCGGAGGCAACAAGACAGGCGCTCCCCCAGATCGACACCCTGGACCGGCTGATCGATCGGCAGTTCAAGAACATCCGGCTACTCATGCAAGCGCACGACTCGGCTAAGTTCGCGCCACAGCTGCACAAGAAATTAGAGTTAGAGGTCAAGCAGCTCGAGATCCAGGTGAAGGCCAGCGATGATGACCAGCGTCTCGAAGTTGCTCGCCAATAGGGCGAACGCCCAAAAGTCCACGGGACCCAAGTCAAAGGTCGGCAAGCAAGCCTCCTCAAAGAATGCGCACAAACACGGACTCGCCGGAAGCTTACCTGGCGGAGAACGCGCTCCCTCAAATTTAAATGCTGAGCTCGTTAATGACGCGAGGCGTCTTGGCTATTCCGATGAAGATGCTGCAGCATTAGTAGACGCGTTACATACCAATCGTACCGTAATTCTAGCTAAGCATGCAGCGTACGTTGAGCAGCCGATTAAGGACAAGATGCCCAACATGACCATGGAAAAAATTGAAGAGCTGCTTAAGTTGTGGATGTCGCCCGAGGTCAAAGAGACCCCCAGAGAGCTTCGATACATTGTGAAGCTGCTCTATAAAGAAGTAAAAAAAGATAACGACCCGGTGCTATGCTTAAGGCGCAAGATCGACGCGCACCGAAAGCTCATGCGCTACGAGCAACGCGCAGTAAACAGGGTACGACGCGCCGTAAAAGATCGAAAATAACAGAACGAACCCAGCTGGGCGGGCGGGCTGAGTGGTGATAAGAGGCTTTATCAAAAGGGCGTTAGTCTGCACTTTCTCTCTGAAGACTCTCTAGCCGGCCCTTGACTCTGCCTAACAACAAATTGACCTTGTTGATTACAACGAGATTCTAGCAAGAAACTCCGCAAGCAACAGAATTATCGCCGTATATTATTGCAATTACCACAATTAATCCTAAAATGACGGTCTAACTTAAGTCAATTTTCAGTGAACCCGATGAAAATAATAAAAGCCTTGGCCATCACCTCTTCTTCTCGCGCCCTAGCGGCAGTCGGGCTTATCACATTCGCACTGACAAGCTTCGCAACGACCACAACTCAAATCGCCACAATCAGCTCAGCGACCACAGACGGAAGCGCGTCTAGCAGCACCTTCCAACTGTCTGTCACGTCTGGTCAATTAGCCAACGCGCTCACGACATCAAGCGATATTGAACTTTCACTTGCGCTCGCGCCACAGGCGTCCCATCGAGGACTCAAGGCCAGCGTCTACACGGTCATTGTTGCCGGCGGTAAGTTCTTTAAGCTCACAGAAGACGGCTCTTACGTCCCCTGGAACGGTACGGTAGAAGACCTCACGCCCTTCGCGACAAACCAAACCCTAGAGAGCGCAAATCGCTTTACCTTATTAGATGGCAAGATGGCGGAAGCGGGCAGCTACCTCTACTTTGTCGCCTACGGGGTCGAGGGTGAGTCGCGCCTATTGTTTACGCCCGATCCAGCACAGATAACAGTGACTGAGTCTGATGTGTTGCCAGACGACACGACATCAGTTGCGGCAGAGACCTTCGAGGCAGAACTCGAGTCCGCCGTGGTTCAGGCAAAATGTATTCTTTGCCATGTTGAGGGCGGTCTTGCACGGAATTCATCGCTGCAGTTCCAGCGCACGAACACGGCGTCGGCGCTAAATAACTTCGCGTCGCTCTCGGCGTATATCGAGGAAAAAGGGGCAGAGCTGCTCCTATCTAAAATCAACGGCGGCGACGGTCACGCGGGCGGAATGCAGCTTAGCCAAGACAGCGAGGGGTATCAGGCGTTTGAGCAGGTGATTGCCGCGATCAACGAGTTGGACAATCCAACGTATTACGCCTTTAACGGACCGAGTGAGGGTCCTAGCGCAAGGCAGGCCAGCTTCTTGACTGAAGTGACGCTTGAGCCTCGCGAGTCTACGTTACGCCGCGCGACGCTTCTTCTGCAGGGCCGACTTCCCACCGAGCAAGAAAGCAAGGCGGTCATATCGGACGCGGCGCTCAGGGTGGCACTACGTAACCTGATGCAGGGGCCTGCGTTTCGAGAATTTGTGGTAACTGGGGTTAATGACCGTTTACTTTTAGAAGCAACAGGTTCACCTGTTAATATCGCCTTATCAAATTTTGTTCATATCCATAACAAGAGAGTCGAATATCAAATAGACGAAGCCAAAAATCACCTTGTCCATAAGCTTTACAGCGACTTGGAATGGGCTAGCAATAGGGCGGCCGGAGAACTAATTGCCCATATTATTGAAAACGATAAATCATACTCCGAAATATTGACAGCTGATTACATGATGATGAATCCCTTCCTGAACTACTGGATGGAAGGCACAGCGATTTTCTCTGAATCTGATAGCAGAGCCGTATTCAAACCATCAAGAATTGGTGGATATTACTACCCGGATGCGCTGGAAGTTGTTAATTACAGGCCATCTAACAACAATAGCACCTACAAGGTTACTGGGAAGCCACTTGCCGATTATCCGCACTCTGGAATACTGACTGACTTTAGTTTTCTTGCGAGATACCCAACTACTGCCACTAACAGGAATAGAGCACGTGCACGATGGGTCTTCTATCACTTCCTCGGTATCGATATCGAAAAATCCTCGCAGCGACCGACTGATGAGGCGGCTCTGTCAGATAGAAACAACCCGACCATGAATAACCCTAACTGCACCGTGTGTCACGCGTTGCTAGACCCAGTTGCAGGAGCTTTTCAAAATTGGGGGGAATTCAATTTCTACCGAAATAACGGACGAGACGTCCTCGATAGATTCTATAAATATCCTGAAGACGGTTCTGATTCGCCCTACCAACAGGGTGATCTTTGGTACCGCGATATGCGAGCCCCTGGATTATTTGATAAGCAAATATCGGAAAGGGATTTTACGCTCAAAGAGCTCGCAGAATTGATTATTGAAGAGCCGGGATTCCTAACTGCATCGGCTCAATTTTGGTGGCCGGCTGTTTTTGGTAAGCCTTTACTCGACAAGCCCGCGGTCGAGTCGGATCAAGGCTATGCTTCTAAATACGCTGCCTATCAGGCGCAACAAGACTCGATCGATGACTTCGCAGCTGTTCTCGGTAAGCGGATGAGCGCAAAAGATATGCTCGTTGAAATGCTTATGTCTGCTTGGTTTAGTGGAGAGTCCATTACCAGCTACGCGTTCAATGAGGCGCAATATGAAGCGCAATTTGGCAGCAAACAACTTCTTACTCCAGAACAGCTTGGACGAAAAACACGTGCAGTTACTGGTGTGTCGTGGCGAAGTAACATGCGCCCCACGGGAGAAATGTACTCAGCCTATGAGTCTTTCGGTGTTCTACTCGGTGGCATCGATTCCGACGCGGTGACGAACCGAGCGACAGAACTAACACCCACTATGACTTCAATACTAATGACGCATGCTACTGAGTCGGCTTGCCCTGCGGTGGTTAGACAGTTTGTAAAACCGATAGAAGAGCGCACGCTATTTAGTTTTGTCGAAGAGTCAACCTTGCCCTTATTGCATGGGGCCCAATCTTTCACGGTGCTTTCCGAAGAATTTGGTGACTGGAAAAAGCAATCATTCGCCGCAGATGTAAATGCGGGCGCAAAAACGATTGCGATTAAGTTTACAAATCCACATTGTGATTATGACGGCACTAAATGCCTTGATCAGCGCATACTCTTCGTGGATTCCTTAACAGTTACCTCACCATCTGGGAAAGTCGAAAGTTTTAAAGGCAATGATCCGAGGTTCCGCTCGACGATTAGTTCAAATGGGTATCAAGACTGCTATGGCCAATCGCAAGGATACTCTAAGTGCTACAATGGAACGCTTAGTCTAGATATCAATACTCAAGAGGTCGGGCGTTATCAAATCGAAGCATCACTGTCGGGACAACTCGCGCCGAGTAAAAAAGGCTATTTGGAAGTAGTGATGTCAATTGAAAGTAATGAAAACGTGTTAACTGCCACAACACCCAATGCCAGTGCGATTCGTAACCAGATAAGTAAGTTATTTGAAGTACTTCATGGTACTAATTTCGCGATGGACTCGGAGTCTGTATCGCAGGTTTATGAAATATTTACGGCAGCACTGGCTAAGGCGCCAGAGGCA
>Ga0181554_1003487_pt1 | contig 13290 bp, 9 predicted proteins | sample 011ome_16_FD_145602 | JGI IMG/M metagenome (GOLD analysis project Ga0181554, IMG submission 145602) | Coastal salt marsh microbial communities from the Groves Creek Marsh, Skidaway Island, Georgia - 011503CT metaG (spades assembly) | ecosystem: Environmental > Aquatic > Marine > Intertidal zone >... | reverse complement strand
AAACGTTGAAAGGGAAGCGCGGGTGAAGAGTGACGACGGGAAAAGTCCTTAAGGAACGGCGTGCACCACGCGAACGGGGTCGTATGGGAAGCAGTCTCACCGTCGATTTCGTCGTCGTCAACCTCCTCCATCTCCGGCTCCGGGAGCGCCGGGCACGGGATCTCGAACGGCTGGTGATGGTTCCCCGGGTCGTGGTACCACTGCCCGTGCGCCTCGTCGTGAAGCACGAACTTGATCATGTGCGGGCAGTCCTCGATCGGCCCCTCGATGGCGAACTTCACGACGCGTACGCCGTCGGGCGCGCCGAGCGCGTCGAGCTCCTTATCCGAAACCGGCTGCAGCGGCGACTGGCACGCCTCCTCCAGCGTCTTCGTCCCCAGCGGCAGCGCCTTCGCGATCGACGGCGGCGGGACGCACCACTTGTGCGGGTTCGCCTTCGTGACGCACCCCCAGTGAATCGTCAGGTCGCCGTTCTCGACGTCCTCGCGTTCGCACTCCACGTCGACGCGAAACGTGATTCCGTTGCTCGTCGCCTTCATCCTCACCTCCGTGGGCTTCGTCTCGCGCATCGTGATGACGTACTCCTCCTCCGCGAACAGCTCGCGCGCGCCCTTGTTCACGCGCGCGTCGTTATCGATCCGCTGGAGGCGCCGCTGCTGCTTCGCCTCCTCGGACTCCAAGATCGCCGCCGCCTCGGGCGAGATTGGCAATCGGGGGTCGCCGAGCGGCGGCTTCGAAGCCGACGAAGCCGTCTTCTTATCCGCGGCGTCGTTGCCGGTGCTCACCGCGCGGACGACCCCGACGAGCGGGGAGCGTCCGAAGCCGCCACCCGATCGGGAGGGACGGACGCGTCGCCGCGCCGCGGTCGAAACGACCGAAGACGAAATACCCCGGCGGGGGTGGGCGCCCGCGACGGCGACCGAGGGCGCCGTCATCGCGGTCGCCGCCGTCGCCGGCATGCTGCAGCCTCGCCGCTCGCCGCTGTCTTCACGTGCGGACGCGCGCGATGCTGCGAGAGGGGAGGGGAACGAACGAGAGACGAGAGGAAATAAGGGAAGGAAGGGTCGACGTCAGAGAGACGTCGTCGCGTCGTCGGGGGTCTCGGCGATCGCCGCGGAAGGATTATTTATTATTTTTCAACGTAAACGCGCCAGGTTGTCACCCGCGAATAAAGCGCGGGGACAACTCAGCGACCGTACCCCCGCGCGCGGCGGCGCGCGCGGGGGTACGACGAGCGAACACCGCGATGGGGACGCGCGAGTCGCGGCCGCGACGCGCGGGAACGACGCGAATGGGCGTCGTTCGCGCGCGGACGCGTCGCGCGACGCGTCGAGAGCGGGATTCGCGCCCCGCGCGGCGCCCGCTTTCGGCGGTCGTCGGCGCAGTTTCTCGGCGATCCGCGTCGGTCGATCCGAGCAGGGATCGAGGGCGCGCGCGACCGCTTCGGAACGCGCGGCAAAGCGCGATGAAACCCGCAGATCCGAGACGCGGGGCCCTCCGCGCGCGATTCGCCGCGAAGGCGGCGCATCGCGCGCGCGCGCGCGGCGACGCGGCGCGCGCTGTCGCGCGCGCGAGGACGATAGAAATCACACCGCGTTTTCCGAGTCGCAGGGATGGAAAAAAGATTGCTTGCTGACGCGCGCGAGGTTCGAGCGCGCGCGCACCGTGTCTCCGCGCGCCTCCCGCGGGTTCTCGTGTGCGCGCGCGAGGTCTCCGTGCCCCGTGCGATGTCTCTTCGCGTGCCTCTCGCGCGTTCGCCTCCGCGCGTCGCGCTCTCCCGCGCGCGATGGAATGCCCCGAGCGAGCAGCCGCCCGCGCTCGAGCCGTCGCTTGAAAACTTGAAAACCGGACTCGTCCCCACCGCGCGCGCGATTTTCCCTCCACTTTTTTCGCGGCTCGCGAGATCTCCGAGGCTATCCGCGAAGCGTCGTGCGCGGCGCAGCGCGACCGCGGTCGGTCGCATCGACCGCGATTCGCGGTTCAGAGACTGGGAAACGCTCGAAAACCAAAACTCGCGCGGATCGATGAATTTCGACCGCGACGCTTCGATCGAGCCGAGCGATCGCGCGCGGTCGAACCGTCGGTTCATCGGATTTGGGGGTCGCAAACCCTCGATCGCGCGGTCGCGCGGCGGGATAAGTTTAGGCTTCGAACGACGCGCGCGCCGCCTTTGAAAAGGAGGCAGCCCGGCGCTTGGGCGTCTCTTCGACTCGGCTTCCGACGCTGACGCGGATTTTGTTAAGTTCTCCCCCCCCCGCCCCCGCCCCCGCCATTCCCTCCGCCGCCGCGCTTCCGCGTTCCTCCATCATGCATCGCATCGCGAGCCTCGGGGACGTGCAGGAGAGCAACAAGCACGAGCGGCACCACGCCGCGCCCGCCGAGCGCGCGCGCTTCGGACCGTGGGCGGGTCCGTCGTCGCCGCCGCCGCACGCCAAGCCCGACTCCGACGCGTACGACGAGCAACGCGCGGCTCTGCTGGATCTCGGGAGGCTGTTCGAGGCGTGCGTCAAGGCGGTCGTCGTGACGCCGCTCACGGCGGCGTGGCAGTCCGTCGCGGGGTTGTACCACGTGACGGCGAGGAACGATTTCGAGGCGCTGCACGACGTCGCGTGGGAGCTGGGGATGGGGTCGCCCGAGTAACGCGTATAAACACAGAAGAGGGGAAGGGGGCACTGCGTGCACGATGAGATCTGACGAAGGAAGCGAGAGAGACGAACCTAGCTAGGAACCAAGCGACCGCCGGCTACAGCTCGTCGCGCGCGGCGTTCGGGGACGGGGACGACGCGCGGCGCGCGGCGTCCGCGTCGCCGAAGCCCGGTCCTCCATGTAGAGCTTCGCGTCGGCGCCGGCAGCGATTTTTACGGATTCCTTCTTCTCCCTCGAGGCTTCGTCTTCGTCTTCGTCTTCGTCTTCGTCTTCGTCTTCGTCTTCGTCTTCGTCTTCGTCCTCGTCTTCGTCTTCGCGGTCCCTCAACGCCGCCGCCATCGCGCTCTCGCCCGGTCTCAGATCCCCCGCGGCGATAAGTCGGTCCTTCACAGCACGTGAACACGTATTAATCTACGACTGATTGCCCATACGAGTACTTGTAGTACTCGTAGGTCTGTTTGATCAAGCGGACGACGACCGCCGTCGTCGCCGTCGCGCGCGGGGTCACACCGCGGGACGCGCGCGAGGGTCGCGCACGGCGCGCGAGGAGAAGACGGACGCCGGGACGGCGCGCGCGCGGCGGGGACGAGCGCGATGGCGTCCGCGGCGGGATCCGTCGCCGCGGCGTCTGCGACGACGACGGCGTCGACGCGAGGTGGAGGCGCGTTCTATACACTGGTTCCCATACAACCGCGATGGCGTGGTGAACGCCGATCCTTAAGGACTTTGCCCGGCGTCTCTCGTCGTCGCGTCGCCGTCCTCCTCCATCGCGGCGCCTCGGCCCCCGCGCGTCGTCGCGTCGCCGCGAGAGGCTTCGGCGTCTTCGAGGCGGACGACGACGCGACGACGGACGGCGACGGCGACGGCGAGGTCGGCGAGGTGGGCGCGAACGACGACGCGAACGACGCGTCATCGTCGTCGTCGTCGTCGATCGCCGACGCGCCGTCGCGCGCCGCGGCGTCCGCCGCGGTGCGCGCGCTCGCGGACCGCGTCCTCCCGAACGGCGCGTCCGTGAACGACCGCGACGACGAGACGGGGGAGACCGCGCTCGTCGTCGCGAGCGAGCGCGGGGATCTCGACGACGTCCGCGCGCTGCTCGCCGTGGGCGCGGTGCGTTTCGTAGTTGGTTTTTTTTTTTGGTTTTTCACCCCACCCCCGGTTTCAAATTTCATCGCGTCGCGAGGTCGCTGCCGTTCAACTGACCGAGGTTTGGTTTCAAAAACGCGCCGCGCGCAGGACGTCGCGATCGCGTCCTTCTCCGGGTGGACCGCGCTCCACGGCGCCGCGGAAAACGGCTCCATCGCGTGCGTTAAAGCGCTCATCGACGCCGGCGCGGACGTGAACGCGGTGACGAGCAGCACGGGGAAGAGCGTCCTGGACATCGCGCGGCAGTACGGGCGCGCAGACGCGGAGGAGGTTTTGGCGTCGTACGGCGCCGCGTTCGCCGTCACGCGTCGTATGGACAAACAGTCTGACGAGGAACCCGACGCCGACTACGAGGTGCTCGACGACGACGACGACGACGACGACGAGAGTGATACTGCCCTCGACGCGCTCGAGGCGCTCGTGCGACGCGCGCGCGAAGACCCGTCCTACGCGCCGACGGTCGCGGACATCGAAAACTTGAACGCGTTTCCGTTTGATCCGTTTCAATCGGAAGCCGCCGAGGCGCTGATACGCGGCGACTGCGTCGTCGTGTCCGCGCCGACGGGGAGCGGGAAAACGCTCGTGGGCGAGGTCGCGATCGTGAACGCGCTGTTGAGAGGACAGAAGGCGATATACACGACGCCGTTGAAGGCGCTGTCGAACCAGAAGCTTCGCGAGTTTCAGAAAATATTCGGCCCCCGACGCGTCGGCCTCAAGACGGGCGACGTCGAGATCAACGCCGCGGACGCGGACGTCGTCGTGATGACGACCGAAATCCTTCGCAACATGCTGTACCCGAGCGCGGGCGCGGAGGACGCGGGCGGCGGCGGCGTGACGGTTGACGTTCCATCTTCCGCCGTCGTCATCGGAGAAGACGCCGGCCGCGCCGACGGCCGACTCGAAGGCGTCGGCGTCGTGATCCTCGACGAAGTCCACTACCTCTCCGACGCGTCGAGAGGCACGGTGTGGGAGGAGACGATCATCTACCTCCCGAGCGCGGTGCAGCTGCTGTGCTTGTCCGCGACGGTCGGGAACCCCGACGACTTGGCCGGGTGGATAGAGGACGTGCACTGTCGCGGCGGGACTCAGTGCGAGGTCGTGCAGTCGGACTACCGACCGGTGCCGCTGACGTGGCACTTCTCGATGAAACCCGGTCGCATGTACCCGGGGCTGGGGCCGCTGCTGAACCGCGCGGGGACGCGGTTGCACCACGAGCTGTTTCCGTTCACGAAGGAGGGCGCGAGGGAGTGGGCCAACGCCAACGGCGGCGACGGGTACGGATCCTACGGGAACTCGTTCGACGACCGCTACGGCGTCGGCGACGACGACGACGGGTACTACGAGGGCGGGTTCTTCCGAAGAAACAACAACGATCGCGGTCGCGGTCGCGGCGGCGGCGGCGGACGAGGGCGGCGCGGCAGCGGCGGCGGCGGCGGCGGCGGAAGACGTTTCCCGCCGCCGCCGCCGTCGCCCGCGACGGATAAGCAACAACGCCGCCGGCTCGTCCCGCACGTGGAGACGACCGTCGGGCAGCTCGTCGCGGGGAACATGCTCCCGGCGGTGTGGTTCGTCTTCTCCAGAAAAGGCTGCGACCAGGCCGCGGAGTACTTGTGTAGGTGCGGCGCGAAGCTCGTGACCCCGGCGGAGGAGCGAGAGATCGCGGCGACGCTCGACGCGTTCGCGAGGCAAAACCCGGACGCGATCCGCGACGACGCGATCGAGCCGTTGCTGCTCGGGATCGCGTCGCACCACGCCGGTTTACTCCCCGGGTGGAAAGGACTCGTGGAGGGGTTGTTTCAGCGCGGGCTCTTGAAAGTGGTCTTCGCCACGGAGACGCTCGCGGCGGGGGTGAACATGCCGGCGCGATGCTCCGTGTTATCCGCGCTGAGTAAACGCGGCGACGCGGGGCCGCGGATGTTAACCTCGAACGAGTTCATGCAAATGTGCGGACGCGCGGGACGGCGAGGGTTCGACACCATCGGGCACGTCGTCGCGTGCCAGTCCCCGTTCGAGGGCCCCGAGGAGGCGTTCGATTTGGTGACGTCCCCGCCGGATAACCTGCGGTCGCAGTTTTCAATATCCTACGGCATGGTCCTGAACCTCGTGCGCGCGGGACGGCCGCTGCCCATGGTCCGATCGATCGTGGAGCAGTCGTTCGGGAACTACCTCGGCGGCAAGGCGAAGCGCGAGCAGACGAAAGAGCTGCGGCGGCTGAAGCAGCAGGCGGACGCCTTGCGCGAGCAGATCGAGATGGGCGAGTCGATCGTCCCGCGGGAGGAATGGCGGCGGTACGTGAAGCTCGAGGAACGACTGAAAGAAGAGCGGCGTCTGATGAAGATCATCTCGAGACAGAGCTGGGACATGAAAGCGGAGATGGCGCGCGCGGCGATCAGAGATTTTCTCGAGATCGACGAGGGGATCGCGCTCGCGCTCGTGGAGCTGGACGACGTCGCGGAGGACGGTCGGGTGATTCGACCGGGGCGGAACCTCCCTCCGTCGTTTTCGAGAGGCGCGAGGCCAAAGTCGAAGACGATCGGGCTCATGCCGGACGGGTCGTGGTCCGTGGAGGATCCCGACGCGGCCGAGGATGACGTGGCCGATGGAGAGGATGACGTGGCTTCCGCTGATTCGTCGAACGCGGTGACGCCGAGAACCGCGGACGCGGCGGACGCCGTCGCCGCGTTTGACGACGCCGACTCCGACGAGTCACCGCACGCCACGCCATCCTCATCGTCGTCCACGTCATCTGCGTTCAGCCGCCCGCGCGGGCGCGTCGCGCTCGTCGCCGTCGTGGACGCGATCGCCGCGGATTCGGACGGCGTCGGCGACTTTATCGGCGTCGACCGCGACGGCGCGTGGTATCGGTTCGGCGCGGAACGCGCGCGGCGGGTGCTCAACGAACCGCTCGTGCTCGCCGCGGACGTGGACGCGTGGCCGCCGCGAGCGCCGCCGGTGCGGTCGTCGATCGCGTGGCGCAGGGTCGGGGACGGACTGTGGAGGGCGGAAGGGAACGCGGACGCGATCGCGGCGGCGGCGGCGGCGGGGGTCCCGCGCGCGGATGACGATTCAAATTCCGACGACGACGAATCAGGTGCGTCCCATACACTGGTTCCCATACGACCGCGTTGGCGTGGTGAACGCCGATCCTTAAGGACTTTGCCCGGCACATCTCTCCGCCCACCCCACGGTTTCAATACCCGCCCTCGACGCCTTTCAACTCCACCCCGACTTTCGCTTGTATAGAACGGCCCTCAGAGATCGCCGCGTCGGTCGCCGCCGCCGACGACGACGACGCGAGCTTCGGCCTGGACGAGACGCTGCGCTTCCTGACCGAGCAGAGGGCGAAGGTCGCGGCGACGCGGCGCGAGATCGACGAGATGAAGAACGTCGCCGAGCTTCGACGCGCGGTGAAGTTGAACAACCGGAAGAGGGAAAAGTTGTCGACGCTCGACAAGCGGATTTCGCGGCTGGAGAAACGCGTCGGCGAGTACGCCGCCGCGGGTTGGGCGGAGTTTCTCAGGGTCGTGGACATCCTCGTGGAGATGGGCGCGCTCGTGGACCCCATACCGGAGGAGGAGCTCGCGCGGGAGGCGGAGCAGGCGGAGATGGAGGCGGCGGCGAAGGCGAAGGCGGCGGAGGACGACGCCGAGTCTTCGAAACCGAAAGACCCCGTCGCCGCGTCCGCGTTCGGAGACGATTTTTGGGAGCCGGACGCGCCGTTCTCGCTGTCCGCGCTCGACGACGCGCACGACCTCGCGCGCGGCGTCGACGTGAACGCGGAGCTCGCGGAGAGAGCGGCGGCGTTCGCGAAGAAGAAGAAGGACGCCGCCGTCGCGCGGCGGCGTCGCGAGACGCGCCGAAAGATGCGCTGGCCCTCAGGTGCGTTCTATCTCACACTGGTCCCCATACGACCGCGTTGGCGTGGTGAACGCCGATCCTTAAGGACTTTCGCCGTCGTTTCTCTCCGCCCACCCCTCGCTTTCAATACCCGCCCTCGATGCCTTTCAACTCCGCTTCTGACGCCTTTGAACTCCACCCCGACGTTCGCTCGTATGGAACGGCCCTCAGACGACGACGACGACGCGCGGGAACGCGGGGACGGTTCATCGCGCGAACCGTCGTCGTCGTCGCGCGTCGACACCCTGACGCTCACCCCTCTCGGGGAAGTCTGCGCGACGCTGCGCGGCGAGAACGAGCTGTGGCTCGGCGTGGCGTTGTCCGACGCGTGCGTCGCGGACCTCGACGAGTATCAGGTGCGTTCTACTATGCAAACGTTTGGAGCACCCATCGCTCGGTTTCAACACTTGATCGCGTGGGTCCCTTTCAACTGACCGATGAACTACATTTTTTTGTATGGAACGACCCTCATCAGCTCGCCGGCGTCTTCGGCGCCATCTGCGCGGACGCCAACCGCCCGGCGTCGTCCAGCTACGACCCGAGCGCGAAGCTGCGAGCGGCGCTGAGGAACCTCGAGCCAATCGCCGCGGGGGTGATGACGGTGCAGTACGAGGCGGGGATGAGCTCGAGCGTGACGTTGAGCGACGGCGTCGCCGCGTTGTGCGAGGCGTGGGCGAGCGGCGCGACGTGGGATCAGATCCGGCGGGACACGAACCTTGACGAGGGCGACATCGCGAGGGTGTTTCGACGCACCGCGGAGCTGCTCGCGCAAGCGCCGCGGACGAGGGAGCTCCCGGAGAGCGTGCGGAAGAGAGCGAAAGCCGCGGAGAAGCTCGTCCTGCGCCCTCCGATCACGGACCTCAGCTAGCTTCCTTCGTACTAGACTCTGATATCTTATACGAGTACGAGTACTGTACCTCTATCGATATCCCCCCCTCAACTCTGATATCTTATACCTCTATCTATCGATATCCCCTCAACACAACCTCACGAAGCCTCCCACCGGGGTCGACGCGACGTTCACGACGTTCGCGAACCGCTTCACGCCCTCCACGACCGTGGCCTCGTCCCCCGCGACCGTGACACGAAACATCCCCGGTCGCGCGCACCCGCACAGCGTCCCGGGGACGACGAGAACGCGCGCGGCGGCGAACGCGTCGAAGAGCTCCGCCTCGTGTTCCAGTGTCCCCCTCCGCCCGTCGCCGCCGTATCCGCCGCCGCAGTCCACCCACAGCGCCAACCCCCCGCCGATCATAACATCGCCGTCGTCCACGGAAATCTTCCCGGACGCGAGCAGCGGCTTCAACAGCTCCAATACCTCCCCGCGTCGCGCGCGGACGACGTCGACGTGATGCCCGAACGCCTCGCGCGCCGCGGTGCCACCGTCGCCGAACAGCATCGTCAGCGACTGCGCGAAAGGGTCGCTCCCGGCGCGTCGACGCGTCGCCTCGTCGCGAGTCACCAAGACGCACGACGTGCGGCCGCGAGCGAGACCGCACGCGGCGCCGAACGCGGCGACGACGTGCACGCGCGGGTCGTCGTCGTCGCGCCACAGCGAGCTCGCGCTGACGAACCCGGCGGCTCGACCCCACGGCTTGGGATTTCTGGTTTCGGCGTTTGGTCTTTTGGCGGCGGCGGCGGCGGCGGCGCGCGTCTCCTCCTCCTCTCCTCTCGCGCGAAATTTCATCGCCGCGTCGGTCGACGCCGCCGCGAAGTTCGTCTCGTCCACGACGAGATGCGCGCCTCTCCGCGCGCACCACGCGCTCGCCTTCACGACGCTCGAGACGCGCGCGAGCGCGCCAGTGACGGGCGACGGATTGGACAAAACCACGGCGCCGACGCGCGTCGTCGTTCCCTCTCGGACGAACCGCTCGCGCGCCCCGTCCAGCGCGTCCGCGACGTCGACGCCGTCGCCCGTGACGTCCACGCGGACGACATCGACGGACGGACGCGACAGAGGGCCGTCGGCGGACGGCCACAGCGGTCGGTACGGTCCCAAGACGACGACGCCGACGCGCGCAGTCTCGGACGCGGTTTCGGACGCGTCGTCGTCGTCGTCGTCGTCGTCGCCGTCGTCGTCGCGGGCGTCGTCGTCGTCGTCGCGGGCGTCGTCGCCGTCGTCGTCGTCGCGGACGACCGCGAGCGCGGCGGCGACGACGGTCTCCACCGCGTCCGCCTCCCCCCGTCCCCGCTGCCTCAGGAACGAGACGTCGTCCGGGGCCAGCCAAGAACCGCCGGCGTCGCGTCGCAGCGGCGACCCGAAGCCGCCTTCGATGAGGAGCTCGGACACCGCGCGCTTCAATCCCGCCCCGCCGACCGGCGACTTCCGCTCCGCGCCGACGCCGCTCGTGTCGTACCCGTCGAGCAGGCGCGAATTCGCGCTCGCGAGGTCGCACCAGCCGCGGACGCGGACGTCGCTCTCCGCGTTGAACGGCTCCGCGAAGCACGCGGCGGCGGCGTCCTCGAAGCGTCGCGCGAGGAGGACGACGAGATCGGCGTCGTCCGTCGTCGTCGACGACGACGACGACGACGACGACGACGACGACGACGACGACGCGGACGCGCGCGCGGCAGGGCGACGCGCGGCGGGGCGACGCGCGCGGTGCGACGGGACGGCGAAGGGCGCGCGCGCGCCGCGCGCCGCCGCCGCCATCGCCGCTCCTCCCGCGCGCGCTGCCGAGGTGTGATCGAGTCGCCTTTTACCATCGAGGAATACTGTGATGTTAACAACTTCGGAGGTTCGCCGCGGAAGCCGAACTACTGTGCTCGCATGACATCAAACCGACGACACTCGACTCGACGCTCGTCGCGTGCCTCTACTCCTCCGCGACGACGGGCGACGGCCGCCACACCTGGCTCCCGCCGTCCATGAGCGCCACGCCCTTCGCCCCGAGCTCGTCCCGGATGCGATCGCTCTCCGCGAAGTCCTTCGCCTCCCTCGCCGCCTTTCGCGCCGCCACCGCGGCGTCGACGTCCTCCCGACTCAGCCCCGCGCGCGTCAGCGTCAACGCGCGCAACCGCTCGAGCACGTCGACCGCGTCCGCCTTCGCGCTCGGCAAACCGACCGCGTCTAACGTCTCCGTCACGGCGCGGACGAGCGCTTTCATCGCGGCGATCCTACCCTGGGCTTTCTTCCCCTTCTTCGTGGAGACGAAGTCGTTCAGAAGCTTGAGCGGCGACGACAGCGACGCGATCGCGAGGGGGGTGTTCAAGTCATCCGATAACGCCGCACCGACGGCCGTTTCCGTTTCCTCCGCGAGCGCGACTCCCTCCAGAGCTAAGCCTTGGAGTTTCTTCGCCGCCGTCTCCTCCTCCTCCGCGCCGTCCACGACGTCCGACGCTTCGGACAAGGTCTGGTACAAGTAATACAGCCGATCCGACGCTTCCTCGAGCGCGCGTTGCGTGTAGTTGATCGGCGCTCTGTAGTGCGTCCCGAGCAGCATCCACCGCAGCGCGGTCGCGTCGTACTTCGCCGTGACCTCGCGGATCGTGAAGAAGTTCCCCAAGGACTTGGACATCTTCTCCGAGTCGACTTTCACGAACCCGTTGTGGACCCAGTATTTCACGAACGGCGGCGCGTCCTTCGCGTCGTCGCAGCAGCCGCAAAACGCGGTCGACTGCGCGAGCTCGTTCTCGTGGTGCGGGAACACCAGATCCTGCCCGCCGCCGTGAATGTCGATCGACTTCCCCCCGAACGTCGCGTCGATCATCGCGCTGCACTCGATGTGCCACCCGGGACGCCCCTCTCCCCACGGACTCGCCCACGACGGCTCGCCTGGCTTGGACGCCTTCCACAGCGCGAAATCCGCGGGGTTCTTCTTCCTCTCGTCGATCGCGACGCGCTCGCCCGCGCGATTATCCTCCAGCTTTCTCCCGCTCAGCTTACCGTACGTTGGAAGCGAGTCCACGCTGAAGTACACGTCCCCTCCCTCCGCGGGGTACGCGTGTCCCTTCTCGACGAGAGCCTCCGTAACCCGCAGGATGTCGTCCACGTGCCGCGTCGCCCTCGGTTCCATCGTCGGCGGCAGGCACCCCAACGAGATCATGTCCTCGTGGAACGCGGCGATGAACCGCTCCACGAGCGCGTCGCATTCCTCGCCGTTCTCGTTCGCGCGCTTGATGATCTTATCGTCCACGTCGGTGAAATTACGGACGTACGTCACGTCGTACCCGAGCCGCGTCAGAGTGCGGTATAACACGTCGAACGCGACGTAGACGCGCGCGTGGCCGATGTGTGAGTAGTCGTACACGGTCACGCCGCAGACGTACATGCTGACTTTTTTGTCGTCCGGGTCGTTCGGCGCGAACGGCTCCTTCTTCCGCGTCATCGTGTTGTGAAGCGTCAGACGTCTCGCGGGGGACGACGACGACGACGCCGGCGCCTCGGCCTCCGCCGCCGCCGCCGCCGCGGCCGCGGCGGCGGAGGACGTGGACGGCGACGTGAACCGTCGTGTACTCGTCGCGCGGCCGGCGAGCTTGATGGGTCTGCGAGCGTCGCGAGGAAGGAAGGAAGGTGGGTCATCAGAATCAGATGTTGGGTTTTGGCGTCGCTAGGGTTGTGGCGGTCGAGATGGGATGGGATGGACTCGCGCGACGACGGACGCGACCGCGCGCCGGCGCACCTCCTGCTCGTCGTGTCCTGCGATCCGTCCGACGCCGCGGCCGCGATCGCGACGTCGCGGTGCGCGTGATGCGCGCTCGCGCCGACGCCGCGCGGTCGCGGCGACGTCGCCGCTCCCGGGACGACGACCGCCCCGCGCGTCGTCGTCGTCGTCGCGTGGGCGTGATGCCGCTGGTGATGATAGCATCGCGCGCGCGCGGACGCCGCCGCGGACGCCGGTCGCGCGCGCGCGACGCGCGCCATCGTGCGCATCCCGCGCGCGCCGGACGCGAGCACGGACCCGCAGAAGGTCATCGCTCGCGACGCGCGGTGGTCGGCGCTGCCGTGCTCCGCGCCGGTCGCTCTGGCGACGCTGTGGAGCGAAGAAACGGCGCTGAGGCGCGCTGCGCCGATCGCCCGCTTCGTTCGCGCCGACAATAGATTTGCACGTCGTCGATTCGCGCCGCCGCCGCCGCACTCTTCGCGAGCGCGTTGCCACACGCGTCGCCGTTCCCTTCTCTTCGATGTCGAAGAAGAAGAAAGGCCCCGGCGGCGGCGGCGGCAAGGCCAAGTCCAAGCACCGGTTCTCGTTCGCGAAGGGCCCCGGAGGGAAGGATGGCGCGGGCGCTGCCAGGGACAAGCCGTCCGCGTTCGAGACGCGAAGCAACGCGCCTCGAAAGTTCGACATCATGGGTCGCGTGTACAAGGGCGAGAAGCACAACATCATCGCCGCGCGCGCCGCGGGGAACAAGAAGCGGAAGAACACGCTGCTGAAGGAGTACCGCGCGTCGAACAAGGCGAACGCGTTCGTCGACCGGCGCTTCGGCGAGGGCGACGCGACGCTGACGCCGGAGGAGCGTCAGATCGGACGACTCACGCGCACGCGACTCCGGCAGCTCGGGACGGGACGCGGCGGGAAGAAGTCGTTCGCGCTGGGAGACGACGACGACGGGAACGCCTGGATGAACGACGGCGACGGCGGCGACGACGCGGATGGGGGG
>Ga0181554_1003478_pt1 | contig 13306 bp, 7 predicted proteins | sample 011ome_16_FD_145602 | JGI IMG/M metagenome (GOLD analysis project Ga0181554, IMG submission 145602) | Coastal salt marsh microbial communities from the Groves Creek Marsh, Skidaway Island, Georgia - 011503CT metaG (spades assembly) | ecosystem: Environmental > Aquatic > Marine > Intertidal zone >... | reverse complement strand
GCTTGACTCTTTTTTTTCAGAGGGGCATTTCAAGTTTAGGGTGTAGGGTTGAGTGAGAGGATTTTTCTCTTTTTTGAAAATACGCGAGCGATTCCTTTCTTCATACTACGACTCGCAAGAGATGGGGGCATCATCATCATCGTCGTTGACGGAAGCGGAGATCGACAAACTGACCGCGTCGAAGTTGAGAAAACTTTTAGATGCGAAAGGAATCGCGCACGAGAAGAAAGAGTTAAAAGCGGCTCTGGCGGCGAAATTGAAAGACGCGATGAGGAAAGAAAAAGAAGGAAAAGAAGAAGAAGAAGAAGAAGAAGAAGAAGAAGAAGAAGAAGAAGAAGAAGAAGAAGAAGAAGAAGAAGAAGATTCAGACGAAGAAGACTTCGACGAGTACGAGGACGACGGATCCGTGGAATGGATGTTGAGAATGCACCAAAAGATCGCGCGACCAAAAAACAAAAGAGACTGGGAAATCCGCGAAAGCGTCCTGTCAGGTGGAGGCATTCCCTGACAACTAAGAAAGAAAACATCAGATACGAGTACTCACAAAAAGACACGAGAGACACGCACAAAAAGATAGATACAAAACCGAGAGTGTAAATCTTTTCTACTTAAGGTGCCTTTAGTTACTTTACTATTACTTTACTATACACTCGAGTCTCTCTTTTTCTCCTCTCTCTCTTGCTTGGTTTCGGAAGACTCTTTTCTTCAAACGCCTAATCCGCTCGCGCTTCCGCTTCCATGCGAATGTTCAAGTCGTGATAATACTCCGGATCCGCCAACGCTTTGTAGCAGTTCAAAATAGTCGGCGTCGGATTTTGCGGATCGAACGGGTGCGTGTACTTTTGCATGTCATACATAGTCCAAGCGATGTTTTTCGCCTCTTCGTTGTTGTAAGACGTCGTGCACAGCTTGTTCAAAATGTACCCGTCGATCATGTCCGCACCGTGTAAAGCTAAAAAGTGTTGGATTTTCTCGACGAACGTGTCCGTGGCGATGTACGAGGCTAAGCCGGCGTAGCCTTGTTGCGGATGGTAGTTGAGTTTGTCGAAGGAGTATGTTTTGTGCTCGCCGGAAGTTGGGTGTTTGATTTCTACGTTGCGTCGTTCCACGCCGGCGGGTTCGTACGGATACAACTGCAACGTGACAAAGTCCGCGTCGCCGGGCATTTGTTTCGCGACGGACGGGATGGACTCCAAAGGCACTCTGGTTAAACTCAATCCGTCAGATTCTAAAATCAGCGCCTTTTTCAAACCTGTATCTTTAATTTTCTGCCACTGGTATAAGTGCGCGTACAGACATCCGTAGTGGTGGGATAAACCTTGCGATTGCGCGCGAAAGTATCCGTTTTGGTCTCGCTTTTCCACCTCTCCGATCCAAGGAAGTTCGGCAACCGTGCGACGTTCGGGAGGTAAATCGGCGTACAACGGATCGTTTTGATGAATGTTCCAAAACAAACGCGCGAAACCAGTTGCGTATAATGCTTCTTGCAAACCGCTTTGCGGCCACGCTTTCGGGTCCACGCCTGGGGATTTCTCCGCGTGAATCAATGGAATCTCTTTCAAGCGCTCTTGCGTGCGCTCCCACATGGTCGTATCAGTATCGCTATCCGCAGAATCCAAGTCTAAGCGTTTGTCGAGCGTGATGACGAACGCGTGCAAGTCAGTCGCGTCCGGGATCGGCTTTTGCTTTTGCGCTTCAGTTTGGGGGTATACAAATAATGTCTTGCCGTTGTTCCAAAGTTCGTGCGCTTTCGGTTGCATGTACTCTCTCCCGTCGCCGTCAATCAACTTCACGTTATCGGCCAAGATTCTAGGGATTTTGAGTTGGCCTTCTTCTTTTTGCTCGTCGACTCCAACATTCGCTTCTTGCGCTTGATGTTCTTGCGCGTATTGTTGTGCTTTGACTTCCTTTTCCTTTATCGGCACTTGCGAAAGGTACACCACCGGTCGATCCTGTCCTTCTTCTTTGCGTTCTTCCTCAACTTGAGCGTTGTCCTGTACTTGCTCCTCGGCTTTCGGCATAACGCCAGCTTCTGGTTGTTGTTCTGGTTCTTGTTGCTGCTGTTGTTCTTGTCCGTCTTTTTGCTCTTGCTGCTGTTGTTCTTGTTCTTTTTGTTCTTGTTGTTGTTCTCCTCCTTCTTTGCGCTCTTCATTTTCCGCGGCAATCTCATTGGCGGCTTCCGCAACTACATCCTCAGTTTTCGGCATCTCGTGCACTTGTTGACCTTGAGCTGGTTCTCCTTCTTCTTGCTGCTCGTTGTTGATGTTGTTGTTGTTGTCGTTGTTTGTACTTTCAAGAGGCGTCGACGCTTCAGAGGAATCCGCCGCCGCCGCCGCCACCGCTTTGTTCGCGTCATCCGTATCTTCGCCCAACTTGGGTACCCACGATCGTTTCGGAATCTTTTTTCCTTCCTCGTCTTGAGCGGAGGCTATCGACTTATCTCGTAAGGTCGAAGTCATCTCTTTCACTTTGGTGGACTTCAATGCCGACGTCGATGCAAAAGATTTCTCCGCGTCGAGATTCACGCCAGCTTTTAAAAGCATTTGTCTCGCGGCGGCTAAAATCTCCGGCGTAGGCTTTCCAAGCACGCCGTCTATCTTTTTCGCTTCCGCTTCGTTACCATCAGCCGGTTCGACTTTCTTAACCTCGCCTGCTAACAGTAACTTGGCAAACTCGATAGCTTTTGGCGACGGTTTGTCGTCCTCTTCTTCCGCGGAGGCCTCTACTTTTCCTTCATCCTCTTTTTTCTCCTCGCTTGGTTGTCCTTCTACTCCTTCTTTTTTCTCCTCTTTCGCCGCGGCTTCAATCTCCGCCTCGGCTCGTGCTTTTGCCTCTTCTTCGCTCTTCAAAAAGTTCTGCGCGATTTCGAGCAAAGACTGCGGCTGAGAAGGCTTAATTTTGTCAACATCTTCTTTTTTATCCTCCGTCGGCGACGAGGTGGTGGTAGAAGAAGGTTCAGAGGTTTCAGAAGAACCTTTCTTCTTCTTACTCTGCGCGACGACGCTTTTCTCCGCTCTGACCAGCGCGATCGTATTTGCCGTCATTTCTTCCGCATCTCGTTGCTGCTTGGCGTCCAATGGCGTCTCTTCGCCGTGCTTCTCTCTCAACAACTTCGTCGCCGCTTCCAGCAACGCCGGCGACGGTTTCTCCACTTCACCGAGTGCCGCTAAAAACTCTTTCGTCTCTCGCGATTGCTCTTCTTTCGCCTTCTCCGACGACTTCTTCCAGCTTCTTCTCGGCATAGCGCCTAATCCAGCCGCCTCCGCGTTCGCAAAGGCGGTATCGTCCTCGCTTCCTTGTCCTTCCCGTCGACGAGTATCATCGTATCCGCCTAAACTCGCCGCCGCCGCTTCCTCGGTTTCCATCTTCTCAATCTCTCTCCTCGACGGAATCTTCGTCGTGTACTTCTGCAACAACGCCCTCTCGTCCTCGCGAACGATTAACCCGTTGAAAAAATGGTTTTTCCCGCCGACGGGTGCGTTCGCGGCGACGCCTTCACTGATCACCCCTAACTTGGCCGAGGGCAAGATACCGCGCGGCCTTCGGTGGCCTCCTCCAGCAACAGCAGTATTCGCCGCACCAACACTCCCGCGAGGACTCGAAGTAGTCGTAGTATTTCCGGTAGCGATCGCAACACCGGCGCCGACGGCTAACGCGATCGCGATGAACGTCTTCTTCCTCGACCAATAAAACGACGACGACGATGATGTCGAGGACGCGGCTCCTCCGTGTCCTCCCTCGTGATGATTGCGGAGAATCAATCGCTCGCGTTCATCGTCCATCATCACTTCCTTGTTCCTATTCATATATATAAGAATGAAAAGAGCGAATGAATCAAAAGTCGCAGCAGCGGTGCTCTCTCTTTCCTCAAAGTGTTTTATGCGCGAAGTGTTACAATACTTTCAACTTTTAAGCGCGCGTTTCTATCTCTGTCGTGTGTTTTGCGAAATGCACAAACAGCGCCCTCTTTCTTAAACCCTACACCCTAAATCAAAAAACTCTGGTTTTTTTTCTCTCGAGCGAAAAACGAGATTCGTCACTTTCTCGGGGAGGAACACCACCAGAGACATGACGCCTTTTCAGTACTCAAATGAAGAGGAGTCCTCTCTTCTGTTATTAAATCGCGACGACGATGGTAATATTAAAAGTAAGAGGAAGAAGAGTTCTTCGTCGTCGTCGTCTGTTATTATTCGTGCGGCGGTTTTGGGTGCGTGCGTGACGCTCGGTTCGCTCGCATTCGTGGCATCATCATCATCATCATCATCATCATCTTCCCGCGCCCCACAGATGATGATGCGAAAATTGGGCGACGCGACGAGCGGCGAAGAGGCGTATTTAGGCACGCTTCCGAAACGAACGTGGGGAAGTAACGGTGCGAGTGGAAGTACGAACGCGCCTGGCGATGGTGGTGCGTCGACGACGACGACGACATCGACGAGTATTGATCATCCTCTTCTGAGTGTCGATCGGCTGGGAAAAGAAGAGCAGGGTGATGGGGGCGTTGCGAGCGGGGAAATGACTTCCAACAACATCGAGCAGCAGAAGCAGCAGCCCGTGGCACAACAACAACAACAACAAGGACCGACGAAGCCGCAAGCGCTGGAAGCGAGAGTGTGGCAAAAGAGCGAGTCGTTCGTCGAAGACGACGAGGAGGAACGCGCTGCGATGAAGGAACAAGAACAACGAGAACAACAACATCCGGAAGAGCGAGAACAAGAACAACAGCAACAACCGAACCAAGAGCAGCAGGTGGAAGAGCAGCCGCAGCAGCAGCGCGAGGAAGAGCAGTTGCAACCGGAAGAACAAAAACCTCGCGAAGAGGTGGAAGTTTTAGAAGTTTTAGAAGCTCCCGCCGACGCGGTTTTGGTCGAAGACAACAAAGAAGAATCAAAAGTTGCGGAAAGCGCGCGTGCGGAAGAAGGACCGAACGTCGTCGTCGCGGTTACGAGGGAAGAGAAAGAAGACGTTAAAGAAGTCGTTGTTCCCGCCTCCGTAGAAGAAGTCAAAGAAGAAGTTAAAGAAGAAGTTAAAGAAGAGGAGAAACAACCGATTCCGAGATGGCGCTTGAACATGCAAAATATCGCGCATAGCGCGAGCGATGCGTTGAAGAGGAGAACGTCTACGATATCCAACGAGCGAGAACAACAACAAGAACAGCACGTAGTAGAAGACGGGAAAGAGCAAGAGAAACAAAGAATCGACGCAGAAATAGAAGAGCAACGACGACAAATTGACATGGAAAACGAACAAAAACGAAAAGAAGAAGAAGAAGAAGAAGCGGCGGCGAAAGTAGTAGAACCGGAAATGGGCGAGGACGAAGCTCCACCGCGAGGTGTGATGGAAAACTTATACGACATCGATAACGGAAGATACGAAGGCGAGGTTGTTCAAGTCCCGTTTGCGTTTTACGCCAACACGAAATGGGCCGGCGCAGATTTCTGGAAACACGATTGGGATACTCCGAACATGAGCGACGAGCAAAAAGCGAAACCGGACCCGACGAAATTCATGCCGGTGTTTAAAACCCACGGTGTAGATTCCGCAGACGTCGTCGTTACCGCTCACGCGACAAACATCAAATCAACTGGATGGGTTATCGTCGATTCCGCGAAGCGAAACGGTTTACAAGTAGTCATCTCGGGCAACGGGACCGATTTCCACGGTTTCGCGGATAAAATGATGGGTTTAAAAGCCGCTTTACATTCCATCAACGGCAACCCGATCGTCATCAACACCGATGCCAACGATGTCATGCTTCAATGTTCCGGCCAAGAATTTAAAAACCGATTCAACCAAGCGAACGCGGATTTCATTTTCGGCGGCGAAACGCAGTTATGGCCGGAAATCCACGCCTACTTTGAGAAAACCGACGAAATAGCCTGGAAAGAGAAAATGTCCGACACTCTCGGTAAAATCGGCGCGGCTGGACCACCGGCGCAGCTTACCGGCGCGCATCCGAACGTTTGGGCCAACGCCGGGTCATTCATGGCGAGGAAAAACGACATGTTAAAATACATCGAAGAAACCGAACAGCGCATGGCGAGACACCCGGGATCAGAGCCAGACGAGTGGGGAATGACGTGCCGCCCGGCGGGCGTCACCGACGAAGACTTTGCCGACGTCAACGGTTCCGGATGGGTCAACTGGTTCGACGACCAAGAGTGCTTAACCTCCTTCCAAATGCGACATTTAATGGATCGATCCTTGCGTCACAAATTAGACGCGGACGGGTCCATCTTATTTAGCGCCGGCGGCACGCCCATGGACCAAATCGGCAAAGACAACAAAAACATGGTCTTCCACAAAGAAACCGGCAAAGCCTCGTGTTTGTGGCACTTTAACAATCCGCAGGCGAAAATCCGTTTAAAAGATTTCGCGAACGCCTTCCCGGATAAATTCTTAACCCCGCACGGAAGAGAAGTGATGTTGAGCACCTCGGACGAACATCCGGGAAATCGAGACCCGGGACCTTCGTCTGCGGCTGCGTTTAGCGCTCGATCGAGCGCTCGAGCGGCGGCGAATTGAATGAAGTTATAATATACTAAGAGAATAGGAAGAAAAAGTGAGAGAGGAAGAGATGAGAGAATATGAGAGGAGAATAATGCGTATATATATACATAATAAGATTAATCAAACGCGTGTTGTGTACTAATTTAAAACGAATACATACTTAAACGAAAAATGCTCCTTGATGGACAGCTCCTTTTTCCTTCCTTTCTGCTTGTATTGGAAAAAAATCACATCAAACAAAACACGCGCGTGAAGGAAGAGAAGAAATGGCAACGAGTCACGCCACCACGAGCGCGGAAGAGGCGGCACCTTTATTGCTAGCTTCGTCGTCTACGTCTGCTAATAATGCGTTTCGTCGCGATGAGAGCGGTTTGGAGACGTCTTCGTCGTCCGCATCATCATCGTGTAAGAGATACGGAATTTTAGCCGCGGCTGGATTGGGGGCTCTTTTCGTGTTGTCTTCGTCCAAGACGAACAGCGGCGTAACGTTGACGACGACGAGGGGAGGAGGTCGACCAGAACACGTCGCATCGGTTAAACTGGGTTCCTTCGAAACCGGCTACGACTTGGACGCGAACGCGTTCGATGGCGACGTTTGGCACGTCCCGTTTGAGTTTTACAGAGACACCAAGTGGGCGCAGGCGAAGTTTTGGCGACCCGGGTCGAACGCGGATCTCGACGGCGACGTGACGATGTTAAGTGAAGAAGAAAAAATGCACCCAGACGAGAAGAAATACATGCCAGTGTTTAAATCGAAAGGCGTGGATTCCGCTCCGGTGGTAGTGACGGCGCACGCGACGAACTTGAAGAGCAACGGGTGGGTGATTCTGGACTCGGCGAAGAAGAACGGGTTGGAGATTGTGATCTCGGGGAACGGGACGACTTTTCACGGGTTTGCGGATAAGATGATGGGTTTGAAAGCGGCGTTGCATTCTATTCCAGGGAACCCTATTATTGTCAACGCGGACGCGACGGATGTTTTGTTGCAGTGCGGGCCGGAGGAGTTTCAAAAGAGGTTCGAACAAGCGGACGCGGATTTCATTTTCGGAGGCGAGACCCAGTTATGGCCGGAGATTAGGAAATATTTCGACATGGAAGACGAGCAACAGTTTAAAAGAGAGATGAGTTTGACGTTTGGTGAGATTGGTAAAGCGGCTGGGGATGACGTCGAGTTAACCGGCGAGCACCCGAACGTCTGGGCCAACGCCGGTTCCTTCATGGGACGAAAAGAAGAGTTGATCAAGTACATCGAAGCGACCGAGAATAGAATGATGCGACACAACGATTGGAAAGAAGAAGACGGTTTCGGGATGACGTGCAAACCCGCGGCAACAACAGACGAAGAATTCAACAACGTCTTCCCAGGTATGCGTCAATTTGACGACCAAGAGTGCCTCACGGCGTTTCAAATGCAAAAACTCATCGAACGCTCGCAACGCCACAAGTTAGACGCGGACGGCTCAATCCTCTTCTCCGCCGGCGGCGCGCCAATGTCGCAGCTCGGTCAAGACGCCAACGGCATGGTGTACAACAAACAAACCGGGAAAGCCTCGTGTTTGTGGCACTTCAACAACCCCTCGGCGAAAATCCGCTTGAAAGATTTCGCCAACGCCTACCCGACGAAATTTTTAACCGAAGTCGGCAGAGGCGCGATGTTGAGAACGCCGGACGAACATCCTGGGAACAGAAACGGTGAAGTCGGCCCAGCCCCGAGCGAAAGTCCTTGATATGATAATACTAACTGTGTAAATAAAAACGTAAAGAGAGAGAATTTTGTGTCTTACTTCAATGCCTCGTACGCACGCTCGGTTGGTTTCATTTTTGAATTTTCCCCTACTTTGAGTAATCCAATCGCGTCACTCTTTCGCACAACACAATGACCAAAACCATGGCAACAGCGGCAAACAACAACAACAACACCAACATCGAAGATACCATCGACTCGCGCGAGTTCATCGCGAACCCTCGAAAAGTAATCGCGGAGAAGCTGTTCACCGCGTACGGTTTCAAAAGTGTAAGCGCTGCAACCTCGTCTGCGTTGGAACCGATCGACGGCGATTGGAACCTTTCGAAAGTGCTCAAAAAAAGCATCTCGGAGAGCGAGGAGGAGGAGAAGGACGCGACGAAGACGACGAAGTGGTTAAGTATTCCAGAAATAAACCACGCGGATGGGAAAGGCGTCGGGATTGAAAGCGTACCGGAAGGGAAACTGTGCCGGTTTCGGTGCGTGGTGCAAGATATGAGAGACCCGGAGTATTACGTGGGATGTTTTAAGAGCAAGAGAGCGAGCTCGGGGTGGCAGACGACGAAGTTCGCGGAACACGGCGGCGACGAGACGTCGAGAATGGAGGAAGAGGACGACGAGGAGCGTTTGTTTACATTCGAGAACCCGCAGCAGCAGTCTTCGAACGTTCGGATGTGGGAGAGGAAGGTGTTCTATTGCGTCCCGATACCGGGCGAGGCGAAGTGGGTGCAGGAGAGAGATTGTTTGGAGAGAGAAGATACGCACTCGAACGGCGATGGGGTGGTAGATTTTACGAGCATCGGCGGTAATACTGGTGCGAGCGTGGGAGGAGGAAGCGCGAAGAAGAGAACCCGAGAGGAGAATAACGAGGAGGAAAAAATTAAAGACGACAAAGAGGCAAAGATGAAGGAAGAGAAAAACGAGCCGGCGAAATCTGAAGACACCATGGAAGCGATGCCAATAAATGGGTCGCAGAAAACGGAAGATTTTACTGCCATGAATAATAAGAATCGAAATAAAAGTTTCGCCAGAGAGACGCTGGACGAGGCGAGGAATTTGCCGTTACCGAACGACCAGCGAGGACCGTGTATCGTTTGCGTGTACGATTCACCGGAGGATGACGAGGGCGACAAGGAAAATAATTCGGAAACAATGAATTCAGCGACAATTACAAATCCACCATCGAGGAGGTCTTCCACGCAATTGAAATTGAACGACATCGTTGAGTTTTACGGCGTTTTGAGTCTCAATCCAGAACACGCGGCTGAAGCGTTTGGGAACATTGGATTGAACGATAGTATCGAGGAGGACGGTGACGGCGCGACTACGACACAACCTTCGGACGATGACTTTTACGGACACGCAGAAAGGGCGGCGTTGTTTCCAGCGAGTTCTATCGCGCCAAGGTTCCACGCTTTCGGCTTTACAAAGTTGAAACTCGAAGATCTCGTTTTGAAGACGCCGGCGGAGCGTTATCTTTTGGACGAGGAGGAAAACGTCAAAGAAGCGTCGGCTTCCGTATCTGTGGTGCGACCGTTCGACGCTGCAACAACAAACGCGATGTGCGAAAAGATGATCGATATTTTCACCGAAGCGCTCGGTGGAGATAAAGTTGCCGCGAGTTACGCTTTGTTCCTCGCGTGCGCGAGGATTCGTTTACGCACGGATGAATTCCCAGTCGGTTCATTGTGCGTCAACTTTTCGATCGATTGTGCGCTCTCAAAAGAGGATGGAGAGAGCAAGCGTAAACGTAACGACAATCTCGTCAATGCACTCGCGTCTGCGTTGCAATCTCTTTGCCCTGCGACCGCGTGTTTATCCGTAGACGTTCCTTCGCTCAACGCGCGAACGTGGGTGCCTAAAAAAGACTACGACCGTAATCGTTTACGCGCTGGACCTTTACAGCTCGCGGACGGTACCGTTTGTGTCTTGGACGAAACGAAATTACAAACGGGTATTCTCGCAGAAACTGGCGTGAAGAACGCCCGAGCCGTGAAGGATATCATTCAAATGCAAAAAGCGGAGTACGATTTCGATTACCATCAAATGTCTTTGCCGACGGATATTAGCTTTGTCGCTGTTTCCGAAGGCAAGTCGATTTTATTTAGCGAAGACACGGAAGGGTTAGTCGTCCCATTACGCCCGACGAAGAACGAATCCAACACAACGCTCTTGTATGCCCTTGACAAACAAACTTTGGACGACATGCGAACGCTCGTTGCGTTTGTTCGCAACGCGCCGCACATGGACATTTCGGAATCGTGCGGCAAAACCATCGAAGCGTCCATGGTGCAAAAAAGACAAGACGATCCAAAAGAAGCCACGCAAGCGAAAATGCACTCGTGGTTAACCATGTCCAGATTGCAAAGTTTACTCAAAGGAAGAAACGAAATCACGGTGGATTCTTGGGAGGAAATCATGGAACTCGAGAGAACGGTGAAGAATCGACGCCGCGTTCTGTAGTAAAACAAAGAAAAACATCGCGCTCTCTCAATAGAACTGAAAAGTTCGTCTTCAACCGCGCGTATTCATTCAATATTTCATAAATACAAAAACTAAACTTAATGCATACTCATTCTAAACCTATTCTAAAGACGCGCTCGTTCGAATCTTTCACTTCTCTTCCTTCAGTCGAGCTCGCCACGCTTCCAGCTCGTCTTCGTCAAACTCCAACGTCCCATCCGCCTCTATTTTCGCTCGCATCATCGTCGCCTTCTCCTCCTCCTCTTTCCCTCCCTTCTTCTTCTTTTCCTTCTCCTGGATAAAATCCCCCGCGTCGCCTTTCTCGCCGAACCACCCCAGTCTATCCGCCACCACGTGTTTCCTCTCGCACCCAGGGCAGGTGACGACGACCACGCCAAAGTGATACGCGCGTTTGCTAAACCCTTTGATCGATCTCGTCTCGCATTTCCCGCACGTGAACGCCATGTATAACTCTTTTTTCTTCTCCTTCTTTTGCTCTTCTTCTGCTTCTTTTCCTCCTCCTCCATCCGAAGTCGTAAACGCACGCCAGGACGAGCAGATGGAATGCCGACGAAGCGAATTTCCCCTAAAGACACATCCACGAGCAGCAGAAGCAGAAGCGGCGGAGGATGATGCAAAAGTGCCCGAGTTCGTCTTTGTAAAAGCTGATGCGCTCGATGAAGCCAACCGTCGTAACAAGAGCGCTCCTCCCCGCTTCATCATCTTCACCGAGCGTTTTAAAGTTTCATCATTTGTGGGGAAATGCAGTTGAAATTCATCCCGCACACATCGTATCTTCGTGAGACGTATTAAACGCGGTGAAAGACAAAGACATGGAGCAACTGCAAAAGCAACTGGAACAATTCACGGACTCTTTAGACAAAACCACGTTTCGACCGTTGCAGAAAAAAACCTTCGACTGTTCCTCCAAGTGTTGCGACGACGCGAAGCAATCGCACGAAACCTTCCAGCGATGCATACAGAACTGCGCGGCGACGATGCAGGAGAAAGAAACGGTCGTGAATAACGAACTGCAAATATTTCAACAGAAAGTGCAACGGTGCGCGCAAACGTGCAACGATAAAGCGCAGAGTTTTTTAGAGAGCGATGGAATCGGAGGAATGGATAAAGCGCAGAGGAAAGCGATGGAGTGCATAGACGAGTGCGCGAGGGATTACGGGAAGGAGTTGAAAGCGATTCAGAGGAGGGTGGTCGGGTAGTCGATGATGTTGTTGTAGTCGTTTATTCTATGTACTCGTAGCTAATTCTATTCTAATTCTAATCTACCTTCCCGCGATGAAAGCTAGACGCGAGCTCCTCGAAACACCTTCTTCGAGCGAGGTACCGAGCGAACTCTCGCGCGAACCGCACGGTAAAAGCGACGAGTAAAGGAAGCACGAGCGGCATAGCGAGCGCGAGTTCGTGTTCGAAAGGGAACGTGACGTCTTCGCGGACGTTTATGGATTCGCGACTGGTTTGAAACGCGAGTTTTCTGGCTTTGGCGACGAGTTTGAATGCTTCTTGTCGTCGGTTCTCGTCCATCATCGCGACGGCGTCTCGGAGCATCGCTAAGGACTCTTTCGAACGCGAGGCGAGATAGGAAGCGTCTTTTGCGTCGATATCACCAAGGTTCGTGGCACCACGGAGAATTTCTACGATTTCTAACATATCCGCGCGGACTCGAGTTGAACTTAAAGCGTCCATTTCTATCATCGATAAGATGTTCGCCGCATCCGGCAAAGCGTACTTCGCGTAGGTTTCGTCTGAAGTTATATCCACGCCGAGCAGTCTCGCGCGAACGTTTGCAAAAAGGAACGGAAGGATATCAGTAACACTTTCACGACGCTCCAAAATCGTTATCCCAACGTTATCGCGCTTGACAAACCAGTTCTTTGGAAGAAAAGCGTCGTCGTTGTTGTCGTTTTTTCTGAACACTACGAATTTCCCGCTCGGCATGGACGGTATCAAGTCCACGTCCATTTTTCTGAGAGGTAACGCCCGCGTGAACCTTTCCGCGGCTTCCTGATTCGTCGTCGAAGCATGAGAGTCGCCCACTTTGTCCTCTTCAGCGCGGCTGTGGTACACGACGCGAGACTCGGCTTCGATGTTTAAAAAATGTTCGAGACGTTTCGAGAGATTGCTCACAAACGGTTCGCGCACGTCTTTCCTAAAATCCCACGAAAGTGTTTCGTTTTCTTCATCGTCATCGGGAAGCACGAGAACGAACGAGAGTGACGCCGCCGACGCGCCAAAATGGCCATCAAACTTAGCGTCCTCTCTCGCGACTTTCCACGCGGACGAATAGAGTTTCAGAACCGATTCTCGAATTTTTGTCATCGCGTCAAAGCCGCCTCGAGACCCCCACTCAGAAGAGGTCCACTTCGCGTCGACGAACGCGTTTCGGTCGGTGCCAAAGTGTAGGTGAAAGTTCGCTTCTATACTGTCGTCTTCTACTTCGTTTTCGTCGTCGAAAAAGTACGCGTAAATTTCATTCGGATACGTCGCGTAGTTCATTCTCAACTCGTTCTCCACGTGCGCGTACATTCCACTCTTCGCGCTCTCGCCGTCGCCATTCTCGTTCTCGTCGAG
>Ga0181554_1003475_pt1 | contig 13322 bp, 10 predicted proteins | sample 011ome_16_FD_145602 | JGI IMG/M metagenome (GOLD analysis project Ga0181554, IMG submission 145602) | Coastal salt marsh microbial communities from the Groves Creek Marsh, Skidaway Island, Georgia - 011503CT metaG (spades assembly) | ecosystem: Environmental > Aquatic > Marine > Intertidal zone... | reverse complement strand
TGCACGAACAGAGAGAGAGAGAGAGAGAGAGAGAGAGAGAGGTGATGATTTGCTCGAGGCGTTTCGTCTCTCTCTTTAAAAAGTGTTTCTCTTTGTTGTTGGATTTTTGAAAAAGTGACGAATTTTTCATTTGAACAGTCGGGGGTTGAAAAAAAGAGAAAATTTTTCAGAATTTACTCAACTGTCCCACGAGACCAACACACGACTGTGAATGAAGAAGCACAGAACGCTTTCTTGTTGACACGCGCTGCGCTTACTACTAATACTATACTAATACTAACACTTTAAAAAGAAGAAGAAGAATGGGCATCGGCACGCACAAAAACGACGCGCTCGTCTGCCTGAACGATTTCGCGTTCACCAACGCCTTGGTGAAGCAAGGGTCGAGACGAGACTGTTTTCGTCGTCGGAAGCGCATCGACGACGACGGAGAAAAAGAAGAACAACGAGGAAAGGATGCACAAAATTCGATTCGACAAATACGCACAGAAATCATCGACGAAGGGAACTGCGTGTGCACTTTAGGTGAACTCGATGGCGATTTGAACAACACGCAGACGAAAGTGCACTGCGTGGTGACGGGAACTTTGAATAAACCACACGGGAGGTCCGCGGAAGGGTCGTTGAGAGTGCACGTGAAAATGTCGCCCATGGCGCACCCGACGGACGCGCCGATCGAGAAGAATCGAGAACACGAAACGTGCGATGGTTTGTCGAGAATGCTGGAGAAATGTTTTCGAGACGCGAGGGCGTTGGATTTGGAGAGTTTGTGCGTCAGTGCGGGGAGGTACGTGTGGCATTTAAGGTTGGATGTGACTCTTTTAAATCACGGCGGGGATTTGCCGTTGGCGGTTTCGATAGGCGCGAACTGCGCGTTAGGGAGCTTTCGGAGGTACGAGTGTTCGATAGATAACGAGACGAATCGCGTGACGTTTCACGAGGAACGGGAGAGCGTGAAGTTGCAGCTGATGCATCATCCAGTGGCCGTTCGGTTTGCGTTTTACGATGGAAGTAACAGCAAAGGGAGCGGGATAGACGAAAACGAAGAGAGCAAAGAAGATGCGGACGAAGAGGACGAGAACAACAAACCGCATCAGAAATACGGCGTATTGGTGGACGCAACCGTAGAAGAAGAGGCGTGCGCGATCGGGTTCGCGACAGTTGCGGTAAATGAACACGGAGAGACGTGTTTCTCGACCATGGATTTTATGGGCGAGAGATTAGGGAAGAGCGCGACGCGAGGCGTGGACGCGACGGCGTTGGCGGGAGTACACTCCACCGCGAGCGACGTAGCTAAAGTAGTGTGTAAGGAAATGAAAGAGGCGCACGAAATATTCGAGCAGAAGCGATTGGAAGAAAAAACGAGACGACGGAAATACGATCCAGACGCGCTCGAACGGGCGGCGATGAAAGTCGGCGAGGACGAAGAGAAAGAGGATGGCATTAAGGAAGCGTTACTCGAAGACGCAGAAGCGATGGACGCAGAAGCGCGCGCCAGCGAAGATTCCTCCGATGAAGATGAAGATGATGATGCAGAAGATAAAGAACACGTACCGTTGGTTTCGCTGAAACCTCCACCGAAGAACGCGTCGTCTTCTTCCTCTTCCTCAGAAGAAGAAGAAGAAGAAGAGAAATCGAGCGACGCGGAAGGCGACGATATCGACGATATGTTCGATAAAGCAGAGAAGAAGCAGGCAAAGAAAAGAGCGAAAATTGCCGCGAAAACATGGGACGAGGCCTTACCCGGAGACGGGAAGAAATTATCCGACGCGGTCTTGAAGAAGAAGAAGTTGAATAAAAAGAAAGCGCCGGCCAAAGCGAAGAAATTAACATCATCGTCCAAGAAATGATTTCGTAGTAGAGTAGTACATAGCAAATACTACTCGTCGTAGGAGAACTAAAAACCTTACCTTTACATAGATTGATGAGGTAGTAGTAGGTATAAGAATAGATTTTTATTAGAGATTATACAACTTGGTATACTTTTCCGTCAAGTATTTCGTGAACGCTTCGGCATCGAGCGGCTTGCCCGTGACTAAAACCAACAAGTCATCCGCGGAATCGCATTCACTGCCCCGATCGTGGACGTTTACGCGCAACCATTCGCGAAGCGGCGCGAACGTGCCTTTTGCGATGTCGTCCTCCAACGTCGGCAAAGCTTTCTTCGCCGCTTCGAAGATTTGACACGCGTACATTGCACCCAACAGATACGTTGGAAAGTATCCGAACGCGCCAGACGACCAGTGGACGTCTTGTAAAACGCCTCGCGAATCGTCTTCGATGTCCACGTTCAAATATTGTTTCATTTTCTCGTTCCAAAGTTTTGGTAAATCGTCCACGGCGATTTCGCCGCGCATCAAACCAATTTCCAACTCCGTTCGCAACAAAATGTGCAACGGGTACGTCAACTCGTCCGCTTCCACTCGAATCACCGACGGGTTTCTCACGACGTTCAAAGACGCGTGCAACTGTGCTTCGGTCACGTTTTCAAATTCTTTCGGGAACGACTTCTTCAATTCCGGTAAAAGAAACGTGGAAAAAGACGGCGATAACGCGACCATGCGTTCCCACAACAACGATTGCGATTCGTGGACGCCCATCGAGTGCGCGCGCGATACGGGTTGATTCGCGTATTCCGTCACGTTTCTTCCTTGTTCGTACAAAGCGTGCCCGGTTTCGTGAATCGTCCCGGTCAAACCTTCCGACAAATCGTTTTCTTTGTATCGCGTGGTCATTCGTACGTCTCCGGGACCGCAGCCTCCCGTAAACGGATGCACGGAAACATCCAATCTCCCTTTTTCTAAATCAAACCCAAGCTTTAACGCGATCTCCTTCGATAACTTTGCCTGCGTATCCACGTCAAAAGTGCCATTGCTCACCACGTTTTCGCCTTTTTTCAACGCCACCGGCGACTCTTTCGCGTACACTTTTTGAATCAAATCCACGACGCACGTCTTCACGACAGGAAATATCTCATTGAGACGCTCTGCGGTCATTCCTCTCTCGTACTCGTCTAAACTCGTGTTAAACGCATCCTCCCCGGGTTTGATCAACTCGCACCTGCGTTTCACGAGATCAACCCACTCTTTCAATATCGGCGAAAACGTCTGGAAATCCTTCGCCGTTCTCGCCTTCACCCAAATCTGGTACCCCTCGGATTGTAACTCCGCCGCTTTCTTCGCCATATCGCTTGGAATTTTCGCCGACCGTTCGTACTCCTCTTTCGCTCTTTTCACGTTCGCGATATCTTTCGGACGTGAAGGTTGACTGTTCGCGATGAGTTTCCCTAATTCTGAATCGATAGATTTCTGATGAATAACCCCTGCTAATACCGCGGACGCTTTCGAACGCAACAAAGCCGCGTGTTCTCCACTCGGCATCATCGTCAATTCGTCCCACCCGGCTAAACCCTGCAACGAGGACAAGCAATCGATTTCAGCGAGTTTTTCTTTCAACTGCGAATACGTCGTTTCTTCTTCTTTCGTAGTCGTGGACATCATTTTTCCCGCTGATTCTGCTGCTGGTAAAAGTCTCACCACTCTTCTTCTTCTTTCAAACGAGAGTGTTCGTCTCGTCGTTCTCGTTGTCGCTCTTCGAGAAAAGGCCAGTGCCATTCTATCGCGCGCGCGTGTTTGAAACAATAATGATGAAACAATGTACACAACTTGGGACACGAAATGACAGACACGAGACAGAGAGGAAAAAGGACGAAGCAAAAAGGTGGGAGAAAAAAGCAGAAAAAGCAAAAAAAAGGAAGGGAGACAAAAACAACGAAAAAGGAAGGATGAATTTTTTCGGATAAAATGGAAAAGGCGTTACCCTATTATTTGACGCGACTTTTCTCTACTCCGCCACAACGAGACCACACATCATGGCGGACAGAGGCGGAGGACTGAAGACCTCGTCTTCTGCGAAGAACAATAAGGACAACAACACGAACAAAAAGAAATACTACGCGGTCGCGAGTGGACGAAAACCAGGCGTGTACGAAACCTGGGACGAGTGCAAAAAGCAAGTGTTCTCGTTCCCGAACGCGCAGCACAAGGTAAATACTAATACACTTTCCCCCCGTCCTTTCCTCCCTTTCCGCGCGCGAATGCGCTGCTCTCTGATGAAAGAATCTCTCGAATCTGACATAAATGTTCTTTCTCTCTCCTATTCTTATTAAAGAGCTTCTCGGCGCGAGCAGACGCCGAGGCGTGGGTGAAAACAAACGTCGTCGAGAATCCATCGTCTTCCTCCATCGCCGCCGAGGTGAGACCAACGATTCCGACGAACACGCAAAAGAGGAAAGCGCATACAAACAGCACAAAACAAACTTCGATTACAGAATACCTAGACAAAAATGAAGAGGAGTTTGAGGACGACGACGATGGATGGACGACGGAATACGAACCGATGAAACCACTTTCATCACCACCGGCGAAAAGAACAACAACAGTTAGGGGGAAATCCAACGGTAACAACACCAAGAGAAAACTCAACACGTCCGCGAAAGCGAACGCGGAAGAAAACGTACCCTTCGTTTTGGAATTCGACGGCGCGTCGCGAGGAAACCCGGGACCGGCCGGTGCTGGAGCGTTAATTCGAGCGCCGAGAATACCGTCAGACGCGAGAGAGGAAGAAGAAGAAGAAGAAGAAGAAAGGTGTGGTGAAATCATCAAAGAGATTTGCACGTCGTTGGGTGTCGCGACGGTGAACGAGGCGGAGTACCACGCGTTAATTACCGGGTTGAAAGCAGCCATTGAACTCGGGATCGAGGATATTCGGGTCCGAGGCGATAGTAACTTAATCGTCAGTCAAGTGAAAGGCGATTGGAAAGTGAAAGAGCCGAGGTTGATTCCGTTGCACGCGGAGTGTAACGAGATGAAGAAGAAGTTTCGCAGGTTTGATATAGCGCACGTGAGAAGGGAGTTTAATAAAGACGCGGACGCTTTGGCGAATAGCGCTATAGATGATGGAACGCACACGAACGATTACGAGTATAAGATGAGTGGGAGCGGCGGCGGCGGATTTTCCGGCGGCGGCGGTGAAGGCTTGGGTGGCGGGAACGCGAACGCCGCGGCGCGAATGGTTCGACGAGCGCACTACGCCAACATCGCGAGAGCGACGTTGTGTACCATGCGCTTCGCTCGAATAGCTTTGCTGTAAAAAGATGTATAACAGAAGAAACTGTAGTAGTAGTATTAAGAGGACGAAGAAGATGTACTCGTTAATCGTATTGTCGTTGATGATGATATAAATACATGTGCTAAAATTTACTTCTTTGCCGCCGACGATTTGTTGAAGAAGCCTTTCTTCTTGGCCACAGACTCTTGTTTTTCAACCACCAAGCTCGTCGTCGTCACCTCTTTCTTCTCGTCTTCATCTTCAACTTCAACTTGCTCTTCTTCTTTGACTACTTTCGTCGGTTTGCTAAGCACGCGTTCCGTCTCCTCTCGCGCGATTTCTCTCGCCGCCGCCATGGCATCCTTCTTCGCTTGCGACAACTTGTTCTCCATTTCCTTCTCCTCCTTCGCGCGTTTCAGCTCTCGTTCTTTGCGTTCTCTCTTTTCTTTTCGCTTCCGATCTTCCTCTTTCTTCATCGCCTCAAACGCTTCCCGTTCTTTCTTCAACGCATCCAGTTCTTGCTCGAAACGCTTCTTGCGCTCCTCGTTTTCCTTCTCAAACTCGGCCCGAATGTTCTCCGCAGCTAACCGCTCGCGCTCTTCTTGCGCTAAGCGAATTCGTTCTTTCTCGGATTGCTTAAATTCAGGCGTTCTCGGGGAGGAGATTTTTTCGGAGTACGCCGCGACGTCGTTCGCGGTGCCGTACGCCGCTCGCGAAGGTAACGGCGGACGGCCGTTACCTTTCCCGCCAGTCTCTTCGTCCACGTCTTGGCGTTGTAACACGCCCGGAATCGCCCACGGGTGCGACACGGAGCTCGGGTACTTTCTCGCGATAGCTAACAAGGCGACGGCTAAAGCTACACACGCGGTACCGATGGCAATGAATGGCGGAGAGTATTCCGCCCACTGCACGAAGGCTTCTTCGCGGTTGCGAGGCTTTTCTCTCGTTTTCTTCCTGATGTCCATCTCGATGGCTTCGGTCAAGTCGTGCGGAGAGACAATCTTCTTGCTGCTGCTCGACGATTTGCTGCTGCTTTCGTTGTTGCTGCTGGATTTTACCGACGATGACTCTTTCTTGCCGACAGAAGGAGAGCTTTCCTTCGAGGATGAAGGAGCGCTCGTCTTGCCCGCGCGTCGAGGCGCTTTCGTCAACGGCTTATCAACCGTTCCGCTCGTCTCTTTCAAAGCCTCTTGTACTTTGGAAGAAGATCGAGAAGAAGACGAAGATTTCTTCGACGCGTAAGCTTTGCCGGAAGATCTTGTTGATCGATCGTTTCTTTGCTGTTGAACTTGTTCGACGAAATCTTCTCCTCGCGCATCTTCGTAGTCTTCGTCGGTGAGATCCTCGATTGGTTGCGCGTAAGAGGACGAGGAAACCAAGGTTTGTTGACGCGGCGTCCACGTGCGCTGCGGTAATTGCTGACGTTGTTGTTGCTCTTGCGCTCCCGTAGCAGGGACGCGAATAACGACCGGTCCGTTTGTTGCCGCGAATTCCATCTCCGTGTTCGCTCTGCGCAACACCATGGTGGATTTCTTACACGCATTCACCGAGAACGAGCAACTCGCGTATCGAACGGCTTGGCACTCGTACACTTCAGCGACAAAACTTCTTTCGAGCTCACTCGCATTCGCGCTCGCGTCTGGGCACGCGCGCGTTTGCTTACAACTCTGATCCGGGTGTTGCTCGGGGCCGAGTAAAACGCCCTTGGAAGATTCAACGCACGCGTTGACGACGCCAGAGGTTGGGCACTGCGCGTTTCCGAGCTGTCTCGCGGTATCGCACGCCATCGACGCGTCGCCGTTCGGCGTCTCGTCGACAACATCGTAACAGTGGTGCTCAGCCTCGTCGGCTTTGCCTGGGCACGCGCACGAGCACGAGCCGTACGCCGAAGGTGAATCTTCAAAGTTGTTCGAACGAATCGGCGCGTCGGTGAGTCGTTGTGGCGCGAGGTTTATTCCGTTACGCAATCGACTCTTGTCGTCGCCTAGCACGCTCTGTTCTCTCTCGTCGTTCTCTTCCCTCAGATTCCCGTTGTATTGTTGTTGTTGTTGTTGCCTTTGCTCTCGCGATTCTTCGCGATGGATGTTGCGTTCAATTCTTTGAATATTCTCGCTGTTCAACTCTTCTTCTTCTTCTTCTTCTCGCGCTTTCTCGTCGTCGACAATGTTGCGATTTCTCCTCGATGCGAGTAATCTTTGCTGCGTCGCCGCATCAGATCGAGGTTGGAGAAATACTCTGCGTTGCGCGTTGCGTTGTCGCATTTGGTGCACGTACGGTGACTCGCCCAAACTCGCCGCTTCTTCCGAAGACATGGCCCCGTCGCCGAGCTTCGCCGTATCTTTCTTCGCGCCCATCATCATGACTCTCACCGGGACGTCGCCTACGACAGCCATTCTCGCCATGTTTTGCGTCGGCGTCAACACTTGTCGGAACCAACTTGTCTTCTTTGTTTCTTGCGCGGAACCTAAACTCGGGACGGAATACTCGTGCGGCTGCGCGTGTTGCACCGCCGGATATTCCGGCACCGCGCTGAACTTTGCGTCCTCGTCGCCGGCTTTCTTCTTCGCCGCTACCGTTTTCGCCGCCGCTTCTTCGAGTTCCGCCATTGGCGTTTTTAAGAATTTCGGGTCGATGCCTTGCTCTTTGTAATACTCCTCCTCGACGACGGTCGGTTCGTGTTTGGACATGTGAATGGCGTCTTGCCATCTTTGCATGGACCCGTACACGTCTTGGCCGGCTTTGACCGCTTTCTTGTGCTCTTGCAAAAATTCCGCGGCCGAGTTCACGGCTTCTACGTAATACCCACCAATCATCTCTTTCCAAACTTGGTCGTGGATTTCGCGGTCTTCTTCGTATTCTTGGACTTTCCTGCCGTCCGCGGTGGTGACCACGGTTCCGTCGCCAATCGGCACTCTCTTCGGTCTGCCGCTTTCCGGATCAATGACCACTTTCGTGTTCATCTTCTCCTTCCCGTCTGGGCCAATTTGAATGCCGCTCTCTTGCTGCGCTAACGCCGACAAGTGCGGCTCCCCGTCCACCACGCGAAACTTTCCGTCATCTAAGCCTTTCATGCCAATCGTATCCGGCTCTAATCCAACCTTGGCGGCGCCCCACAACGCGTGCGCTAAAAACGTATCGTCTCTCTGGTAACTCTCGCAATTACCCGTTTCTCCGCTCGTTCGCCCAAAAGTCACAATCGCGATGTTTTCTTTCGGCAACATGAAAATAGCGGACCCTTTATCGCCGAGAGTCATCGCCACGAACGACGTCGTCGACGCGCCGAAAAGAGGACCGCGCAAATTCTTCGCCGCGTGGCCGCACGGGGTCGACCCCAACGCCACCGGCGAACAGCACGTCGCTTTCTTCGGGATTTTCTCGTCTTTCTCCAACGGTTGGTGCACCCACGTCAATAACCCGTGCTTATCGTTTTGCTCGGTTTGCGTGAACACCTCGTACGCGAAGTCTTTGTTGAACAACTGAATGGAATGCCCCGTTTTGTCTAAAGTCACGCCTTTGTTCAAAAACAGCTGCGCCAACTTCAACGCGTCTCTGCAAGACAAACTGAACCTCCCAGTGAGCGAAAATTCCCCGTCCGTTTGATCGTCGCCGTTCAAAAAAGCCTCTTGCAACCCGAGCGGTTCTAAAACCGCCTTTGTCGCCCACTCCTTCGCGTCTCTCTTCACCCGTCTAAACACCGCGTGCTGAATCGCATCCTCCACGACTTTCAAATACAACGAATTCCTGTGATCTCTATCGAAACTATCGTCCACGTCCCACTCTTGTCCGGGTTCGTTCGCTCTTTGGTTCTCTTCCACGGCGCCGCCGTGCGTTTGCTGCAAAATATGCCTCGCCGTCACCGTCGTATCTTTCCCGAAAATCTCCACCGCTAACGGCGTGTAATCTAACAGCGGCTGATCGAGTTCAATCAACCCGTCTTTCACCGCGGCACCAATCATCGCCAGCGATAAAAGCGCGCCAGATGTATCCGTCGTCCTTTTCGCGTTTGGACTCGAGGCAAAACCTGGGTAGTTTTCGTGCACGATGGCGCCGTCCTTGGCGACTAAGAAGCAGTCTCGCCCAGGGAGGACCGAGAGACGCGCGTCTGCCGTCTGTGTATTCGTAGTGTATGATGAATAACGACGCGTAATAAAAGAAACGTTCATAACGGTGAGTCGTCATCGAAAACGAGGATCGAAAGAAAGACGAGACGCGCGCCAAAAGATGATTTTTAAACGAGAGAGAGAGAGAGAAGAGGAAGAAGAGGACGACAAATGTTCCCCGACCTCCAAATGCGAGCCGCGGCTCTCTCGGATGAGATACAAAAAGAGAGAGAGAGAGACAAAAAGAATACGCGTACCTCTAAGCTGCTCTGACTCAAACCTTTGGACGCGGGGGTGGCGAATTGCCACTCTCCTCCTCCCTCGCTGCCGTGCGCGTCCTTTTGCGCGCTGTCGTCATCATCCTCCGGAGCGATGGTCTCGGGCGTTGTTCTCGTCGTCGTTTTCCCCAAAGAAGAGGATGGATTTTGTGCTTCGAACGATGCCAACGCTTTCTGCGCGTGCACACCTGTTATACTCGTCGCCTCAAAGAGAATAATAAGAAACAACAGCGAGGACGAAACGACGGCGAAGAAGAACGTCATCGTTCGTCCGTTCGTCGTCCTCCGCGAGTTCGTCGTCATTATCCTCTCTCTCCTGAACAACACGCGTGTGTGATTTTTGAGGGGAGTCTCGGGAGAAAAAGGTTCTTGTGTGTTCTGTTCTTAAACCCTACCTACGGTAATAAACCCTAAACAAAAAGTGCTCTAAAAATTTTTTGTGGGGAATATGCACAAAAAGCAGAAGAATTTCATCGCATCACAGAACACACATATTTAAGACATAGCACACGCGCGCTCATTATTTAACCAAGTCGTCGTGCGCACGGAAGAGCGCAACACTACTCCAGCAGTGAGATTCGTTTTTTATTATTAAAGTTCTCTTTGAATGATTTAAAGTTCTTTTTACGTTGAGTAGAAAAAAAATGGTGGCGGTTGTGGTACCCTCCCCTGGGGGTGTTCCTTTTTTTTCTTCCTCGTCGTCGAAGGCTTCTTCTTCCTTTGTGTTCGCGACGACTTTGACGACGACGGCGTCGTGGTGTTCTCCTTCTCGAGGAGGAGGATCAGGTGCTCGTGGAGGAAAACGCGCGTTTCGTTTTAAAGCGGTTTTTGTTGCGAAAGGAGGAGGAGAAGGATTTGTTGGACGAGAATGGATAATTGGAGAAGAACAGAAAAGCTCTCGTGGTGGTTTTTTAACGAACTGTAGGAGGAGGAGTAAAAAGAGGAGTGGTGCGACGAAGATCACGAAAAGCGTTTTAGACGAGGAGAAAGAGGAGAAGAACACAGAGAACGGCGATTTTACCGCCAAAAGTGTTGGTAAAAATCAGTGTCACTATTGCGACCGAACCGCGTCCTCTCGATGGTACAAGAACAAGACCCAATGCAACGCCTGCTATAACCGAGCGAGACGAATTCGGATTAAGAATGATCTCCAAACGCACTCGTGCGAAATGTGTCAAACGTCGAGTTCGGTCGAGTGGTACCGAAACAAGTTCGTCGGCGGGAAAACTGGGCGGCTGTGTCATTCGTGTTACTGTCGGGAACGAGCGACGGCGCTCGACGTGAGGTGCGCGCAGTGTCAGAACGAAAGGACGAGCGGGAACTGGGCGATACCGAAGAATAAAGGCAAGTTTAAACACGGAGATCGGTTGTGTAACGCTTGCTACAGAAGGGAATTAGTCTCTTTGAAAGTAGAGGCGCGACGCGAAGAGGAAAAAATTACGACGAGCGAAGGAGGAGGAGGAGGATCGCATATGTATTCGCGTCGATGATTTATTTATCATTATTGTACAAATATCTATTATCTAATGTTGATGATGCTACCTACGTATGTAAAAAAGCTCTATCTAATCTCTCATCACAGCTTACTCCTTGATCGTAAAGAAGAAGAAGAAGAAGGACTCGTCCACGATATCACCTTCCCCGGGTTCATTATGTTCAAAGGATCCAACGCTTTCTTTATCGACCTTTGGATATCAATGTGCGCCTCGCCGTGTTCGCGGACGATGTGTTTCATCTTCCCGACGCCAACGCCGTGTTCGCCCGAAGCGACACCTCCGACGTCTAACGCGGCGTTGACTAACTCCTCTTCTAATTTGTGTAACTCTTTTTCGTTGTCGTCGTTGAACGGAATTAAGCAGTGGTAATTGCCATCCGCGATGTGGCAACACATCACGCACGGGAATCTCGCTCGTTTAAACAACCTTTCTGCGTTGGCGATCGAGTCCGCGAGTTTCGAAATCGGTACGCACACGTCCCCGACGTAAACTTTCTCTTTTTTGTGCGTGCCCAACTGTATGCCGCGATATCGCATCGCCCCAAGATAGCATCCTCTTCTCGCTTCCCAAATTGAATCCAACTCGTCGGCGTTTTTCGCAAACTGTATCGTGCTCTTTCGACAGTTTTTCGAGGTCGCGAGTTCGATGAAACGGTCGTAATCTGCTTTCGCTCTCTCGTATCCGCCTTCGTCGGGTAGCTTGGAATCCACAAACTCTAAAAATAACGTAGGCGTTTCAATCATTTTCGTCTTAAACACGACGTTTGAGACTTGCACGCCTTCCGAGTTTAACATTTCGCACCTCAACAGCGTCTCCAAATTGGCGTTTCGCGCCAACACGACTGTTTCCGCGGCGTCGCGAACCGTTTCAAATTGCACCACCGCCCCGACTCTCGTTTTTGGAATCGGAAACAATTTCACGGTCAGTTCCGTGATCACGCCTAAAGTGCCTTCCGCGCCTAAAAACAGAGCGTTTAACTCGTACCCCGTTGAGCTTTTCCTCACGTTTCGTCTGGTTTCGATGCACTCGCCTTTCGGCGTGACGACTTTCATGCTCACGATATTTTCCTTCGACGTTCCGTACTTGAGCGTTGACAATCCGCTCCCCCCCGTGCTCGCCATCCCGCCGACGCTTGGATTCGAGGACGGATCCGGGCCGAATATAAACCCATACGGTTCTAAAAACGTATTCAACTCGTTCTTCAACACGCCCGCGCCGACCGTCGCGGTGCGTTGCATCTCATCCATCGACATCGTTTTCAAAAGCGACACGTCCAAAACAACCCCACCAAAGTACGCCACGCACCCGCCTTCCAATCCCGTCCCGGCGCCTCTCGGAACCACTGGTTTCTTGAACTCCGCGCACGCGCGAACGATATTTTCAACCTCTCGCGTTGTTTTCACTCGCACCACAGCCTCCATCAGTTCTCCTCCTCCTTTACGTCCGTGTGCGTTGCCCATATCTCTTTTGCACGATTCAAAGAACTCCCCCGTCGTGTGCACTCTCGACGACGCATCGTTTTCGTCGTCGTCGTCATCATCTGCGAGCGCTTTTCGTAATCGCTCGAGAAAGAACTCATTATTTTCCTCACACTCTTCCTTTCTCGACGATGATGATGATGATGTGACGCGCATTCTTTACGACGAGACGTACTAATAACTCTCTCTTTGTTCCGCGAATAAGCTTTTCTTCGTGCACGAAGTGTACTCTTTTCCTCAAACTCTTCCTCCTTTCTCGACGACGACGACGATATCAGCTCGTTCTCAAAAACGAGAGACGTCTACTTAGTAAACTCTCTCTTTAGTGTTCTTCATGCGGCGTCGTTGCTTTGAAGGAATCGAGATGGAAGCTTTTGGAAAGTTTTTTCAATCGTCACATCTCGTCTTCGTGCGTATTCGAACACAACAACGCGCAGATAGTACGAACGCGTTTGTCAAAGAGATCTAACAGAATATACACACACATATATATTAAAGCAACGGAGGAAGAATGAATTTTGGAGGCATGCCCCGCGGGGGCGGACGGAAGGTAACACAGATTTGTTCTCGGATATATATGCGTTTTCGTCTTTGACGCGACTACTCTTTGTGGCTGCTGTTCTCGTGCCGCAATGAGAAGAAATCCAATCCATCTTTTTTTTCCTGCTTTCGCGCGCGAGTTTATCTTCTTTCTCAGAGATGATCATCCCTCTCTCTTTTTGTGTCCTGCGGAGCATTCGAGAGGGAGATCGGGTTTTCCAAAACGCGCGCGCTTCGTAAGAGAGAGAGAGAGAGAGACAAACTTTGGATGATGTGGTTTCCGATCTCCCCTGGAAGGGAAAAAAGAGAGAGAGAAGACCA
>Ga0181554_1003474_pt1 | contig 13324 bp, 12 predicted proteins | sample 011ome_16_FD_145602 | JGI IMG/M metagenome (GOLD analysis project Ga0181554, IMG submission 145602) | Coastal salt marsh microbial communities from the Groves Creek Marsh, Skidaway Island, Georgia - 011503CT metaG (spades assembly) | ecosystem: Environmental > Aquatic > Marine > Intertidal zone... | reverse complement strand
AATTCGTGCGTGATTTCGTGTTCCCGATGTTCCGCGCTAATGCGGTGTACGAAGGACTGTATCTATTGGGTACGTCGATCGCGCGTCCGTTGATTTCCAAGCGCTTGGTTGAAATCGCGGCCGAAACAGGTGCAGATGCTGTTGCGCATGGTGCCACAGGCAAAGGGAACGATCAGGTTCGGTTTGAATTGTCGGCATATGCGCTTGATCCGAACATCAAGGTGATTGCGCCTTGGCGTTTGTGGGATCTGACCAGCCGCACCAAATTGTTGCAATTTGCAGAACAAAACCAAATTCCAATCGCCAAAGACAAGCGCGGCGAAGCCCCGTTTTCTGTCGATGCAAACCTATTGCATACCTCGTCTGAGGGTAAGGTTTTGGAAAACCCTGCCGAAGAGGCGCCAGATTACGTGTACCAGCGTACCGTCCACCCAGAAGACGCGCCAGACACACCAGAATTCATCGAAGTGACCTTTGAAAAGGGCGATGCCGTTGCGATCAACGGCGTGGCGATGTCCCCAGCGACACTTTTGACCGAATTGAATGAATACGGCCGCAAACACGGTATCGGTCGTTTGGATTTCGTGGAAAACCGCTTTGTCGGCATGAAATCGCGCGGGATTTATGAAACACCAGGCGGCGACATCCTGCTTGAGGCGCATCGTGGTATTGAACAAATCACCTTGGACAGTGGTGCAGGGCATCTAAAAGACAGCATCATGCCCCGCTACGCAGAGCTGATTTATAACGGCTTCTGGTTCAGCCCAGAACGTGAAATGCTGCAAGCCTTGATCGACAAAAGCCAAGAAAACGTCACAGGTACAGTGCGCTTGAAACTGTACAAAGGATCCGCACGTACTGTGGGTCGCTGGTCCGAGTATTCGCTTTATTCCGAAGCGCATGTGACATTCGAAGATGATGCCGGTGCCTATGACCAAAAAGACGCAGCAGGGTTTATTCAATTGAACGCACTGCGGTTGAAACTATTGGCTTCCCGCAAACGTCGGGTATCCTGAGATAGCCGACAGTTTTTGGCGGGTCGGGTAACCGAGCGCACGTAAATTACAGCTACGACACAGTGACCTGTCGTAGCTGTATTTGTTTCAAGGGATGACAATTTTCTTTCCCCACGGCGCAAACGCGGTACATTGGGGGCAGTAATAATTCAAAAACGGATCCAAGATTAGATGCATAATCCCGAAACACCGCTGTATGTTGTTGGTGATATCCACGGCCATCTGGACACATTGATTGACGCACTGGATTTGATCGCAGTTGACGGCGGACAGGATGCAAAGGTCGTTTTTGTTGGGGATTTGGTGGATCGTGGGCCCGACAGTCGCGGAGTGATTGAGTATCTGATCAATGGGATTGCCAATGGTCAGGATTGGACCGTGTTAAAGGGCAATCATGATCGCATGTTCGAATGGTTCATGGAAAGCCCCCCGCGTCATGACCCGCATTTGTTGGTCGATATGCATTGGTTTCACCCGAAAATCGGCGGGATTGAAACAATGGCGTCGTATGGGGTCGAGGTCATTCCAATGACGTCGCGCTTGTATCAAGTGCATGCGCTTGCCCAAGACGCAGTTCCACAGGCGCATGTGTCATTTCTGCGCTCTCTCAAGCTGTCACATATTGTGGGGAATTTTGTCTTGGTTCATGCAGGGCTTGATCCGGCTGTGCCACTGGATCGGCAGGCCGAAAACGATCTGCTCTGGCTGCGCCCGACATCTGTGATTTATCCCGATGATATGGGGTTCACCTTGGTTCATGGGCATACGCCCGAAAGCATTCCCAAATATTACGGTAATCGGATCAATGTCGATGGTGGTGCGGCGTTCGGGAACCCAATTGTGCCTGTCGCTTTGATTGGGTCCGATGCGTTTTTGTTGACAGCCAATGGACGTGTCAAAATGGAAATATCAGCCGCGGATTAGACGGACTGCATTTCCGCAACAATCGCTTGTGCTGCGGCGCGTGGGTCTGCGGCCTTCCAAATTGGGCGACCAACGACGATGTGGTCGGACCCGTTTTTGATGGCATCCGCGGGTGTTGTGATCCGTTTTTGATCGCCCGCATCGGCGCCTGCAGGGCGCACACCGGGCGTCACGATCAAACGGCCTGTGGATTCAGGCAGCGCACGGATCAATCCTGATTCCTGTGGTGACGCGATCACCCCATCGGCGCCCGCATCAAATGCGCGTCCTGCGCGTTCGACAACCAGATCCCGCACATCGCCTGCTTTGTACATCGAGCGATCCAAATCCTCGCGATCAAGCGAGGTTAGAATAGTTACGGCCAAAATCTTTAGGTTTGATCCCGCGGCGCCTTCTTTTGCGGCGCGAATAACGTGGGGATCGCCATGAACCGTCAGGAAATCCAAGTCATATTGCGCGATGCCGCGCACAGCTGCTTCGACCGTGGCGCCAATGTCAAAGAATTTCATATCCAGAAAGATGCGTTTGCCATGTTCTTGCTTGAGCTCATTGGCCAAAGCTAATCCACCGCCCGTCAACATGCCAAGCCCAATTTTATAAAAGGAAACCGCATCACCCAGTTTTGTCGCAAGATCCAGTCCAGCAACAATATTGTGAACGTCCATAGCAACAATCAAACGGTCATCAGACATGCGAATTCTCCTTAGGCAAAAACTTTGCGTGTCTTACATGTTTGACGGTGTCAGTCAAGCAACCCGAGACATCAGCATATCATGAACCGTGACGCTGCGCACTTCACGGGGGATATGACCATTTCTGCGGATTTTTGCTTTGGCTTCGGCCAATAATAAGGGGTGCGGATCCATGATGTCGCGGTGATCTTTTGGCGTGACAGCGCATTCGATATGCACCAACCCTTGTTCTGTTTCAAACGTGACCAGACCAAAAATCTGTTGACCTGCGTGCACAACACGCACATTTGAAAACCGCGCCGAGATAATATGCATTGTAATGATCCTTTCGTATATTAAACAATCATAAAGAATATCAAAATATACATTGGTATTGATTTTAGTCCGTTGGGATATATTTTTGAAAAAATCTTGAATTTTTGTGCGAGACCCCCAATTTTTTAACCAAGGTCACACCAAATCGTGCCGACTATCGGGCGAGACATGTGATGCTTATGAAAGGAGAATACCATGGACTTGACCAAGTTCACGGAGCGTGCTCGTGGTTTCATTCAAGCCGCTCAAACCATCGCAATCCGCGAAAATCACCAACGTATTTTACCCGAACACATCCTCAAGGCGTTGATGGATGATGATCAGGGATTTGCCACAAACTTGATCGCAAAAGCAGGCGGAAACCCTGCACATGTGCGCGCGTCGTTGGATCAGGCGATTGCAAAACTGCCCCGCGTCGAAGGATCGGCACAGGCCTATATCGACAATGCGACGGTCAAGGTTCTTGGCGACGCCCAAGATATCGCGAAAAAAGCCGGTGATCAGTTTGTTCCTGTAGAACGCGTTCTTATGGCGTTGGCCATGGTGAAATCTGCGGCCAAAGATGCGCTTGACGCAGGCAAGGTGTCTGCCCAATCCATCAATTCTGCAATCAATGACATCCGCAAAGGCCGCACCGCCGATAGCGCCAGCGCCGAAGACAGCTATGACGCGTTGGAAAAATACGCGCGTGATCTGACAGCAGCGGCCCGCGATGGCAAAATCGATCCCATCATTGGGCGCGATGATGAAATTCGTCGTGCGATGCAAGTTCTGTCGCGTCGCACCAAAAACAATCCCGTGCTGATCGGTGAACCCGGTGTCGGCAAGACCGCCATCGCCGAGGGAATGGCATTGCGGATCATCAACGGGGACGTCCCGGAATCATTGCGCGACAAACGGCTGATGGCCTTGGACATGGGGGCCTTGATCGCAGGTGCAAAGTATCGTGGCGAATTCGAAGAACGTCTGAAATCTATCCTGAACGAAATCTCTGATGCCGCAGGCGAAGTTATTTTGTTCATTGATGAAATGCATACCCTTGTCGGTGCCGGGAAAACCGATGGCGCAATGGATGCGGCCAACCTGATCAAACCTGCGCTTGCACGGGGTGAATTGCATTGTATCGGCGCAACGACATTGGATGAATATCGGAAATACGTCGAAAAAGACGCAGCTTTGGCGCGGCGGTTTCAACCTGTTATGGTGTCCGAGCCAACTGTCGAAGATACGATTTCTATTCTGCGAGGCATCAAAGAAAAATACGAATTGCACCATGGTGTTCGGATTTCAGACAGCGCTTTGGTGTCTGCCGCAACCTTGTCGAACCGCTATATCACTGACCGTTTTTTACCTGACAAAGCGATTGACCTTGTCGATGAAGCGGCAAGCCGACTGCGCATGGAAGTGGATAGCAAGCCTGAAGAACTGGATGCACTGGACAGGGATATTTTGCAAAAGCAGATCGAAGTCGAAGCTCTGCGGATGGAAGACGACGCCGCATCCCAAGACCGCTTGGCCACTTTGGAAAAGGATCTGGCCGACTTGCAAGATCGTAGCGCTGTGATGACTGCTAAATGGCAGGCGGAACGTGACAAACTCGCGTCGGCCCGCGATGTCAAGGAACAGCTTGATCGCGCCCGCGCAGATTTGGACATCACAAAACGCGAAGGTAACTTGGCGCGCGCTGGGGAACTGTCCTATGGCATCATTCCATTCTTGGAAAAACAGCTGGCCCAAGCGGAAAATCGGGAAGACGATGCTAATGACACAATGGTCAAAGAGGCCGTGCGCCCAGAACAAATCGCCCAAGTCGTTGAACGTTGGACGGGCATTCCTATGTCCAAAATGCTGGAAGGCGAACGCGAAAAATTACTACGGATGGAAGATGCCCTTCATCGTCGGGTAATCGGACAAAAAAGGGCGGTAACAGCCCTGTCAAATGCCGTGCGGCGCGCGCGTGCTGGTCTAAACGACGAAAACCGCCCCTTGGGATCCTTTCTCTTTTTGGGTCCAACCGGCGTCGGAAAAACCGAATTGACCAAAGCTGTGGCTGAATTTCTGTTTGATGACGACACGGCGATGGTTCGTATTGATATGTCCGAGTTTATGGAAAAACATGCGGTTGCGCGATTGATTGGGGCACCTCCTGGTTATGTCGGTTATGACGAAGGCGGCGTTTTAACCGAAGCGGTGCGACGCAGACCCTATCAGGTTGTTTTGTTTGACGAGGTCGAAAAAGCCCACCCAGACGTCTTTAACGTTTTGTTACAGGTATTGGATGATGGAGTTTTAACCGATGGTCAGGGGCGAAAGGTCGACTTTAAACAAACGCTCATCATTCTGACGTCAAACCTTGGGGCTCAAGCGCTGAGCCAGCTGCCAGAAGGTGCAGATGCTGTGGATGCAAAACGCGACGTCATGGATGCGGTGCGCGCGCATTTCCGCCCTGAGTTCTTGAACCGTCTCGATGAAACAATCATCTTTGATCGCTTGGGGCGCGCGGATATGGGGGGCATTGTTGATATTCAGCTATCGCGTCTTCAAAATCGCCTATCCGGCCGCAAGATCACGCTGTCCTTGGACGAACACGCCAAAATATGGCTCGCGGACGAAGGATATGACCCAGTTTTCGGCGCGCGTCCCTTAAAGCGTGTTATCCAACGCGCACTCCAAGACCCGTTGGCTGAAATGCTTCTGTCAGGAGAGATCCTCGATGGTGCAACAGTCGCGATTCATGCCGGCCCAGAAGGTCTCATCATTGGTGATCGCGTTGGCACATCGCATCGGGATGCGCCCAATAACACTGTCATTCACTGACTATATTTAACCCCGCTATGGCGGGGTTAATGCCTTCGGCGAGGATATTTGGTGACAGAAAATGAAACACAGATTCCATTCTATTTTCTGTCAAAAAATATCCTGGGGGGCCGCCAACGGCGGCGGGGGCAAAGCCCCCTTTTTGTCGGATCGCGATAGCGATCCGATCAACCAATAGAGTGTTTTTCGATATAGGTGCGTAGCTCTTCTGCCTCGAGACGCGCCTCACGCAAGCCTTCCATCGCGGCACGCAACTCAGCTTCTGTTTGGTTCAATTGGCTCGTCAGCTCTGCTTCGCGTTGCTGTAAATAGGTGATCGCTTGGTCGCGTGTTTCTTCGGCTTCGTGTAATTCTTGTGCCATGCGTTCAAATTCACCGAGATCCGCTTTTGAGACCCGAGTAAAGCGATGCAGCACCCAGCGCGCGAACCAGCCCAAACAAAAGGCAACAAACAAAACAACGGCAGTTGCGATGATAAATTCAGTTCTATTCATGTCATTGTGCCTTTTGTTCGTCTATTTGCGCTTTATCCTGTTCGCCGATCGGTGCCAATGTAAATTCGATACGACGATTTTTTTCGCGGCCCTCTTTGGTATCGTTCGATGCGATTGGCCGTTCTTCACCATAGCCTTTGGCGACGAAACTGGATGTCAGGATCCGGCGCTTTTGTAATTCCATGAGAACAGCATTCGCACGCGACTGGCTGAGGGCGCGATTCATGTTTTCGCTGCCTTGGCTGTCAGTGTGGCCCGAAATCATCAACGGAATATCTGTGCATTCGCGCAGCACCTCGGCGATATCGTCCAGCAACCGTAACCCTTCGACATCGACGCGATCTGAACCGGGTTCGAAATTGATTTTTCGAGTTTCGAGCAACCCGTTGATTTCCTCGACACAGTCTTGGGGCGTGGGCTGATCGGGCAAGGATATCTCGGGTTCGACGTATTGGATGTTCAGCACAAGACTTTGTGCATAGTTTTCTTTTGCCGCGAACAAAACGGCGATGTCTGATCCAACTTTTTCTTGTTCTGACGTTCCCGAAATATCAATTTGTGACTGATTTATGATCGCTTTGCCCTTTTGCACAAGCTCCATAGCATCAAGCGTTGTAAGGATCTGCGGCGACCAATCATTTTTTAGGGTGTCGTTTACCTGTACTGAAAGATGCGTTTTCTCATTTCCGAAATTCGCCACGGCAACGCTGCGCACCATTTCAAGCGATATGTCGGACGATACTTCGCCCCACAGCTGCACCAAACCTTCAGGGCTGCGCACAATGGTAAAGTCTTGGATGGTTTCATCTTCGGTCTCGGGAACCGGCAATTCAGACAAAAGATTATATTCAGCGGGAAGAGAGGCTTTTAATGTGCCCACCACTGTTTCAAAGGCTGCGGAGTCGGTGCCTTCGATCGCAACAAGTTTGATATCAGTGTCGGTGATTGTGACGGATCCGCCGCTTAGGCTTTTTAATGCTTTGAGGGATTTGATCACCACTTGTGGCCATGCGTCTGTTGGCCGTCCGAGCGCGAGTTGGCAGCTCAGTTTGCCTTCGTACCCTAATTCTGTGATCGCCTTTGTGATCAAGCCACGAGAGACCGCCGTTTGTGCCGTACATGCATCAAATTTCAACGCACCGCGTTCGTACACGGCGCGGAACGTATAGGGGGACACGACCGGACGGGGGGCTGTCAGTTTGATGTCATGCAAAATGCCTTCGGGGCGGCGCGAAGCCCATTTTGCTTCTAATTTCTTTTTCTGGTCTTGGCTTTCAACGACAGCGTCGCCTTGGACCGCTGCACCAGATACAGTTATTTTTGCGCTTTGCGTATCTTTCAAAATTCCCAACGCATAGCGAACGGATGCCGCCCAATTTTCTGGGGCGGGATATTCCACCAAGTCTAATAAATCAGACACACGTTGATCTTCGCCTGCAATGTCATGCAGCTCAGCAATGAGATCTTCTGTTCCGAAACGGCGGGGTAAAACCCCAAATACCGAAATTCCCGTTGCGGTGCGCAACAATTCAAGCCGGAATTCTGGGGGTGCGATATCGCGTGTTTCAATCACGGTCATCTGGTCGATCACACGGGCGGCGTCGACGACGGTGCCTGCAACGCTGCGCGCTTTGAAACGCGTGGCCTCGTCGGGGGCCAGACCAATGACAAAGACTTGCAATCCGTCCGCTTCGGCATCGGCCCAATTCATGCCTTCGGCTGACAATGCGCGCACGACGTCTGTCTGCGATATATCTTCGACGGTTTTCACGGCAAGCATTGCTGTCAGCACACTTAGCCCTGCGGCGATCACAAACAATATCGCCATATATACTACTGTTGATATCCGCATCGGACCCGTGACTTTCCCCATTTCCGCTTTTGATACGCAGATATCGTCTTTTATGCAATCACAGCGTTAAGGATACGGCAAAAAACAGCACAGGGATCAGACCCGCATCCCTGTTTGATCGAAACAGGCGCAACAAAACCGAAGGTGACTCAGTCTCTAATCGCATCAGCTGCCAGATCAAATGCAGGGCAAATGCAGGGGTGGCGCACAGCGCAATGGACATCGAAAGAATGGATCGGTCCTTGGTCACAATGAAGGCTGCAAGCCCCAGCAAAAGGGTGCTGATTATCCCGAAAACGATCAACCATTGCTTTGAGGCATCGCCGAATAATCGAGCGGTGGATTTCACACCGATCAAAGCGTCGTCCTCTTTGTCTTGGTGGGCATAGATTGTGTCGTAAAACAGTGTCCAAGAAATCCCGGCAAGATAGAGCAATACAGCAGGTGAACCGATTGCGCCTGTGTGTGCAACATAGGCCAACAAGGCGCCCCAATTAAAGGCCAGCCCCAAAAAGACCTGCGGCCACCAAGTAAAGCGCTTGGCAAAGGGGTAAATTGCGACAAGCCCCAACGACAATACCCCCAAGGCGATTGCGGTTATATTGTATGAAAACAAGATCATCGCGCCCAAAAGCGATTGTAGCACCATCCAAATGATGGCTTGGCTGACACTGACTTGCCCCGACGGAATTGGACGCGACCGCGTGCGTTCCACTGCGCCGTCAAAATTGCGATCAGTGATGTCGTTCCACGTACAGCCCGCACCTCGCATGAGAAATGCGCCAATGGCACAGGACAGAAAAATCCAAAGGTCCATCCATTGTGCCTGATCTGTCGACAGCATCGCCGCTAACAACCCCCACCAGCACGGGATCAACAAAAGCCATGTTCCAATGGGACGATCTGCCCGAGACAGTCGTAGATAGGGCCGGATGGGGGCAGGGGCCAAATGATCCACCCAATTTCCGCGCACTGCGTCAGAAACTTGGCCTGTGACCTCTGGTCTTGTCTGGTTTTGAGACATAGTATGCACCCCATGACAGCGAAAATTCGACTCTTTGTAGATCACCCTTTGGCCCAAGCGCAATCGGTTCCTTTGGATCGGGATCAGGCAAATTATCTATTTGCCGTGATGCGTCTGTCGGTGGGCGATCAGATTTTGGTGATTAATGGCGTCGATGGTGAATGGTTGGCATCGGTGACCGCTGGATCAAAACGCGGGGGCGAATTGACCTGTTTGGAACAAACGCGGCACTTGCAAACACCGCCTGATCTGTGGTTGATTTTTGCGCCAATCAAAAAGGCGCGAACGGATTTTATCGTTGAAAAGGCCACCGAATTGGGGGCCGCAGCCATTTTTCCGGTACAAACCGATTTCACGAATTCGGAGCGCATTCGACAAGACCGCCTGCAGGCGCATGCGATCGAAGCGACAGAACAATGCGGCGGCACCTATGTTCCACAGGTGCATGAACTGCAATCATTGACCAAGGTTTTGGATACATGGCCGCAGGACCGATATATTTTATTCTGTGATGAGACCAAAGTTGGCGAAACCCCAACCCCTTTCGACCAACTGCCAAAAGGGAAATGGGCGATTCTGATTGGTCCCGAAGGCGGGTTTTCTGATGCCGAGCGCGCGCGCTTGCACGCCATGTCACATGCTTTCCCGATAAGCCTTGGCCCACGCATTTTACGCGCGGATACCGCCGCAGTCAGCGCGCTGAGCCTGTGGCAAATGACATTGGGGGATTGGACATGATCCGTGCAGACGCAAAAGAAGCGCTTTGGCGATGGCGTGAAGTGGCCTATGCCCTTGGAGTTGGATGTGTCGGGGTTTACTGGGCAACGACATATTTTGGTATTTTGCAGATCGTCGGCTATGCCGTGACCTGCATCGCGATCCTGTTGGCGGTCGTTGGCATCCAACGCGGGCGGTTTCGCAACTCTGCCACCGGCCAAGGTGTCGTGACCTATATCGAGGGTCAAGTTACCTATTTCGGGCCGTATTCCGGGGGGATGATTGCAATTGATGATATATCGGCCATTCGCCTTGAAAAATCAGGAAAAACAAAAGCGTGGATGATTGAACAACCCGCACAACCCGCTGTGATGATTCCAGTGGACGCACAAGGCGCAGATCAGTTGTTTGATGTCTTTGCCGCGCTGCCCGGGCTCAAGATTGAATATATGCTGTCCAAGCTATCACATGATCGTGAAGGATCTGTTCTTATTTGGCAGCGTGATACATATCTGGGCGCGAATAAATACTTGCATTGACACCGAGATCAAAGACGATCATCACCATTCCCAAAGAAACCAAAGCGGAGCGCAGAACATGTCCATTCCTCAATCTGGTGGCGGCCCAATCGAGCGTCCCGAGCAAATGGTTGAATATCTTGCTTCGGGGTGCAAACCCAAAGAAGATTGGCGTATTGGCACCGAGCATGAAAAATTCGGATATTGCAAAGACACTTTAAATCCACTGCCTTATCAAGGGCCGCGGTCCATTCAGGCCGTGTTAGAGGGATTGCGTGATCGCTATGGTTGGTCCCCTGTGACCGAAGCGGGTAATATAATTGGTTTGACCAAGGATGGGGCCAATGTGTCCCTTGAACCCGGTGGTCAGTTGGAACTGTCGGGTGCCCCGCTTGAAACCATTCACCAAACTTGTGACGAGGTGAACAGCCACCTGCGCGAAGTGAAATCAATCGCCGATGAAATCGGGGTTGGTTTCATTGGTTTGGGTGCTGCCCCGCATTGGACGCACGCAGAAATGCCGATGATGCCGAAAGGCCGGTATCGGTTGATGACCGATTACATGGATCGCGTTGGCACCATGGGCAAAACCATGATGTATCGCACTTGTACCGTCCAGGTGAATTTGGATTTCGGGTCCGAGGCGGACATGGTGCAAAAACTGCGCGTGGCCTTGGCATTGCAACCTGTCGCAACAGCGTTGTTCGCGAATTCTCCGTTTTTGGAAGGCAAAGCAAACGGCCACAAAAGCTGGCGCAGCCGCGTCTGGCGCGATCTGGATGCGGATCGCACGGGTATGCTGCCGTTTGTGTTCGCAGATGGCTTTGGGTTTGAGCATTGGGTTGACTATGCCTTGGATGTTCCAATGTATTTCGTCTATCGCGATGGTCAGTATATCAATGCGCTGGGCCAATCGTTCCGCGATTTCCTAAAAGGTCAATTGCCTGCACTGCCTGGTGAAACACCAACGCTGTCGGATTGGGCGGATCACTTGACGACCGTATTCCCCGAAGCCCGTATCAAGAAGTTTATCGAAATGCGTGGGGCCGATGGTGGCCCATGGCGTCGGTTGTGCGCGCTGCCTGCGCTTTGGGTTGGGCTGTGCTATGACCAATCTGCATTGGATGCGGCATGGGATTTGGTCAAAGGCTTTGATGCAGAAACCCGCGACGCATTGCGTGTGGCGGCGTCCGAACAAGGGCTTGATGCCAAAGTTGGATCCATCAAAATGATGGACCTTGCCAAAGAGGTTGTCGCGATTGCGCAAAGCGGCCTTAAGGCGCGGGCGCGTCCGGGATCGGGGGGCATGGTGCCAGATGAAACCCATTTCCTGAACGCACTGCAAGAAAGCCTTGAGACTGGCAAAACGCCGGCAGATGAATTGTTGGATCACTATAATGGCGATTGGGGCCAAGATGTGACACGGGTTTTTGGTGAATATAGCTATTAAAAACCACAACAATTTTACATGTTAACCGCTGCGGTAAGGTTTATCGCCTATTTCTGATCTTGGGTGAGAAATAGGTGGTGAATTATGACGACACATAAAAATGTCGCGCCGGTCATCATCAAACGTAAGAAAATCATCGTCAGTGGTGGACACCACGGCGGCGCGTGGAAAGTGGCTTATGCCGACTTTGTGACCGCGATGATGGCTTTCTTTATGTTGATGTGGCTTTTGAACGCGACGACAGAACAACAACGCAAAGGGCTTGCGGATTACTTTAGTCCGACATTTGCAATCAATCGTACCTCTGGCGGGGGCGACAGTTCCTTTGTGGGCGATTCCATCTTTACCGAAGATACCTTAACCCGTCAGGGCATTGGGGCATCGACCATTCATCCGACCGAAAGCGTCGGATCGCGTGGGACATCGGGTTTGGATGATCAAGGCGTGCAAGAGGACGAAAGCCTGAATGCCTTGCGCGACGTACAAGACCGGCTAAAAGCACGTTCTGGTGAAAGCGCGGTATCCGATGATGTGCTAAAGCATATTGTCACCGCTGTGACCGACGAAGGTTTGGTCGTCGAAATCTTTGATCGGCCAAATCGTGCCCTGTTTGATGATGAAAACCGACCAACACAAATTTTGACGCACCTTGCGCAAATTTTGGTTGAAAGCGCCCAGATCGTCACCAACCCCATCGCGATTGAGGCCCATGTCGCCGCAACACCAGTGGTGTTTGCCGACAGAAATCATTGGAAAGATACCGTTGATCGTGCCGAGGTGATGCGCGGTTTGATCCTTGCCTCTGGCATGCCCTCAGATCGTGTTGCACGGATCACGGGTCACAGTGATCGTGAACATCGGGTGCGTAACCCGATGGCCACCAGAAACAACAGGCTTGAAATCATCTTTCTGCGACAGAATTAGATTCAAATTTAAATATTAGGTGAATGTTAAGACCGCGCCATTACTTCTGAGGACCGATCAGTCAATAGAATCGAAAGGCGCGGCTATGACGATATCATCTTCTTTGAATGCAAGTGTTGCGGGGTTGGCCGCGAATGCCAGTCGGCTGGCTACGATTTCGGACAACATCGCCAATTCTGCGACCTATGGGTATCGCCGTGTTCAAGCGGATTTCCATTCAATGGTCATCGCGTCAACGGGCGGTACGTATTCGGCCGGTGGCGTGCGTACAACAACGCAGCGACTGATTGACCAAGGTGGCGCGCTGACATCCACAGCAAACCCGACAGATCTGGCTGTTCGTGGCAGGGGGTTTTTACCTGCACGTAATGGCGAACTTAGCCAACGATTTGAAGTGCGTAACGGAGATTGCACGGTAAACTAGACCAGCGTATAAGCCTTAAATTAAACCAATTTTTGACAGTAGTTAGACACTAAATTTGACAAAATATTATAAGCTATTGTTTTTAATGCTAGGATGAGTAATCATAATCCGCGTGTCGGGGGTTCAAGTCCCTCCTCCGCTACCAAAAATCACATAA
>Ga0181554_1003469_pt1 | contig 13342 bp, 9 predicted proteins | sample 011ome_16_FD_145602 | JGI IMG/M metagenome (GOLD analysis project Ga0181554, IMG submission 145602) | Coastal salt marsh microbial communities from the Groves Creek Marsh, Skidaway Island, Georgia - 011503CT metaG (spades assembly) | ecosystem: Environmental > Aquatic > Marine > Intertidal zone >... | reverse complement strand
TCATCAGCAAGCAAATCCCAGCCCTCATCCTTTGAAACCTCAATATTTGGCCAGCCCTCTCCACTCGTGAAAACCATGACGACGGATTGGGTGTGTTGGTGAACCTCGTACTCCAGCTGCCGGAATTGATTTCCCCACCAGGCCTCTTCTGGCAGGTCCATAATCTTGGCCTTCAGCGGCTCGATGTCATATTTACCGAGATCTTTGATGGGTATTGCAATGTCCATTAGATCTGCCCGTTACTGAATCAGTGTCGTGTAAATCATGGCGAAGTCGCGCTCGCGGTTCAACTGGCGCTCACTCGGCAGCAGGGGCCTTTATGATGACTCCGGCCTGCATGACTGCGGCAACGTTGCGCAAAATCTCGGCATCCTCGAGGGGATTGCCGCGCACGGCAACCAGATCAGCCACTCTGCCTGGCGCGACGGCGCCGACATCGGCTGACAACCCCATGTGTTCGGCGGCGACCGAGGTAGCTGACCGTATCGCATCCATGGGGCGCATGCCCCCCTCAATCATGGTTGCGAATTGCCAGCCACCCATATCATGCGGCAGCACCGCCGCGTCCGTGCCATAAAGTAGCGTCACGCCTTTCTCATACGCCTTCTCAAATACAACCCGCTGCGCTTCGGTGGTATCGGTATTGCGCTGCAGGAAGACCTCCGGGTAGCCCTGTTCCCGACCGACAGTATCGGTGTAAGTCCCGTTATAGACATCCATCGAAAACGCCACGCCACGCGCGGCAGCAAGGTCAATGGTGCGCTCCTTTAAAAGAGAGGCGTGCTCCAGCGAATCCACGCCGGCAAGTATCGCGTCCTGACCCGACTGATCACTGTGCACGTGGGCCGTGACTTTTTTGCCGTGCTGTTTGGCTACTGCTACTACGGCCTCAATGTCAGCCCGCGTCATCTCTGGCGCTCCCGGGGCGGTGCCCACCGAAAACACCGCGCCTGAGGCGATCACTTTCAAAAAATCTGCGCCCGCGGCGATGGCGGCCTCAGCGCGGGCCGCGAATTCCTCAGGCGTGCTCGCAATGCCTTGTTGGGATTCGGCTGGAATGTCCTCGGCGGGAATCTCGGGAAAGGTGAGATCACCGCCGCCGCCCGGAATCGTCAAGTAAGGCCCTGCTGTCTGAATTCGCGGGCCGGGTGCCTGACCGCTCTCGATCAGTTCCCGCGCCCGATACACCGCATCAGGGAACCAGGCGCCCATATGACGCACTGTGGTGAAGCCCGTTAACAGCGTTGTTCTTGCGTTAGCCAGAATCAGTTGCAGGGTCTCCTCGGGGGTGCGCCGAGCGTAAACACTGTAGTCCACGGAATCCTCAGGATTGCCGTCAAAGTGGACGTGGGTATTGATCAGGCCCGGCAGGCAGGTGAATTCAGTCAGGTCATGGATAACTGTCTGGCTCGTGAGAGGCAGGGCGGCACCTTGGGCCTCGATGCGGACAATGCGATCACCCCGGATATGGATCGACTGATCCAGTCGCGCCCCATCAGACAAACCGTCGATCAGACGGCCACAGTGGACGACGACGTCGGAGGGCTGCGCATCGGGAGCCTGTTGCTGGTTATCGGGCCCTGATGACTGTCCGCAAGCACTGAGTAGGGCACACGCTGCATATCCGAGATATCGAAAGAAACGCGAGGGGGCCCAGCTGCCCATAATGGGGGTGTGCGGCTCCACTGCGCTAGACGACGGGCCGGTGACGGCATGTAAAGTAAATCAGCGTGTAGATCAGTAATGCGGTTGCTGAGGCCAGTGCGCACAGGACAAAGACGCCATCAAAGCCCCAGCCTCGCTCGAGCATGAGAGATGCCGCAAAGGGGCCTACCGTTTGTCCCAGCCCCTGAGCACCCGGGATGAAGGCAGCGGCGCTCCCGGAGCGATCGGCTACCGACACGCCGCCCATCTGATAGACATCAATAAAGATCCAGAGAAAGTTGAACATGGCCACGCTGAAGACGAACACCGCTGCGGTGAAGCTGAAAGCCAAGAGCCCCACAGCCCCAACCATGAGGACAAATGTGAACAAAAGCGGTCGGTCGTAATCAAATTTCTTTAGCACCCACATGGCGGTAAAACAGCCGCCAAAAGACAGCAGGACACACCAGGCAATGACCTGAGCGGCCCAGTTGCCGTCTAACCCGGCGGCCTCAGCCGCGAGCTCAATATTGGACCAATAGGCGCCGATATTGATGTATGCGACGACGATCGCGCCAATACCCACCCATGCGAGCAGTGTCGGACGTCGTGACTCTGTCGGGGTATCTTGAGCGGCAGTGGGCGGGTTCGTCGTGGGGATCAGTCGCACGAAGGGGAGAGTCACCACGTAGGTGGCAATAAAGAACAGATAAATACCGTTCATCGACAGGTGCGGTATGAGCTGCAATTCCAAAAACTGTGAGATGGCGAAGGCCAACAGCATCCAGTTAAAAGCCTCTCTTGGTTTGGAGTGCGCACCCAAACTCGCTACCGCGACCGCAGTGTAGAAACCCGCGCCTAGCCCTGCGACGAAGCGCAGAATCAGGGTTGTCTCGTAATCGACGTACTGGGTACACAATCCATTTGCGACAATAGACAGTGCGATGCCGAGGTAAGTGAGGTTTTGTCGACTCCACGAACGAATCAGAAAGCTGGTTAAGACCGCGCCGATGAAAAGCCCCAATAGGTCGGAGGAGGCCACGCGATTGACCTCAACCTCGCTAAAGCCGAGCTGATCTACCCAGGCACCATTAATCGCCGGTAGCGCCACCAGAACGCTATAACCCACTAGTGTCATGAACAGACTGAGCAGGAATGGCCCTCTGGCGTCAAAGGGGTTGGTTTGGCTAGGTGTGGCGACAGCGGAATTGGTCAAAGAAAACTCCAGTGATGCATATTCCCGCAACGCGGGGGCGAACTACTCTCGCACCCGTTTGCGCGCAACGCAACGGCTGTTAGTGTGGCGGGCGGGAGAATCTGGCACACTTTCTCTCGCATTTTATTTACTGCATGCCTGTTGTCCGAGACTGAATGGATGAATGATCAAAGCCCAAGAGCCGTCTTTGAGCGCGCTGTATCGCTCCTCAAAGGCGGCGCCCGGCAGGAAGCGGAATCTCTATGCCGCGATATGCTGGAGCGAGACCCGGGGGACATCAATTTTGTCTCTCTGCTGGGCTCTATCCTCGCCTCGCGAGGTGCCCATGAGGAAGCGGTGGACTTACTGAGTCGCGCTGTGAAGGCTGCTCCCGGGCATGCCAAGGCACGTGAGGATTTGGGCACCCTTTTGTTGAATCTGGATCGCGTGGAAGAGGCGCTCCCGCATCTCGAGCGCGCTCAGGAACTCCGTCCACCTCATGCCCCACTCAAGAGCAAGCTGAGCGCCGCTTATCAGCGACTGGGGCGATCTGACGAGGCGCAGCGACTTCGCAATGAAGCGGCGTCACTGTCGCCGACGCAGGCCAAGCTGGATGAAGCCACGCGGCTTTTTGTGAAAGGACAGTTCAGAGAGTCGGAAAAGCTGGCTCAGGAGCTGGTCCGTGAAAACCCTCACGACGTCAACGCGGCATTGCTGCTGGCAAGGTTGGCGATGATGGCTAACTGCTATGAGGACGCACAGGAAATTCTCGAGCGGATCGTGGACAAGCAGCCACGATTCATCGCCGCTTGGCACGATCTGGGCACCGTGCTCAAAGAGCGCCATGAGTACGAGGAGGCGGTCGCGGTTCTGGAGAAAGCGCTGGCGCTCGAGCCCGAGAACGCGCTGACACATTATTACCACGGGGCGGCGCTGGCGATGGCTGCCAGACCCGCAGAGGCCGTAAAATCCTACGAGAAGGCCGTCAGCATAGATCCCGAACTACCCGGCGCGCACATTGGGCTGGGTCATGTTCTGAAGACGGTGGGCGATCAGGAGGGTGGCATTGCCGCCTATCGTCGCGCAATCGAGTTGCGACCCAACTTTGGCGAAACTTACTACAGCCTTGCCAATTTGAAGACATTCCGCTTCACAGAACAGGATGTCGAGGCAATGAGCCAGCGCCTCGCCAATGAATCGCTTCCCGTCGAGTGTCGCGTTCATTTTGCGTTTTCGCTGGGCAAAGCCTTTGAGGATCAGAAGCACTACGATCGCGCGTTCGAGCATTACGCCCTCGCCAACCAGCTGCACCGTGACACCATTGCCTACGATCCGGTGCAAACGGGTGTGGCCCACGAGAGGATGAGGGAGGTGTTCAGCGCCGATTATTTCGCTGGCCGAGGCGCCGAGACCGGATGCCAAAGCGCCGATCCGATCTTTATCGTCGGCTTGCCGCGATCCGGATCGACATTGCTCGAGCAGATCTTGGCCAGCCACTCACTGGTCGATGGCACCAGTGAATTGCCCGACATTTCAATGATTGCTCAGGGGCTGACGCAGCCGCGGTCAGGGCAGGCGTTTCCTCACTGTATGCCTGATCTGAGCGAAGACGCAGTGAGGACGCTGGGTGAGCAATATCTTGAGCAAACACGGCGCCATCGTGCCTCAGCGCCTTTTTTCACCGACAAGATGCCGAACAACTTTGCCTACGTAGGGTTCATCAAGGCCATTCTGCCTTACGCCAAAATCATTGATGCTCGCAGGCACCCCATGGACAGCTGCTTTGGCTGCTTCAAGCAGCACTTTGCCAAAGGGCAAACCTTTACCTACGACCTGTTCGAACTGGGCGAGTTCTATCTCGAGTACTGCGAACTCATGGATCACTGGAATACCGTATTGCCGGGAGCGGTGCTTCACGTGCAGTACGAAGAGGTTGTCGCTGACCTCGATACGCAGGTCCATAGGATTCTCGACTTTTGCGGTCTGCCTTTTGAGGAAAGCTGTGTGAACTTCCACGAAACAGAGCGCGCCGTGAGAACGGCGAGTTCAGAGCAGGTGCGCCAGCCGATTTACTCGGGCTCCGTACAGACCTGGAAGCGGTACGGCGAGCATCTTGATGGCCTGAGAGAGATTCTGGAGCCCGTTTTCCCGGATTTACCGGCATCTCAGGCATGACGGCGCAGTTGCCCAAACTGGTTGCGTCCTCGGTGGTCAGAGGATCCGAGAAAGGACAAAGCCACGGAGGGGTTTACCTTATCGATTTTGCCGAGCAACGGGTCGAGCAGAAGATTGACTGGAATACCGGTGATATTGATTTTTCCGGCCGCGGCTGGGACCGAGGGCTTCGCGGAATTGAGTTCACCGACGATGCGATCTGGATTGCTGCCAGCGATGAACTGTTTTGTTATTCGCCGGATTTTGAATTGATTGACTCTTACCGTAATGACTATCTGCGTCACTGCCACGAAATCTGTCGTCGGGATAATTTGTTATTTCTGACTTCTACCGGCTTCGATTCGATTTTGGCGTTCGATCTGAGTCAGCGTATTTTTGTATGGGGCCTGTATCTCTCCAAGAATGGGCAAGACTGGATAGGGCAGGCGTTTGACCCCAGAACCCGAGGCGGTCCCGCTTTTGTTAATTCCTACCACCTGAATATGGTGCGGGTGGATCAGGATGGGGTGTCTTTCAGCGGACTGAACACCCAAGCCCTGCTGGCCTTGTCATCTGATCTGTCGGTGTCTGAGATATGTAGCCTCCCCAGAGGTTGTCACAATGCGATGCCCCATCAGGGGGGCATTCTTCTTAACGACACGGCTGCGGATGTCGTTCGCTATGTCTCACGGTCTGCCGATCAGGTTTCCATTCCAGTACCAACTTTTGCGACTGAGGAGCTTGAGTTCAGAGGGGTTGATGACTCGCGCATCGCTCGTCCGGGTTTTGGCCGAGGCCTCTGCGTGATTAACGACCGTTTGATTGCTGCAGGATCCTCACCCTCTACGGTATCCATTATTGATATCTCGGAAGGGAAGCGCCTAACTGCGGTTAATCTGACCATGGACATCCGCAACGCTATTCATGGATTGGAATGCTGGCCTGAGCAGTGGTCATAGCTTAGAGGTCGCAAATTCACTCACAAAAAAGGGCGCCGGGGCGCCCTTTTTTAATTTCTTGCCAAGTGTCAGAAGTAATGTCTGATATTGAGAGAGTAGTTTCGAGGCCTGATCACTGCCGAACTGTTCCTGCCCCACACGGTGTCGAAGTCTGAGGTGTCTTCATAGGTGATACCGCGTTCGTCAGAGATATTGCCAAAACGCAGCTGTGCTGACCATTTATCGTTCTGCCAACTCAGCACCGCGTCTGTAATCTCATAGTCACCCTGAGTCATTCGAGGAGAAGTGAATCCGTCGGTTAGCTGATTCAAAGACTCGCCCACATGACTATGCTGCACCCTGATACCTGCGCTGCCCCCAAATACGTTGAATCCGGAGTATTCCGCATAAAGGTAGTAACTGTTATCAGCGAACAGAGGTAGCGCAGACTGTGGTTCCAGCCCTGACGGCACCTGGCCACCAACCGCCCTCGGATCGTCGTAGACCTGAGCAGCGTTGACGTATGCGTCGCGAATGTCGGTCATGTTAAAGCCGATTTCGAAGTTTTCATTGAGCAGCGCCTTGAGCTCAATGTCGTAGCCATCAACCTCTGCGTCGCCCACGTTACCTACGACAATTTGGAAAGGAACGTTTTGATATGCGCCGCCACTCAGCAATCCTAGCTGGTTACTGGGGTCGGTCACTTCTATCTGCATGTCTTTCCACTTCATTGTGTAGTACACCGCGTTGAGTACGATGCGACCGTCAGCGAAAGTGGATTTCAAGCCAAACTCAGTATTTTCAAGAATATCCGACTCATATACCACCGGGAGAGTGGGGCCAAACTTACCGTCTCCGCCGATATCCAAGCCCCGGCCTCGGTTCGTACCGCCCACCCGGTACCCTTCCGAGTAAACCCCGTAGACCATCACATCGTCTGTAATCTGCAGCTCAAGGCCGTATTTCGGAATGAAGCCGTCGTCTTTTGCTTCGCGGTCTGGCAGCTGTCGGTCAACACGAGCGTCGGGCCGTTCCACGGTGTAACTCATTTCTCTGTCGACCTCGTACCAGCGGCCGCCCAGTAACAGGGTCAGGCGGTCTTCAAGGATTTCGAAGTCCACTTCACCAAATACCGCTTTATCTGTTCTGTCAGTGCCCTGATAGGAATTCCACCAAACATCAGTTGGCGCGATACCGGGGTAGTAGTAGCTCCAAGCCTCGAAGGCGGGTGAATTTCTGTAGCCATCCTCGTAGGTGTAGAAATCCCAGAACTCCTCCGATTCTTGCCAAAAGGCGCCCACGGTCCAATCGACGCGCTCGGTGTTTCCACTCAGGCGGAACTCTTGAGTCAGGCTCTCGTTGTTCTGCTCATTGGTCAGATAGCCAGTTGGATCCAACCCAAAGTCGTAGGTGGCATAGCCGTAATAAATGCCGAAGGAGTAGTGGAAGTAAGCCGCGTATGACTGCGTGTCATTAGAGTAGAACATGTCACGATCATAGTAAGAGGTGGCCGAAACCAGTTGTGCAAAGCCGAGATCTCCCTCAATGACGAGGCTGGTTTGGGTCCACTCGTCGGTGCGGATTTCCTTGTTGAACTTAATAGTCTGGAGGTCGCCCAGAGCGGGGTCGTAATCGTTGTAAGCGTCAGATTCTACATCCTGGTAGTTCACAGAGCCTGTGACGGTCCAGTTGTCGTTCACCAGCCATCGAATCGATGCTCTTGCACCCATCCAATCTGTTTCATTGATGTCGTCCGCCACGGCACTGGCGTTAGTGGCGCCGCCACCCAACCCGGCCAGCCCTGGGAAGCCGATACCTGCGTCAACGGTCGTGCCCAGCACGTTGTCAATAAAGCCTGCATCTCGCGCGCTAAATCCGGCCAACCGGATCGCGACGTTATCGCTCAGCGGGATGTTGACCATTCCATCTACTTCGTACCCTGTGCCGCCATTTGAAGTTGAGGAGACTCCTGCACCGATGTTGGCATCGAAAGCGCTGGGGTCAGGCTTGTTGGTAATCACGCGAATGGCGCCACTTTGAGATGAGGCGCCATAGAGTGTGGATTGAGGGCCCGCAAGCGCTTCTATTCTTGCAAGGTCTACGGGGTAGATATCGGGCGCCGCCGAGGTCAGGGACATGGGCTGCTCGTCAAGGTAGATAGCAGCTGTTGGGTCTACCAAGAAACCGCCGCCATCACTGACTCCGCGGAAGACAATGGTGTTCTGGCCCGGCACCGTGGTTTGCACGTTGAGGCCAGCGACCTGCCGAGAGAAATCTTCCAGCGTTGTAATGCCCTGCTTTTGCAGGTCTTCGCCGGAAATGGACTGCACCATCATCGGGATGTCTTGTGATGACTCCGCGCGCTGCCGTGCTGTGACCACGACTTCTTCAAGCTCTGCACTCCAGCTTAAGCCAGCGCTTCCCGCGCCAATGGCCGCGGCAACACCTGCGACAATGGTTTTACGATGAAATGTGGTAGGACGTGCTTTGTATTGATATGACACGATGTGCTCCTCCAGTGCCCCGATGCTGGGGCGTTCGGTAGCGGTTACTGTCTATCGCAGTCGGACCGCTGACTTTTGTTAGAAATATATTAGTAACCCTGTGAAGATATAGCAGTTATAGGGTTTCGGCAACATGACCGGACATTGCCGATCACACCGCGACGGCCGAAAATTCAGTCCAAGGTAGGAGGGTATTGGGGATGACATTATCCGCGTGGCTGTCGCTGGCATTGGTGTGTCTGCTGGGCGCGATGTCGCCCGGGCCCAGTCTGGCCATCGTGGTGCGTCACTCGGTCACCAGTGGCACCCGAGCCGGCGTCATCTGTGCGTTTTCGCACGGTTTTGGCATTTTCTTGTGGGCAGCGCTGATGGTCAGTGGATTGGGTGCGCTGCTGTTGGCTCAGCCAACCTGGTTTGACGGGCTGCGTGCCCTGGGGGCTGGCTTTCTCCTGTACCTGGGCTGTCGCGCGTTTATGGCGCAGCGCGGTGCCTCTGCTAATACCGAAGAGGCGAACAGAGGCGGTGGAAAAGCGGCGAGAGAAGGCCTTGTGATCGCTTTATCCAACCCGAAGGTGGCCGTCTTTTTTGCGGCGCTTTTCAGCCAGTTCATCCAGCCCGATGCCACGCTGAAGACCCAACTTATGATCGCCATCACTGCAGCCGTGATTGATGCCCTCTGGTACACAGTGGTGGCGATGTTGTTATCCCGGCCTGCTTGGTCGGGCCGTTTCATGCAGCACGGTGGCTTGTTGGACCGCGGGTTTGGCGTGATACTTATTGTGCTGTCGGCGGCGGTACTGTGGTCAATCTGGCAGCCACTCTGATCTGAGAGACAGAGTGCCTAACCCGAGAAAGGGGGGCAGCCGTGGCTGTACGCTGGCGCATCGCGATCTTGTTGGCGGTCATCACCACCATCAACTATATCGACCGGTCGGTATTTGGCGTGGTGGCACCCGTGGTGCGAGGCGAGTTTGGCATCGGTGATGCCGATTACGGACTGATCACCAGTGGCTTTTTGTTGGCCTATGGCATTGGCCAGCTGATTTCGGGCCCGCTGATCGATCGTTTGGGCACCAAACGCGCCTTCAGTCTTGCAGCCGTATTCTGGAGCGTGGCGACCATCCTTCATGCCTTGGGTCGCGGACTCTGGAGCTTTTTCACGCTGAGGGTGATTCTGGGTATCGCCGAGGCGGCAAACTTTCCTGCTGCCAGTAAAGCAGTTGCGCAGTGGTTTCCCGCCAATGAGCGTTCGACCGCTGTGGCCATCTTTATGCTGGGGGCGGGCCTTGGTGCGATCATCACACCGCCGCTTACGGTCTGGACAATACAGTCCTTGGGTTGGCAATGGGCCTTCATCATTCCGGGCTCGCTGGGGCTGGCGTGGGTCATACTGTGGCAGCGCTGGTATCACCCGCCGGAGACTCACCCGGCCATAGAACCCGCTGAGCAAGCCTTCATACTCGAGAACAGATCCGGTCAGCAGAGCGAGGCCGGGTGGCGCGCATTGCTCTCGCATCGGGAGTTCTGGGGCATTCTCATCGCCCGCGTGGTCAGCGACTTCCCCTTTTACTTTTTTTTGTTCTGGCTTCCCCAGTACCTCATCGATGTCAGAGGCTTTGACCTGAGGGCGATCGCTTTATTCGCTTGGTTGCCCTGGGTTGCCGCTGATCTCGGCGCGCTTTTGGGTGGCATGATGAGCTCCGCCTTGGTGACGCGAGGACACTCCATTGATCGCGCGCGCAAAACTGTGATTTGGCTGGGTGCCGTCCTAGTCGCCGTTGCAGTCGTGCCCGCTTACTACACTCAATCCAGCGCGCTGGCGCTGGCGCTGATCTGTTTTGGCTTGTTCGCCATTCAAATCAAGGGCGCCGTGTTCTTTACACTGCCGACTGATCTCTTTCCGGCTGACCGCGTGGCGACGGTGTGGGGCGTGTTCGGTGCAGTCGGGAGTCTGGGTGGGAGCCTGCTGGGATTGCTGGCAGGTTTCATGATTCAGAAAGCGGGATACGAGAGTGTCTTTTTGCTCATCGCCAGCCTGCACCTGATCTCTGCGGTGCTACTGCAGATTTTCGTCCCGAAAATCGCGTTGGTCACTGACTAAACCCGTGCACTGTAGATTAACGCGCCCCGGCGCGCTGCTCGCAGATGTCTAGCTAGGAAGCACTCTGATCAGAGGGCGCCAATGACCTCACCGAGTACCGCGAGATACTGCGCACCCACTGCGCCATCAATCACCCGGTGATCGCAGGACAAGGTGGCATTGAGTACTGTCGCAATGCGTTGCTCGCCGTCTTCGACCACCACCTGCTGGGTTGCCTTGCCCAACGCCAGAATGGCGCCCATGGGCGGATTCACGATGGCTGTAAATTGGGTGATCCCGTACATGCCGAGGTTAGAAACGGTGAAAGAGCCGCCGGAAATGTCTTCCTTGGCCAGCTTACCCGTTTGCGCTTTGTCAGCGAGTTCGGCTGTGGCAGTAGCGATTTCAGCCGGAGACTTGCTGTCAGCGTTATAGACGGTGGCCGGGTAGAGGCCATCGTCGGTGGCGATCGCAACCGAGACATGAGCTGCGCTGAATTGATGAATGTCATCGCCCACCAGATTCACATTAACGCGGGGCTCCTTCATCAGCGCCTGCGCCACACACCAGACAATAAGATCGTTGACCGAGACTTTGACATCGCCAGATTCGTTTAGCGCGGCGCGATGCGCGAGCAGTCCGTCCAGTTCGTACTCGGCCGTGAGGTAAAAGTGGGGGATGGTCTGTTTGGCTTCGGTCAAACGGCGCGCAATCGTTTTGCGTGTCGCGGTCAGCGGGATGACCTCGACCCCCTCAGGTGCACCGCTACTGCCCCCTGCTGCCGCCTTCACATCCTCGTCGGTAATGCGGCCGCGGCGCCCGGTACCGGTGACAGTGCCGAGGTCGACACCCAGCTCGTCTGCCAATCGGCGCACGCTGGGAGATGAGCGGGTGTAAGCGTCGCCGGTTTGTGCGGTCTGCTTGGCTGTGGGCTCGCCGGCAGCGGGCGCCGCTTCGGCCTCGGCAGGCGCGCTGCTGTGCTCGGCAATAAAAGCATCGATGTCATTATCCGCGACGCTGGCATCAGCGATCACGCCTAGAAGGGCGCCCACAGGGTGCGCATCGCCCGCGGGCACCAGCACACGACGCAGGACGCCGTCTACCGGGGAGTCCCACACGTTGACGATTTTGTCGGACTCCATTTCGAAGACTTCATCGCCTTTGGCAATGGCATCGCCCTCCGATTTATTCCAGGTGGTAATAGTGCCCTCGACCATTTCGATGCCCCATTTAGGCACCGCGATGGGATAAATATCGCTCACTAATCTGCTCCTGATATCACGTTGGTTACGCTAGCGTGGCTTTGATCGCTGCCGTGATTTTGTCCGCGTCTGGCAGATAAGCCGCCTCTAATTCAGGCGAGAACGGCGTTGGGCTGTGGGGCGCGGAGACCTGCTTAATCGGCGCTTTGAGGCTGCTGAAAGCCTTGTCCGCTGCCAGACCCGCAATATCTGCGGTCAGGCCGCAACGAGGCGGCGCCTCGTCCACAACCACCAATCTGCCGGTGGCTTCAACCGATTCAAGAATCGCGTTCTCGTCCAGTGGCGAGGTTGTTCGCGGATCAATCAGGTCGCAGCTGATACCCTCCTCAGCTAACGCATCGATGACAGCCGCCGCTTTGGGGACCATCTGTCCGAAGGCAACAACGGTAACGTCATCACCTTCACGGACAAAATTGGCTTCGCCGAACGAGATCGTATACATCTCGTCGGGAACGTCCGCGGTCTCTTGATAGAGAATCTTTGGCTCAAAGAACAGCACTGGGTCATCGTCTTGTATGGCCGACAACATCAGTCCTTTAGCATCATAGGCATTTGAAGGCACTACGACTTTTAGGCCGGGAAAAGAGGTCATCACTTGATACATCGCCTGACTGTGTTGTCCCGCAGCACTAAAGCCACCACCGGATGAGAAGCGGATGACGGCAGGGCAGCGGCTCTTGCCGCCAAACATGTAACGGAACTTCGCCATCTGATTCACGATCTGGTCCATACAAACGCCAATAAAGTCGGCGAACATGATTTCGGCCACGGGCCGCATGCCGACCAGTGCGGCACCGGCTGCAGCGCCGACGATGGCGGACTCCGAGATTGGCGTATCGATACAACGGTCTGGCCAGCGGTGGTAGATCCCCTCGGTCACGCCAAAGACGCCACCAACCGCGCCTACGTCTCCCGCACTGCCGCTGCAGCCGCCGACGTCTTCTCCAATGACAAAGACTGAATCGTCCTGCTCCATCGCTTGGTGCAGAGCTTCGTTGATTGCATCGCGCATGGTTTTCTCAGGCATGGTCTTCTCCCCTTAGGCCGTGGCGGTGTATTGGATGTAAACGTCTTCCGTGACCTGGTCCGCCGTGGGTCGCGCGGCGGCCTTGGCGTCTGTCACAGATTGCTCGATCTCTGCCATGACCTCGGCGTCGATAGCGTCGAGTTCGGCGTCGCTGAGCTCACCGCTCTCCGCCATCTTCGCGCGGAAGATTTTGAGGGGACAATGGTTCTCCCGCAGATCTTCCAGTTCGCCTTCCGCCCGATAGGCCTGTGGATCTCCTACAAAGTGCCCGTGGTAGCGACCCTGTTCTGCGAACACGCCCGCGGGGCCGTTGCCTTCACGTGCGTGGGCAATCGCTTTGCCCGCGGCCTCGTAGACCGCAAAAAAATCAGCGCCATCGGCCACGAAGACCGGGAAGCCAAAGGCTTCGGTACGGGCCTTGAGGTCGTCGCAGCCCACCGCGTAGCTGATGTGGGTATGCTCTGAGTAGTAGTTGTTCTCGATCACAAAAACAGCGGGTGCCTGCAAAACGACGGCCATATTCATTGCTTCAAAGCAG
>Ga0181554_1003467_pt1 | contig 13345 bp, 12 predicted proteins | sample 011ome_16_FD_145602 | JGI IMG/M metagenome (GOLD analysis project Ga0181554, IMG submission 145602) | Coastal salt marsh microbial communities from the Groves Creek Marsh, Skidaway Island, Georgia - 011503CT metaG (spades assembly) | ecosystem: Environmental > Aquatic > Marine > Intertidal zone... | reverse complement strand
CGTTTCGCCGCCAGAAGGCCATCCACACGCGAGGAATGTCAAGGCTGTCCGGCAGGTGAAGTTGACGGACTTCGCTGCAATTGTCGCAATCTGCCTGCGCGCTGCGTCCTAGCCTTTCGGCCGCCGGCGGATATCGCCAGTGAGACTTCCTGGGAGAGTGACCATGACCACGAGACGCGACCTGCTCCGCACGATCCCCGTTACGGGAGCGGCCTTCGCCGTGACCGGAAGCGCCCTGTTCGATGACAGCATTGCGCGCGCGGAAGAGGCACCGGCCCCGCTCGCCAGCCACTTCCACCCCATGGGCAAGGCTCCCTCGGAACATACCAGGCAGCATCTGAAGCGTCAGGCGAGCGAACTTCCCTTCTCGGACACGCGCGACTTCGATGAGTTGAAGAAGGGCTTCATCGCGCCGATGCCCGATCTCAAGATCATGGCTGATGCCGGCCACGTCGCATGGGACATGGAGCGCTTCCGGTTCCTCGACGAGGACCGCGAATTCGACAGCATTCACCCGTCCTTGCTGCGCCAGTCACGGCTCAACAACAATTACGGGCTCTACGAAGTCATTCCCGGCATCTATCAGGTGCGTGGCGTCGACCTTTCCGACCTCACCATCGTGCGCGGCAAGTCCGGCTGGATCGTCTTCGATCCGCTGGTCAGCGCCGAGCCGGTGCGCGCCGCCTGGGCCTTGTTCCAGAAGCACGTGGGCGAGGGCCTGCCGGTGACGGCAGTGATCTACTCGCACACCCATGGCGATCACTGGGGCGGCGTGCGCGGCCTGATCAGCGATGAGGACGTCCGGTCGGGCAAGGTGCAAGTCATCGCGCCCGCGGACTTCATGGAATTCACCATTTCCGAGAACGTCTATGCCGGCAATGCCATGAACCGGCGCCTGTTCTATCAGTATGGCGTGCTCCTCCCGGCGAGCCCCTATGGCTATGTGGGCCAGGGCCTTGGCCAGGGCGTTTCGGCGGGTGCTGCGAGCCTCATCGCGCCCACACGCCACGTCACGCAACCGATCGAGGAATTCGACGTCGACGGGGTGCGTATGATCTTCCAGAACACACCCAACACCGAAGCCCCGCGCGAGATGAACACCTACATCCCAGGGATGAAGGCGCTTTGGATGGCTGAAAACGTTACCGCCACCTTGCACAATATTTATACCTTGCGCGGGGCCCAGGTGCGCGACCCGCTGCGCTGGTCGAAATACATTTCGGAATCGCTCTACCGCTTCGGCCTCGAGGCGGAGGTGATGTTCGCCTCCCACCACTGGCCGCGCTGGGGCAATGAGCGCATCCGTGAGGTGTTGCGCGACCAGCGCGACCTCTACGCCCACATGAACAACCAGGTCCTGCACCTGGCCAACCAGGGCGTCACCATCAACCAGATCCACAATGTCTATTCGCTGCCGCCTTCGATCCTCCAGAAGTGGCATTGCCGCGGTTACCATGGTTCGGCGGAACACAATTCGCGTGGCGTCATCCAGCGTTATCTGGGCTTCTGGGACTGCAATCCGGCAACCCTCATCCCGCTGTCGCCCGAGGATTCGGCGCCGCTGTATGTCGAGATGATGGGCGGCGCGGCGGCCATCGTCGCGAGGGGCCGGCAGCTTCACAATGAGGGGCAGTATCTGCTCGCCTCGGAGATCGTGAACAAGCTCGTGCAGGCGGAACCCGGGAACCAGGAAGCGAAGGAGTTGCTCGCCGACATCTTCGAGCAGATCGGCTACCAGCAGGAGAATCCCGGACTGCGCAACAGCTTCCTTGCCGGCGCCTATGAACTGCGCAGCGGCATTCCTCAGGGCGAGACGGCGAATTCATCGAACCCCGAAGTCGTCCGCGCAATGTCGACGGAGCTCTTCCTCAACTTCCTCGCCATCAAGATGGACAGCCGCAAGGTCGAGGGCGTGCGCTTCACCATGAACCTCTTGACCCCGGATACGGGCGAGACATTCATCGTGGAACTCCATAACGCCACCCTGACCAATATCGCAGGCTTCCAGGCCGAGAAACCCGACCTCACTCTCACCATCGATCGCGCGGACCTTGAACACACGATGACCGGCGCCAAGACACTCGAGCAGCAGATCAAGGACGGCACCGCGAAGGTGGAGGGAGACATGGCCATTCTGGGCGCGCTCGCCGCGGCGATGATGGAGTTCGACCCGCGCTTCGAAGTCCTGCCGGGGACAAAGGCGAAAACCGTCGCGGCGGCGGCGGCCGCGAACGCCTTTGGGGCAGAAACCGGCCATGCCGCGGTCGAGTAGCAGCGCAGTCAGACACCGACCGCGCATTTCAGCTGGTAAATAAATGCTCTGGTAGTAGACACAACAAAACCTCGACTAAAGGCTGCAGCATGAATATTCTCCCGGGGCGCCAACGCATGCCCGCCGGGAGCACGTCATGAACCAATTGACGAAGACATCCTCTGCGAACCTTCAGGTGCTCGCATCCCTAGGCTGGCTCGCGCAACAGCCACCCGGCTTTCAGGAGCGCATGGCCCGTCTGGGCCGCTGGATCAGCGTCAGCCGGGGGGCCGTTATCTATGCGGTGGGAGACGAGGCGGACGCGATCTTCGGGCTGGGCGAAGGCATGCTGGACGTCGCGATCCCCGTCAGTGAAGACCGGGAGGTCGTGGTGCACCGGGCGCTTCCCGGCTTCTGGGCGGGGGATTCAGCACTTCTTTCGGGGTCGCACCGCACGATCTCGATCTATGCGGCAGCAGACAGCCGCCTGTTCAAGCTCCCCGCCACGGCCCTCCTGCGGAGCTTGAGGGAGTACCCGGATGACTGGATGTGCTTCTACCAGCTGAGCCACACCAATACGACAACCAGCCTGCACACCCTCGCGGAAATCATCTCGCTGCCCCCGCGTGCCCGCTTCGCCCGCGCCCTGTTGCGGCTCACCTCCACCGGCGGCGAAGTACGCCTCACCCAGGAGGAACTGGGCCGGATGGTGGGCATGAGCCGTGCCGCATTTCGCCGTTCCTTCGCCGCACTGATCGACCGGGGGATCGTCAAGGTGGAATATGGCGGCATCATCATCCAGGACCGCGCGGCGCTCGACCGGGAAGCCGCCCGGACGGACGTGTAGGGCCGCCCACGGCGAAGCCATGCCCTCCCGCCACTCCGTCGCCAGCTGATATGTCGACCGGCTAAAGCTCGTCTCTCAAGGCGGCAACGAGGCCGGGCCTGTTGAGCACGATGATGCGCCGGTAGCCCGGCTTCACGAGCCCTGCCTTTTCGAGCTTGGCGAGCACCGCATTGATGGTGGGCCGCGACACGCTGGAGATGAAGGCGAGGTCCGTCTGCGACACAGGCAGGACATGACCCTCCGCCGGGTTTCGCACCTTGTCGGGAGAGCCCGAAAGGGCGAGGAGCTTCGAGATCACCCGCTTTTCCGCGTCGTGCCCCACGAAGTCACCGGCCATTTCCATGGTGGCCCGCATGGAGCGGCCCACGAGTTCGAGAAACGCCTGGCGGTATTCCGGTTTCGCTGCGTCAAGCGAGACGACTGACGCTCGGGGAACGTACAGAACCGAACACGCCGTGGCGGCGTGATATTCCATGTTGGTGTTCTGGCCGCTCAGCGCGCCGATTTCGCCGAACCACTGCGGTGCTGACAAGACGTGCGTAAGAACGATTTCGCCCGTCAAACGCGGCACCCAGATGCCGACAGCGCCCCGCAGGAGAAAGTGAAGGTCCGGCGCTTCCTCATTCGCGCCGGTGATCACCTGCCCCCGCCTGTAATGACAGAGGCTGGCATGGGAGAGGAGCTGTTCCGCGAATTCGGGCGGCTGCCTGGCGAGCCAGGCGGAGTTGCGGGCCTTGGCGAGCGCCTCGGCGAGCCGTGGGGGCTTGCTCGAGGGGTCGGCAGCTGACATCACCACTGCCTGAAGAGAGATCGCCCCATCCATCTTGTTGCTTCCTCGAAGCTGTGCACGACCCGTGTCCACACCCGCCCGGCACAAGCCGAAGCTGCACATCTGCATGTCAGCGTCAGCGGGCGGAACGACACTCTCGCCCCCCGCGAAGGGTAGCGACCGCAATCGTTCTAGAAAGCCGTGTAATCGGCTGCCACGCCGTTGAAATATGAGAAATGGCTAATCCGATAGGAGAATTGGAAGAGAGCCGGTCGGGGCTCACGTCTCAGGGCACCGGTGGGCGAGTGGCCGAAGTGGCGGATGAAGGCCTGGGAGAAACTGCTGCCCCATCGGATGGGCCACTTGCTTCACGGAAAGGGCGCCCGAGCGCAACAACCCTTAAGCCGCTTCAAGCCGCCAAGAAGCATTGCAGCTGCGAGGCACCGCAGACCTCGCGGAAGACGCCGGCGCGTGCCCGCCGGGATACCCCACCTGCATTGGCGAGAGGATGGTGCGGGTTTCCGGCGTTGAGTTGATCCCCGCCACAAGGGGGATCGGAAGTGCCCCGCAGAAACGCTCGGGATGAATGGTTTTCACCGTCGCCCGGGCGCGAAAAAATGCCGTTGCGGAAAGTCTATTCATGTAGGGGCGAAAACAACCCTTGGACGACATTTTTGTTCCGGGATGAGCATTGTATTTCCCTTTCATTTACGGTTGGGTACAATCGATTTCGCGCCGCGGTAAAAGCTCGCGGGCACAGGGATGGACGCATGAACACGACGGCCTACGGCAGACGATCTTCGATTGACCCGGATCCGGAGGATTTTCCGCCGGAGGCGCCGTCCTCGCGTGGCGAAAGGTGGTCAGACCGGCTGAGCTTTCCGAAGCCCGTAGCCGTTCGCCACGACCTCGAAAGATTCCAGCCTGTCGGCAAGCGCCCCGCCAATGACGACCGCGTGCGGGGCGGAGCGTTTTCGCCTGATTTCGTGGGCTCTCGCTATTTCTGGGCTGCGATGATCGCCACCGGCGGCTTTTGCCTGGTTTTCGCGGCCCTTATGGGATTCCGCTCCACAGACACGGTCGGCGCCCTTCTGCGCAACCCGATGCAGCATGGCGCGTTCATCCTGTCTCTCGTCGTCATCGCCGCGGTGCAGTGGGTCATGGCCCTGTCCGCGCATCGGCAGTCCGTAAGCCAAGAGATGTGGCGGCGCATGATGGCGGCGACACACCGCATGAGCGACCGGGGCCCGGCCGAGCATGAGACCGCGCGCGCGCTTGGCTCGTCGCTCGAGACCCTGATCCACGAGCTCGATCAGCGGATTGCCGCGCTGGATGACCGCACCGCCACCCTCTCCCAGCAGATTACCGGTGCCATCCACGAAACGGAGGCCTCAGCCGCCGTGAACGTGGAGCACATGCGCAGCATTGCCGAGGCGACGGAAGCCCAGCGCGACTCCCTGCAGCGCATCGGCGCCACGATCTCCACCGAGGTCCTCCCGGTGATTGCCAAGCTCGAGACCACCGTTGAGACGCTCGACCATGTCTCTCAGCATGCGGGCGGCATCCTCGGCACTGTGGGCGCGCAGCTGCAGCAGAGCACGGGCGAATTGCAGAGCTGCCTCGACCAGTTCAACCGCGCCAATCATACCATCGCTCCCGAGCTCGAGAAGCGCGTTGCGCGTTTCGAGGCCACCATGAGCCGCCTGCCGGACCAGCTGGAAACCATGCTGAGCCGCCTCAATCCGATGTCCGAGACGATGGCCGATGCCGCAGCCCTCTCGACGGCCAATGCCGAGGTCATGGAGCAGATCGGCCGCGACATCACCAACAGCCTGCAGACCAACCGGGATCTGTTCAAGGAATTCGGCGACTCCAACACCGCCACCTTCCGCCACGCAGTGGAAGAGCACGTGGAGCGCTTCCGCGACATGCTGGGCGCTGCGGTGAACGAGGAGGTGGACCGTCTCTCCGCCATCTCGCGCGAGCTCACCTTCCTCGCCGACGTGGCGTCTTCCCTCGTGGACAAGCTCGGCCAGCCGGTGAACGAGGTCTCTGCCGCAGCCAACAAGACGCTGGCTGACATGGATGCCTCCGTCGCGCAGTTGAACGATAAGGTTCAGAAGAGCCTTGGTGCGTCGGTGGCGCAGCTCAACAATGCCGCCTCGCAGATCGTGGCGGCGGTGAGCCGAGAGATCGAAAGCTCCACCATCGCCCTCCAGACGCGCCTTGCGGCAAGCTCCAACGATCTCGTGCAGCGCGTGAACATCGATGCCGCCCATTTCGAGGGCGTGATCGACGATGCGGCGGAGAAGACGGCGGTGCGCGTCGCAGGCGCCCTGCAGGATCTTTCCAATGCCCTCTCGCACCGCATGGAAAGCGAGATCGCCAAGGTCGACGGATCGCTGCGCGGATCGATCATCGGGCTATCCGACCAGATGCGCCTAATCATCGACGGCATCCCGAGCCGCCTGACCACCATGACGCGGGAAACCATCCAGGCGCTCGAAAACAATCTGGAGCGCTCCTTCGAAGGGGTTGCGAACCGCTCCGAGCGGCTGAACGAGCAGTTCAAGAAGAACGCCACGCAGACGGCGGAGGCCGTTCTCGACAATTATGTCGAGTTCATCTTCCTCGCCATCGAACGGTTCCGCGCTGAAATGACCGATGTGAACGGCGATTTCCACCAGGAGCTGGAGGCCAAGCTTCGAGCCCTCGCCAGCCCTAACCTCGTGGCAGCTCCGGCATCCCTCGCTTCCGGGCCGGCCGAAGGAGCTTCTGCGAACGTGGTGTGATCGCCCCGCCACGCCCAGACACGAGGAATGGCCATGCTCACCGGTGGCGCGCGGCGGCGGGTATCATGCTGACATGGCTTCGGTTGCGGAAGCAGGCGAAGGCCGTGCACCGCTTGGCGGCGCGGCCGCTTCTTCTGCTGCAGCTACAGACGCCGCAGGCGATGGCCCCTCTCTGGCTTTCGCCCTATTGCTGCACGATCTCTTATTTCTGGACGGCCGTGATCGTTGAAACCGCTGGTGAAAAACACCTGTCGGATGAAGAGAGGTTGGACTTGCTGCGGGAGACCTTCCTGCAACTCGTGGAGGAAACCCGCAGAACGCCTCAGCGAGCCATGAAACGCGTGCTGCCTGACGGGCACCCATTGCGCCGGAGGGCCTTGGTCGATCTCAAGCGGGTGGTCGATCTCTATCATGGGCAGATCGAGGACCGGCACATGATCTACCCGGAATATCGCGACGCCGTGCGCGAGGACCGCCAGCCCCTTCGCCCGGCTGCCCCCGGAATGACCCGCGCCTACGCCCATGAATTGCTGCTCGCCTCCTATCTCCGGGATGGTGTTGCGGACCTTCCCGAAGCGGACTGATGTAAGATTGCACCTCTGGTTGCTTAACGCAAGGGCAGCGCCGTTATTAAATTGTTTCCGGATGCTGTGCTTTTTGAAGCGCTGCTCACATGACGGAAACAAAGCAACATGCGGAAAGACGAAGAATTTGAGGTCGTCCGAAGCCTGATGAACTCCCCCTGGCCCGAAGCGCAGGAGCCGCCGCGCAGCGTTCGAAAGCCGGCAGCGTTCCGCGAAATCGATGGCCGGGAACTTGCGCGCCAGGACGTGGCCCAACGTGAATTGGCAAAGACCGAGGCGCTGGAGCAGCAGATCAATCTACCGAAGCCATCCAGAAGTGATGGGAACGGCTTGGGCAGCTATGTGCCGGAACGCCCCCCAACGGATGCGCGTCGGGGCGGCCTGCTGTCCTGGGCGCGGCGGCTTTTGACATCCCGCAATCAGGATTGATGCACGGCAGATGCCTCACTGCACCAGCGGAAACGCGGCGAACAGCGCAAAATAAAGCGCCAGCGCCCAGAAGCAGAGCAGTGCGACGGAGCGGAGCGTCTGTGAGGATTGGGCCGCGCCGGACGGGCGCGCGCCACCGGGCGCGGCTGACGGCCTGCTGGCGGCCACGGCGCGGCGCGGCGTGAGGCCGGCGCCGAATTTCACGCGCAGCCATTCCGCGAACAGCGCCTCATCCGCCAGATGACGGTCGATGATCTGCGAAACGATGAGACCGATGTTCTCGCCGCCCGGTGCAGCCCCACCGGCCACGAGTTCATTGAGTGTCAGTGCAGCACCCGTGCGTGAGCGCAGCAGGAGCAAGCGGGCCAGCGCCTGCACATCGGGATCCTCGCCGAAATACTCCCGGAAGAAATTCCGTTCGAGCATTTTCCCGTAGGCCTGTGGATCATCGCCGCACGCGCCCTCAGAAACCGCTCGCAGGAAGGCCGCCCCCAAAGCCTCGGAGTAAAGGCAGAGCGAGGCATGTATGCGCTGCATCTCCGGGGCCACGGTGGGATCGGCCCCAAGTACGTGCGGAGCGAGGCTCGCTCCCGTGGAAGCATGTGGTGCGGACGCAACGGGCGTCTGCCGTAATTCGTGATCATAGGCAGTGCGCGCAGCCGGATCCGAGAGGATCGCATAGGCGTGCTGAATCTCGATGAAGCGCTCGGAGTCGGCCTCCTGCCGGCCCGCACCGTCCGGATGGTATTCCTTGGCGAGGGCGCGGAAGGCAGCCTTGATCACCACCGGGGGCGTATCGGCAGCGACCCCGAGAACGTCATAATGCGTTCGCATCGTCGTGATCACGGTTCGCAGGCGCCCATCAAGAAAAGAATCACGCACGAATCTAACACGTGTTCGAGTCGCGGCAAGAAATCCGCGCTGCTCATGCTCCTGCGGGCGAAGATCATGCGATGCAGCTCACATGAACTGCAGGCCGGGCAACCCTGCAGCGTGCGCCCCACGGCAAGTGCAGCCGCACAAAGAATGCACGCTATTTCTGCCACCACTTCTTGGTGTCGACCGCCGGCGTGCTGCGCGGGGGAACATAGGCCGGCGTCAGCCGCCGGGATTTCTCCTCGAGACCAGAAATCGCGCCGTCCACCTCGTCGGCCCAGGCATCCATATGCGCGATGCTTTCCGCGTGACGGTCCAACCGGCGGAGAATCTTCCGTTGCTGCCAGAACAGGGCGGCGCAGGCGGCAAGCAGACACAGTGCCAACCATGCCGGCGTTGCCGCGGTGAACCACTGCAGAACCTGATACACGAACGCCCCCACCCCAAGGCCAGACGCCTGCTCCGAACCCGGAAACACCGGTGGCGGTACCGTCATCGTTGCAGTCCTGGCCTATTCTACCCACTCACGTTGCCGCCCGGCCCGCCTTGCGACGGCCCGGACACGGACGGCAACAACCCATTTCACCCGGCGGCAAGAAGCGGCCCGCCGGAACCGCATCCGGAATAGGCGTCAGCCGCCGGTGATTTGTCAATCACCAGGCAATTCATTGCCGCCGGATCATCCGCATTCACCACCCCGGATTGAACCATGGCCGCAAGGGATGCTGCTCTGCCGATTCCAGACGTTGGATACACATTATAGTTGTTTATTGCAACGACTAACTTACACAAAGCTGGGGAACATTCAACGCTTCCCCTTTGATCGCAGGCCGACCCGCGCAATGATGTATAGTTAAGAACGTGTTAACGTGATCGCGTTGACCGCAAGGGGCCGGCTGACATGGGCAAACATCGGTATTGGGGATTGTTCTGGATCGCCATGGGCATGGCCGCGCACTCGCTCATCGTGGGCCGCCTGCTGGGAAGCAGTTTCTTCATGCTGGTGTTCTTCTGGGGCTGGGTGGCGGCGGCCGCCTATCGACGTGAGCTCCAGGCCGCTCAGGCCATGGTCATCCCCATGATCTTCCTTCTGGTGACCACCACCGTTGCGATGGCCTTGCTGCCTGCGCATTTCCCCCAGGGTATCGGCTATCTCACCTTCGCGCTCTATCCCGCGATCGTCAGCTGGGTGTGCGTGTTCTTCTACATCCGGCACCTTCAGCGAAAAGAGGATCGTGCGATGCCGGGTGAGCGCAGCATCGCGTGAACGAGGGGCCGGCACGGGACGTGCGCCGGCCCGCCGAACCTCATTGCTGCTCGGGGATCACGTCCTGCAGGCCCTCGGCGCCCATATAGACGGCGAGAATGCGCACCGGTGTCGTGCCGGTGTTGATGCCGGTATGCGTGACGCCCATCGCCTCGAGGAATGAGGTGCCGGCCTTGTACTCCTTGAGGCCGACACCCTCGTACTCGACTTCCAGTTCGCCCTCGAGCACATAAACGAAGAGCGGAACGCCGTGCCGGTGCAACTCGGTCTTTTCGCCGGGCCCGATGGTCACCAGCATGGCATTGACATTCGCCTTGCCGGTGGCCGGCCACGCGATCTCTTCGCCAACAACCGTCTTGTTGCCCGAAAAGAGGGGCACCGCCGGATAACCGTCGGCCAGCGCCGGGCCGGAGAACAGTCCGGCTGCGAGAAGCCCCACCGCCCAATATGCACGTTTCATGTTGGTTTTTCCTGCTGTCATCATCAAGGAACCAACTACACAAAGTTTCTGCAGTTTATGCAATCCGCAGAACTGGCAAGGCGCGTCAGGCCGCAGCCGGACGGCGGGGCTTGAAGAACAAGGGCGCATAGACGGCGGCGAACACCACGAAACTCAACACCCACAACAGGCCGGCGAGATCAAGAAGCCAGACCTCGCCGGGCAGAAATCCCGCGGCGATGCGCGTGAGCGCGGCCCCGGTTCCCAGCGCATAGATGGCGGTGATGCGGCTGTCCGCCGCCAGTGGCATGCCGCTGTGGCCGAGGCTGGCGCGCGTCATCACCGCCAAGGTCATCAGCAGGATGGCGCCCGCCGTCCAGGCATGGAGGGCTGCCGAGCGCGGCACCCCTTCCGGCCACAGCACGGAGAGGCCGACGAGCACGAAACCCAGCGGCACGAAGAAATAGGCCAGATGCAGGATGGTGACCAAGGTCTCGCCAAGGGTCCGCCAGCCCGCCCAGCGCGCCAGCCTTACGGCATTGGTGATACCGGCCAGCAGAAGCAGAACGCCCGATGCGCTGTGCTCAGGTAGCACCACCCAGGAAAGCAGGGCCAGCGCGGAGAGCCCAATGCTGATCTGGTCGAGCTTTCCGAAGGGCGCAGGCAGGCGCCCTGGCGGACGCCGCACCAGCCAGTTGCGCGTGAAGCTCGGTATGATGCGACCGCCCACCACCGCGATGAGAAGGATGGCGCTGCCGAGGCCGAGCCGCAGCCCATAACCGCCCACCGGATCGAGATCCAGAATGTTCTCGGCATGGAAGATGGCATTGGCGGTGAACAGAAGGCCTACCATGGCCAGCACCTTGAGGTTCCGCCAGTTGCGGCCCGCCACGATCTCCCGCCCCAGCATGAAGATGAGAAGTGCCAGGAACAGAAGATCCAGCCCCGCCACGAGCGACAGCGGCATGAAGCCCGAGAACAGTACCGCCAGGCGCCCGATCAGCCAGCCGCTCCACAGGAAGGCGAGCGGCCAGCCGACGATGGGAAGGCGGCCCGTCCAGTTCGGCACGGCCGTCAGCATGAAGCCCGCGACGACGGCGGTGAGATAGCCCCAGAGAAACTCATGCACGTGCCAAGCCACGGGGCTGAAGCCCGCAGGCAAATCCCAGCCCCCCGCGAGCGCACCGATCCACACCCCCATGGCCAGCGCCGCAAAGACGGCAGCGCTGAGGAAGAAGGGCCGGAACCCGTATCCGAGGATCTGCGGGCCGCTCCAGTTGCGGAGCTGTTGGGCGGAGGTGGCCATGACGGTGTCTCGCGTTTCAGGAGTGGGAACAGGTGCAGCGCGACGCCTGGGCGAGTTCGAAGCGCGGGAAGAGCACCTCGTTCTCAATGCGCATGTGCTCCTGAAGTTCGTCGCAGAAGTCGGACACGCCCGCATAGAGCCGCTGCCAAGAGCCGCAGGCACCATCGGGCAGGTTGAAGCCCCGCGAAAGCGTTTCGAGTTCGGCGATGTCGTCCGTGTGGTGGGCGTGATCGCCGCGCATCACCGCGATGGGGGCGGACAGGCTGCCCGCGTGTCCGCTGCGCATGGCGGGGAACAGCACGTGCTCTTCCTTCTGCATGTGGGCATCGATGTCGGCGGCGATGCGCTCCAGCGCATCGGCGAGGCCGAGGGGCGCCTCCGGCACGTCATGATGCACACGCTCCACCTTGCGGGCGAGCGCGATGAGGTCTGGCAGCTCTTCGCGGTGCCGCGCATGGTAGCGTGCGAGGATGTGATCGAGCAGGCCATCGACGCTCATCGCGGCGAGTGAGGAAGCGGCCTGATCAGCGATTGGCTGTGACATGGAAGTCTCCTTTGGCTGGATGCGGGATGGATGCGGGGGCGGAGGTGCATTTTCCGCCATGCAGGTCGTAGACGCGGTCGGCCGCCATGGCCCAGGCAGGCCGGTGCGAGATGGTGAGCACGGTGAAGCGCCCGCGCAGCGCGACGATATTGGCCAGCACTTGCGCCTCAGTGACGGGATCGAGCGCGCTCGTCACCTCATCCAGAATGAGGATCGCAGGGCGCGAGACAAGCGCACGGGCCAACGAAATGCGCTGGCGCTCGCCGCCTGACAGCTTGGAGCCCATCTCGCCCACATCGGTGTCGAGCCCATGCGGCAGCTGGCGCACGAAGAGGGCAGCACCAGAGAGTTCGAGAGCCTCCCACACATCGGCATCGCCGATGGTGCTGTCGAGCAGCGTGATGTTGTCCCGGATCGTGGCGTGGAACAGGTTCAGTTCCTGCGGAACATATCCGATATGGCGCCGCCACGCCCACAGGTCCACCTCGGCCAGCGGCGTGGTGCCGAGAAGGATGCGCCCCTCCGAAGGTGCGATGAGGCCGAGCAGCAGATCGACGATGGTGGTCTTGCCGGAGCCCGAATGCCCCTGCAGCACGGTGATCTCGCCTTCGCCGATCTCGAGGTCGAGCCCATCGAGCACAAGGGTTGGACCGCGGCGGAAACTCACTGCCTCGAAGCGGCAATTGCAGGGCACGGGCGGTGCGGCATGGCCGAGGTTGATCTCGCGCTGCGCCTCGGCATGCGCGATCAGCGCGGTGGTTCGGATGAAGGCGCTTTCGAGTTGCACCGCCTGCTGCAGGTAACGCTGCAACCGCGAGGTGATGGAGAGGATCTGGAAGAAGCCGATGCCGCTGATGATGAGTTCGGCCAGCGGCAGGCCTGCAAGTACATGGCCGAGATAGAGGCCGCTTCCGATCAGCACCGCCATCAGCAGGTCGCTGCCCTGAGTGAGGCCCGCCTTGGAGACTTCGCGTGCCACCAGCGAACGGTGCACGCCGTTCAGCGCCTGCGCGATGCGCGCCTGGATCGCATGATGTCGCCACATGGCCTTGATGGGCTTGAGGCCCGCCACCGCATCGGTTGTGAGGGTCGCGAGCTGCGCCGTGCCATCGGTCTGGCGGTATCCGGCGCGCCGGCCGATCTCCACGAGTCGGCCGAGCAGCAGGATGATGAGCAGCCCGCCGGTGAGGCCGAACAACGCCACCCGCCAGTTGATGAGAAGATTGAGGGCGAGATAGGAG
>Ga0181554_1003460_pt1 | contig 13362 bp, 11 predicted proteins | sample 011ome_16_FD_145602 | JGI IMG/M metagenome (GOLD analysis project Ga0181554, IMG submission 145602) | Coastal salt marsh microbial communities from the Groves Creek Marsh, Skidaway Island, Georgia - 011503CT metaG (spades assembly) | ecosystem: Environmental > Aquatic > Marine > Intertidal zone... | reverse complement strand
CACCGTTAATATAGGCAATAGGGCCATGCAGATCATCGAGGATCTCCTTGCCTACATTCAGGTTTTTATTATGACGCAAGTGTTGCGGAGGTAGTTCGTTCAATGCGCCGCTATTGAAGGCAATCACAGTATCAACATGTGGATCGGCAAACAATGTAATTGCCTGTAGTCCACCGCAGCTGTGTCCCATCGCGGCTATCCGATCGAGATCGATATTGCCTTGCAGTGGGCTTGCAGCATCCTCATTAACTGCCCTGGCCCAGTCAATTGCCCCCTTGAGTTGGGCAACTGTCGTAAATTCCAAAGCAGCAAGCGGGTTCGGGGAGTTGTTATAGTTCCTCTCTGCCAACTGCTCAGGTGACAACAGTTCGCGCTCAAAGCGCGGATATCCCCCGGAAATAATAATAAATCCGTATGACGCGATCTCGCGCAGAAATCCGGCATAACCAAGACCATTGTCATGGCAACCTCCAGTGCCCCATATCACCAAGGGCATAGGCTTTTCGGGCAGCGTGGCGGGCATATACACCGTGTTCTCACGCATGTCAGCAAAAGCACGCGCAACCGCAGGATAGGGACCCGAGCCGCCTGTTTCTCCGAGTATGCCGACCGGCTGGATCGAAATGTCGAAATCCTGTGCGATAGTAGTATTTATGCCAACGGCGATTGTCATGAGGGCCAGGACAGCCTTCAGGTGAAAACTAGTTTTCATGTTATAACCAAAATCTGCAGTGCTTGTTTTTATGAATTTTGATATCACTGTCTGAGAAGATGTCTTGAACTCATGCTTACAATCACAACAAGAAAAAATCCATGCAATCGAATAAATGAGTACCAATGGTAGCATTAATCCATAATAGATTAATGTACACCAATACCGATTAATTGGGCATCCATAACATGGAATTATAGGTTCTGAGATTCAGTCGAACTAGGATTTTGAGCGTGTAGATTAAGAAAAGTGCACGTTTTAAACCAGCTTACGTAATTCAGATTTGGCCAGATCGTAAATCTCTCTGACATTATTTGACATCGGAATACCGTTGTGCCGGAGGAAATGCAGGCGCTGACTTTCCATTTTCACTGGTATCGTAGTGAGTGTCGGATAGCGTTCAGGCAATGCCGTATATTGATAGGCTATGGTGATACCAAGCCCCTGTTCCACCAGAGCGCAGGCTTCGTTGGCAAAACGCACTACAACCGCTGTTTCCGGCTCTTTTTCCAGGCATTCACAGGCCTTATTCAATGTCGTGCCCAGCAATGTATCGTTATAATATGTCACAAGAGGGTATTGGATAATATCCCTAAAGCTGACGCCCTTTCGACCGGCTAAGGCATGGCCCCTCGGCACAACACACTCCAGTTTCAGAGAGAGTGCGGGTTCTGCCAGTAACAGGGGATGGTCCTGGGTATGGAAAGCGATGGCAAAATCCAGGCGCCTCTGGATTATGTAATCAGTAATAATTTCGTTGGGAAATGATTCCATTTTGATTTTAATACCCGGCTTATTCTTAACGAGCCTTGCCATCAGGGAAGGCAACAAATAATTAGCAACGCTTGGTGTACAGGCAATCTTGAATTCCAGGTCTTCGTTGGAAGTAATGCGTTGGACGACCAGGTCCAGACCTTCGATCCGATCATAAATTGGGCCCAGTTCCCGGAACAGCTCAAGGGCCTCCGGTGTCGGCAGCAACCTGCCCTTGTGGCGCTCGAACAGGACGATGCCGAGCTTGTATTCCATATACTTCAGCAGCCTGCTGATTCCGGGTTGGGACACATGCAACATATCTGCAGCGCCACTGACTGTCTTGGCAATAATGATGGCCCGGAAAACTTCTAATTGCCTGAAATTCAGAATCATGCATTACCCCCAAATCCACAAAGCTTACACTAAAATCGCTTCATAACACTATGTTATAGGCTTTGGAAATTTGGATATTTTACTTAGCAGGCTGTAATACCTTCTAATTGCCCGTCTCAACATTTTTATTTCCCGAATAGAGAGAGACTGAATGGTTCTGAAAATTAATCTGGTTGGTTCTGGCATCAAGCATTCACGTATGCCCCAGCTTCAGGAATACCTTGGCAAAGTTTCAGGCATAGACATCAACTATGGCAAGGTCGATGGCGAGTTGCATGCAAGCTTCAGTCCCATAGAAATTGTAAAAAAATCTGTTCAGGAAAATTACACCGGCCTGAATATTACCCATCCCTATAAAAGTGATGTGGTGAGCTTGGTAGCACGCCCCATCATCTCTGAGCATGACCAGATTGGCTCCTTTAACACCCTGAAATTTGAGAACGGTCAAATCCTAGGAGCCAATACAGATTACAGCGGCTTTATCCGTGCCTACAACAAGCATAGAAACCAGCAGTCACCCGGAAAAGTCTTCCTGGTAGGAGCTGGGGGTGTCGGTAAAGCTATTGCTTTCGCCCTGGCGACACTGGGTTGTAAGGAGATGGTGATTTATGATCGCAAGGAAATGCAGGCCCGGATCCTGGCAAAGACTCTTGAGCAAAAAGGGTTGAATGCGAGTGTGGTGACCTGCGGGAATATCGAGTCAGCCGTATTGTCAGCCGATGGTCTGGTCAACTGCACCGAATTGGGAATGTACAACCATCCTGGCTCTGCCATTAATTTAGAGCTGATCGACAAACAGCAGTGGGCATTTGATGTGGTTTACACTCCCATGGAAACTGAACTTCTTTCCAAGTGTCGTGATGCCGGGTTGCAATGTATCTCCGGCTATGATCTTTGGATTTACCAGGGCCTAGATGCTTTTACTATCTTCACGGGGATTGAAATAGAGCCCGATGAAAAACTGCTGGCAACAATACGCAACTGGTTTGACTGAAAAAAGTAGACTGTAAACCCAGATGAAAAAATCTATTGCATCAGTCTATTTATCAGGTGACCTTCACCAGAGATTTGATGCTGAATGACACAAATAAAACTAACACGAAAAAATTATGAGCACCCAATGGCATATAAAGAACAAAAACAAGACACAGTAGCCTATGAAATGAAAAACAATTTTGCCTGGGTAAAATTCAATCGCCCGGAAAAACGCAATTGTATGAACTCGAAACTAAACCGGCAGATTTTGCGCGTTCTGGATGCTCTGGAATATAGAGACGATGTCGGTGTATTAGTGCTAACCGATGAAGACCACCAAGGACGCAATCCGACACGTTATGTACATGACCTATGACAATGCAGAGGATTACTTGGTGACGGCACAGAAAGCGACTAATTATTTTGACCATGAAGGCCGCAAAGACGGTTTCAAGCAGTTCATTGATCATAAAACCTACAAGCCGGGACTGGACGGTTATAATAAGTCTCAATCCCGAATAGGTATTGATGCTGTTCCAACTGAGTTGTTTGCCAGAAAATAATAATGATAAGTGACCTGTTGAAAGGAAAAACCCAAGTTCACGAGCAAACACGCAAGGCTACTGCCAGTGGCTGGATAGGCTCGGTGCTTGAATATTATGATTTTTTCATTTATGCCACCGCTTCGGCACTGGTGTTTCCGCAACTGTTCTTCCCCTCAGAGGATCCACGCGTGGCTCTGATCGCCTCGCTGGCCACTTACGGTGTCGGTTATATAGCAAGACCCATTGGGGCCATTTTCCTTGGCCATTGGGGAGACACCCATGGTCGCAAAAAAGTACTGCTTTTATGCATGTTCATGATGGGAGGCTCCACCATGGGGGTGGGATTGCTACCCACTTACGAGCAAATAGGCTGGATGGCACCGCTTATACTGGTTCTTCTACGATTGATACAAGGCTTTGCCGTAGCCGGGGAAATTTCCGGGGCAAGTACAATGATCCTGGAACACGCCCCCGCAGGACAGCGTGGCTTTTATGCCAGCTTTACCCTGCAAGGTGTTCAGGCCGGACAGATCCTGGCGGCAGCCATATTTCTGCCTTTGGCGTATTACCTGTCCCCGGAAGGTTTCGAAAGCTGGGGTTGGCGGATTCCTTTCCTGCTCAGCTTTATTGTCATTATTGCCGGCTTCATCATTCGCAGAAGCGTAGATGAAACACCCGTTTTCAATGCCAAAGTGGAAGACAGCAAGGATCAAGTCCTTCCCGCATTGACAGCTATCCGGGAGCACTGGCCAAACATGCTGCGTGTCATGGTGATGTCACTGATGAATGTCATTCCCATCGTTGCCACTGTTTTCGGTGCTGCCTATGCTGTGCAGGAAAGTTACGGCATCGGTTTTTCAACAGCCGTCTATTTATGGATACCGGTTCTGGGAAACATCATCGCAGTGGTGGTAATTCCATTTGTCGGAAAAATGTCCGACGGGATAGGCCGACGCAAGCCAATCATGTTTGGCTCTCTGGGTGCCGGATTACTCTCTTTTGCCTACCTCTACGCCATCAGCATTCACAATATGCCGATGGCCATTGCTCTATCACTATTGATGTGGGGGATTATTTACCAGGGCTACAATGCTGTCTTTCCCAGTTTTTACCCGGAACTTTTCCCGGCCAAAGTCAGGGTTTCTGCGATGGCAATCTCACAAAACCTCGGCACCATGATCACTGCCTTTTTCCCGGCAGTATTTATCGCCATTGCGCCACCGGGTTCTGAGAACATTCCATTGAAAGTCGGCAGTTTTGCTCTTGCCATAACCTTGCTGGTTGCTGTGACTGCATTTACCGCGAATGAAACATGTCGGAGTGAACTGGAATAGCAAGTCACAGGTTTGCTAACAGAGCGGTCCTTTCAGATTTTTATCCATTTGATTTATACAGGTACAAAATATAACAGTTAACTCAAATTCCGTTTGTTCCGGGCAGATGTCCCGGCGGGCCAATCATGATTTTTCTGCACAGGCTGGCAGAGACAGGCAAGTCCCGGCAAGGTCCCGGATATGTCGAGGCACAATCAAGACTTCGGTTAACACGAATATTAAAATTCCAGGAGAATACTTATGCTACATGTATTGACCAACTTACGTGCCTCCCTGCTGGTGGTTTTTGCCAGCAGCATAGCTCTCGTCGGCTGCGGGGCGTTAACCTCGACATTAACTTCTACACCCGCTGTCGTAATGGATATCGATCAGGCAGCAATCAATAACCTGCCGCCGACAGCTTCACTGCCAGAACCGCCCGGCTATGAAGTAGTCCAGATACCCAGTAGTCTGGATGGTAAGGAACAGAATGTCGCCATTGTCGTTCCCCAGGATAAAATTGAGTATCCTATGGGCCTGGTGGTTTACCTGCACGGCTGGAGTGTCGGCTACACCGACCGGCGTCCGGACATTGAGGCTGCTGCGGCCGAACGCGGCTGGCTTCTTGCTATTCCGGATTACCGTGGCCCCTTTGTTAACCACTGCGGCAATGAGTTTGCCCAGCAGGACATTCTTGATGTTGTGAGCTGGGCTAAATCCAATTACTCCATTGATGAGAGCAAGATTTATCTGGTTGGCTTCTCCGGCGGTGGATTTATGAGCTTGATCATGGCGCACAGGCACCCCGAGGTTTGGGCCGCTGTCAGCGCCTGGAGTGGTTTTGGAGACCTTTTGGTGATGTACGAGAAGGACAAGGACAATCGCTACGGTGCTTCGATGCGAGAATGCTTTGGCGGTGATCCAGATCTCTCGGCTGACATACGCGACAAGATCAATGTGCGTTCACCAATTAATCACTTCGAACCAGGATTGCACCTTCCTCCCTTGGATTTGAACGGTCAGCTGGGAGATGGTTTAGTGCCCGTACAAAACTCCTTGCGTGCTTTCAGGGCCTTGGCTCCAGGTCTGATTTCTGATCAGGATATCGAAAAATTTGCGCCGAACGCGGAAATTCCACCAGAAGAAACGCTACGTGTGGATCCCTTGTCGGGACGGGTGATTTATCTGCGACGCGCCGTGGATAATTTGAGAGTAACGGTACGACCGGGTACTCATGAGGTACTTGGTGCACCAGCCTTCGAATGGTTCGACCAGTTTACTCGGCAATAAAACTCTTAATCTGGGGAACAAGTAACCTGACTCCTTGATTCCCCTTGATTCTTAAACAACAAACCCACCAAATGGTGGGTTTTTTTCAAAATCAATTTGTTTCGGACTAGGGTCGAATAGGGACGCTTGCAACTCGCCTAAACCAAAAGCCCTTCCCTGGTAATCGGCAACTTCCTAACCCTCTTCCCCGTCGCCGCAAAAATCCCATTACAAACCGCCGGCATCAACGGTGGCAACGCCGGCTCCCCCAATCCGGTAGGATGATGATCACTCTGGATAAAATGCACATCAATCTCGGTACGTGCATTCTTTATCCGCAACAAGTTGTACTGATGAAAATTATCCTGCTGCACCACACCGTCTTTCATGGTGATCTCAAGCCCGGCCAGTGAACTGATGCCATCGAACACCGCACCCTGCACCTGTTTGATTGCGCCGCTCATGTTGATGACCGGCCCGATATCCACCGCTGCTGTGACCCTGTGAACAGTAACCTTGTTATTGGCATCCACACTGACTTCGGCCACCTCGGCCACGTGGCCGGCATGACTGAAGTGAAAAGCGATACCCATGCCATGCCCGGCAGGCAGGGCTTTACCCCAACCGCTTTGTTCGGCGGCGAGTTTGATGACGTCCACGGCGCGGCCGGTATTCAGTGAGCCGGTGCTGCCCTCTTCGAACCAGCGCGGTTCGCCCATCATCTCAATGAGGTGTTCCACGGGGTCGCGGCCAGCAGCGTGGGCCAGTTCGTCAATAAAGCTTTGCACGGCCCAGCCGGTGGCGTTGGAGCCGGGGGCGCGCCAGGAACCGGTGGGGGTGTTGGTGTCGATCAGAGATACCGCGGCGCGGTAGTGATCGATATTCAGGGCCGGGAATTCGTCACGGCTCAGGCGGGTGCCGGCGGTGGCGACGCCGCGTACGGAGCCGCCAATCAGGTGATTCTGCATGGCCACTACCCTGCCCTCGCGGCTAACCGCACCCTTGAAGGCGTAGATGCCGCCGGGGCGGTACTGGTCATGCATAAGGTCATCTTCCCTTGTCCAGAGTAGTTTCACCGGCACATCAAAACGCCGGGCAATGGCGGCGGCCTCGCAGGAATAATCCTGCAGGCGGCGACGGCCAAACGAGCCGCCCATGCGCATCATGTGCAGAGTGATATTTTCAGGGGGAATGTCGAAGACATTGCCCATGGACGCCACGGTGAGTTGCGGCTGGCGTGTGGGTGCCCAGATCTCCAGAGAGTTGGAATCTGCATGGTAATGGGCGGTGCAGTTCATGGGCTCCATGCAGGCATGGGCCAGGTAGGGAAAATGGTAGCTGCTGGTGACCACGGTGGTCAGGTCACTGTTGAACTCATTTTCAACATTGCCTGATTCGGCGATCTGCTTGTCAGCCGGCCATGGCGCATCGGCAACCGCCTGGGCACGGGTGAAGAAATCAACATTATCGTCTTTGGAGGCTTTTGAGGTGTCCCACTGCACGTCCAGTTGCTGTCTTGCCTTGAAGGCCTGCCAGGTGGAGCGGGCGACGATGGCGACACCGTCCAGCAGTTCACCGACATTGTCATTACCCTCGACCATAAAAGCATCAACAATGCCGGGCAAGGATTTGATGTGATCAAGATTGACACTGACTACCCTGCCGTAAGTGGCAGGGCATTTTTCATAGACGGCGTACAGCATACCCGGCAGCTGGATATCCGAGCCATACAGGCTGGCCCCGCTGACGATGGTGTGGTTGTCCACGTCGCCCACATGGGTGCCGATAATGGTGTATTCACTTCGGGGCTTGAAGACCAGAGTGTCCACGTCCGGGACTGGCTGTATGGCGGCATCCAGGGCCAGTTCGGCAAAGGTCAGCGCCTGTCCGCTATTGCGATGGATGACATGGCTGTTCTCGGAGTAAAACAGGGTGGGGTCTTCAGATAATCGCCTGGCGGCTGCGCCAATCAGCATGGTGCGGGCGGCGGCACCGGCGCGGCGCATGGGATCGAATTCGCGGGGTGTTGAGGTGGAGCCCCCGGCGCGTTGTATGCCGTAGCGGGCTTCATTAAAAGGGGCCCTGACCACGGTGACATCATTCCAGTTCGCACCCAGTTCCTCGGCAATGATCATGGGCAGCGAGGTCTTGGTGCCCTGGCCTTTTTCCGGGTTGTGGGCGTAGAGGGAAATAGACCCGTCGGGGCCAATTTCAACAAAGGCATTCAACTCGAGCTGATCGGAGCCGGGCTGGTCAGCGGCCAGTACATTGGGGGCCTGGAAATAGGTCGCCAGGGAAAAGCCGGCGCCGGCCATGGTGCTGGCTTTCAGAAAGCAGCGACGGTTCAACTGGCCTGATGATGACGGGGATTCTTTGTGGCGTCTTATAGTCATGGGCATATCCTGAATCAATGAGTCAGGAAAATCAAAGGGAACGAAGGCATTTTAAAAAATAGATCTGTCCCCTTTAATTCACTTTAATTTAGTCTCACTGAAAATACGGCCGCAATGCAGTCCGAATCATTGTCCTCACCGCTTCAGAATCATATTCCTCATCGCCAGAGAATTCCTGCGCTTGTCCAAACAGCACGGCGAACAGGGGAACCCCGTCGACACTGGGGGCAATGGTGTGCTGCTGGGCCGAGGCAAACAATTGCGACCAGACCGCGCGCGCATCTTCCCAGTAGCGTGAGGTGGAAGACCAGTAGTCATCACCGGCGGAAAAATCAAAGTCGATGATGCGCTCGTAACGGTTGACGCCCAGTTCCTTGGACAAAAATGGCAGGCCGTTATCTATAGCGCCATGGCCGTTCAGCACGACCTTGTAGTTTTCTTCCTCGTGCACCCAGCCAGTGGGTACGATGGTATGGCGGTTGGTGCCAATCAGCACGTCGTAATCCTCGCGCACACTGCTTTCACGGCGCGGGATGGGACGCCAGGTCTCGGCACTGAGCCAGGTGGACACGTTTTCCCAGTGCTGCCATTGACCCCAGGACTCATAACGGGGGGAGTCATCCACTTGATAAACTGATTGCGCCCAACTGCCACTGATTTCGGATTCAGGAACCCCCTGATGCGCCCAGGTGTCATGACCAATATAGGCAAACACACTGTCTTTTTCATAGGCCCAGTCCTGGCGCCAGTGTTTTTGAACAAAGGGCCCCATGATCTGCTCATCCTCGCCCTTCACATACATCACGATGATATGCTGCAGACTGATGAAGTCCTCGCGCTCTTCCACCACATAGATATATTCCGTTCCCCAGCTTTGGTAGGGACGTCCGCGTTCAAAGTCCGGTGTATAGGCAACGGTTTCCAGAAATTCAAAACTGGTGCGGTAAGGGCCCGCCATGGCAAGAATAGCGCGCCGGTCTTGTTCCTTTTTGCTGAGACCAGGTTCCTGCAGGCTAAGCCAGCCAGCATGGGGATCGGGATCCAGTGTGACCGGTGTGCCGGTTGAGGTACCACCCCGGGGCAGAAAATCACAGCCCTGCGCCTGGGACCAGCTAAAGGTATAACGATAATTTTGTGGGCAATTAAGGTCCTGCGCTGCCGTCGGCAGGAAATACAGTGACAGTGAAACCAGAGCGAACAATCGAAACAACATGGTGTGGGGTCCGTTTTGAAAAAGAGACATGGCCCTGAAAGATAACGCTTCTGATTTTTGTGTCAACAGGCGTCAGATCCCCGTGATTTACACCCCTGCGTTTTTTGGTAGACTAATCGGCCTCTCTAAACGATTACCGGGTACTCTATGAAGAAGCATTACAAACTGACACTGATCTTCGCCATGAGCAGTATTGCTGCCGCTTTCGGGCAACACGCGACAGCGCAGGTCTTTGAGGACGGCGAGGAACTTCATCCAACGATTGCCAATACCACGGCGGTCAAAGGGTCCGAAAATACCTATCTGATTGATGATGATGGCCCACGGACGCCGACACCCCGACTTGCTGACGGCACCCCGGATCTAAGCGGCGATGGCTACTGGGATCTGCCCTGGGTAAGCAATTTCGCCAATGCCAGGGATGTGCCGCGCGAAGCGCCATGGCGCCCCTGGGTCAAGTCCATGTGGGAATACCATACCAGTAACGATTCCAAATTCGACCCGGAAGGTTTCTGCCTGCCACCGGGTGGTCCCCGTGCCTTTGCCACGCCCTACCCGGCAGAAATTGTTCAGCACAAGGACAGAATCCTGATTATTTTCGAGGGTGGCGGCCACGTCTGGCGCGAAATCTTCATGGATGGTCGTGAACAGCAGACACTGGAGGAAGTGAACCCAACCTACTTCGGCCACTCCGTGGGTCACTGGGAAGGCGATACCCTGGTGGTGGACACCATCGGCTACAACGAAAAGACCTGGCTCGATTACAGCGGAACACATCATACCGACCAGCTGCGAACGACCGAATACATGACCCGTCCCTACAAGGAAAAACTCAACTACCGCATCGTGATTGATGATCCCGGCGCTTTTTATGAGCCCTGGGAAGCTGAGTGGGATATCCCCTGGAGTGAGGGAACAGACATGAAGGAATATATCTGCCAGGAAAACAACCAGTTCATGATTGATCTGGAAGACGATTTCGACGAGCCGTTTTTTCCGAGAACTGAAGGGGCCGATTAAGCAATACTTTCTGCCCGGTTGTTAATAGGGACTGTTAATGGGGACAGATTTATTTTTTGGGACGTTTTCCGAATAAATAAATCTGCCCCCTTTTAGTCATAATAAATCTGTCCACTTTTAGTCCTTTAGTCGATCTAGCACCAATTTACAAACCTGGAATCCACACACCTGTATACCTGGTTATTTATCGCGCCGTTTTTCACCCTGCACGGTTTTATACAGCTTACCCAGTTTGCGCATGCGCTCATGACGCTGGGCGATGGATTCGCTGTTGTGTTCCTGTTCGCGCATCAGCTTGTGGTAAGAGTCCAGGCGGCGCTGATCGATCTCGCCTTTTTCCACGGCGGCCAACAGGGCACAGCCCGGCTCGGTGGTATGGGAACAATCCTTGAAGCGGCAATCGCCGAATCCCTGCAGGTCATCAAATAATTCCTCTACCCCGCTTTCACCACCGGCGAGTTGAATCTCGCGCATGCCGGGCATATCGATGAGCACGCTGTCATTGATGATGGTATGCAAGGAACGCACGGTGGTGGTGTGTCGGCCCTTGGCATCCTGTTCCCGGATCGGCGCGGTGGCCTGATCGGTGACACCCAATGCATTGGCGATGGAGGACTTGCCGACGCCGGAGGAACCTACCATGGCCAGCGTGGTACCGGGTTCACAGTAGGCTTTGATACCAGACAGGGTTGATGAGTCCAGTGCATTGACCAGTTCCACGTTGAGATTCCGATGCAAGCCAGTGAGTTGTCCGCGGTAATCATCGGGTGATTCACACAGGTCAATTTTGGTGAGCACAACAATGGGCAGCACGCCGGATTCAAAGGCCAGCGCCAGGTAACGTTCCAGGCGCGAGAGATTGAAGTCGGCATTGCAGCTGCTGACGATTAGCAGGATATCGACATTGGCGGCCATCAACTGAACGGCGGTTTCTTCACCGGCGGCCTTGCGTTGAATCAGGCTGGTGCGTTCCAGCATTCTGGTGGGTTTGTCGAGCTCCGGGGTGAGTAAACACCAGTCACCCACGGTGAGAGGAGGAAGGTCCTTGAAGTGTATGCGCGGGAGTTGGGTGGTGCCGCGTTCGTGCATCAACACGAAAGAGTCTTTATGCACTGCGCTGACCCGGGCGGGATCGGTGTCGGTGTATTCGTCCAGCGTTAACTGTTGTTGAAGAACCGGTTTCCAGCCCAGGGCTTTTAATGAGGTCATGGAATAGATGCAGGTAGTGTTTGAGAATTATTGAAACATAGAATTGGGGGATCAAGATATAGGGATTTGCTTTGGGGATTGGTGTGAGTTCCTGTCGGATGCGGCCAAATGCCTTATCCGACCTACGATGCCAAGCAAGTGCTTGTAGGTCGGATAAGCGCAGCGCATCCGACGAGATGCCCGCACAATTCCCGAAGGAGTGACACGTCAATGTCGGATGACGGCCAAAGGCCTTATCCGACCTACGGGAGAAGTTGCAGGTCGGAGTGTTTGTCTTAGGGCTTATACCAGGTTGGGGATAGAGACTTCGGGGTTTACATCGGCTTCGTAATCCACGCCGGGCACTTCAAAGCCAAATAGCTGCAGGAATTCTTTTTTATAGCCGGCAAAGTCAGTGAGCTCGCCAATATTGTCGGTTTCAACCTTTGACCACAGATCAGCTACGGCGTTCTGGACTTCCGGTTCCAGTTCCTTGTAGTCGGCGCGCCAGCGGCCGTCGTCATCAAGGTGCGGCGTATCGCCATAGAGACTTTCGCGGAATAATAAATCCACCTGCTCGATGCAACCTTCGTGGGTGCCCTGCTCTTTCATCACCTTGAACAGCAGTGCCAGATACAGCGGCATGACGGGAATGGCGGAGCTGGCCTGGGTGACTACAGCTTTGAGTACCGACACGCGGGCTTCACCGTTCAGATCATTCAGGCTGGACTGTATGGCTTTGGCTTTTTCGTCCAGGTCTTTCTTGGCGGCGCCGATGGTACCGTTCCAGTAAATATCCCAGGTCAGTTCGGCACCCAGATAGGTATAGGCGGTTGTCTTGGCACCGGGAGCCAGCACGTCGGCGGCTTTCAGGGCATCGATCCACATCTGCCAGTCTTCACCACCCATTACTGCGACGGTGTTGGCAATTTCTTCTTCACTGGCGGCGGCCACAGACATTTCCTGAATCTGTTCCTTGTCGGTATTGATACCGCGCATGGTGATGTCCTGTCCGATGGGTTTCAGGGTGGAGCTATGCAGTTCGCCCGTGACCGGATGCAGGCGCTTGGGTGAGGCCAGACTGTAGATCACCAGATCCACCTGCCCCAGATCTTCTTTTATAGTGGCAATAGTTTTTTCTTTAATTTCATTGGAGAAAGCATCGCCATTGATGCTTTTCGCATACAGGCCTTCCGCGTCAGCGTATTTATGAAATGCTGCCGAGTTATACCAGCCGGGCGAGCCGGGTTTTTCCGAACCTGGCTTTTCAAAGAACACACCCAGGGTGGCCGCACCACTGCCAAAAGCTGCTGTGATCCGTGAGGCCAGGCCATAACCGGTGGAAGCACCAATGACCAAAACCTTTTTCGGGCCGTTCTCCAGCGCGCCATTGGCTTTCACCACATCGATCTGGCGTTTTACGTTGGCATCGCAACCAGTAGGGTGAGTGGTAATACACATGAATCCGCGCACACGGGGTTTAATGACCATACTGAAATTCCTGGGTTGTTTTATTGGTAGTTTGTTATTTCTTTTTTGTTTTTTTGCATGCTGCAAGCAATGGTTAAAAATTCTATCACAGGAT
>Ga0181554_1003456_pt1 | contig 13372 bp, 19 predicted proteins | sample 011ome_16_FD_145602 | JGI IMG/M metagenome (GOLD analysis project Ga0181554, IMG submission 145602) | Coastal salt marsh microbial communities from the Groves Creek Marsh, Skidaway Island, Georgia - 011503CT metaG (spades assembly) | ecosystem: Environmental > Aquatic > Marine > Intertidal zone... | reverse complement strand
CCGAGGCCCATCTCATCGCAAAGGAATCCACCGCCCTCTTTGTCCCGGGCGGTCATCCACCGAACACCATCATCCTGGTAGGGCTTGATGAGGCGTCCGACGAACGACATGTTGTTTTTCTCTCTGAAGAAATTTTACTTCCTCGTTACCTGAATAATTTTTAGTTGTTCATCGTTTATCTTTTTCGTTTTTTGCTGTCAGCGGTCCCGCGTCGGGCTGTGTTGCCTCTGGCGGGGGTCCCGGGTATGGCTGTGACGGAGGAGTTGTTAATATTCATCATTTCTTGACCGTTGCCTCTGGCGGGGGTCCCGGGTCGGGCTGTGTTAACATTCATGGCGGATCCGTTTTTGTTGTTCAAGTACGCCTGAAATTTTCCTCTTTTATTACTAATTCTGAACTTGTTTGACACGGTAATATTAGTTCTCTTGTTTAGGACATTCATAAAATTGATAATTTTAATTATATCAGACCTATTCAAATTATTAATTACTTTGTTCACGGTATTCAGTACTTCTTTCGCTGTTTCTTCATTAAGATTTTTCGCTGCGTTCAGCCACGATCGAATTTGTGTTTTCAGTCCCATAGGCTTTTTGGCTACAATGTTGGATGCCTGTGTTTGTCTGTTCGCTGGTAGAGATGATATGATCTGATTGCGGAGCTGTTCTTTAGAAATTTTAGTATTTTTGAAACATACATTACTTTGACTAGTGTTATTACCACACTTTTTCTTGCCTGTGAAGTCAATTGTGTCGATACCTGTATAGACAATGAACCCTGTGATGACATCTTCCATCATGCACCTAAGTTTTGTATTCTTCTTGGCATTGACATAGAGTCCCGTGCCGATCCCCATCTTGTCACCGCTGGCGACGATCGTCTGATATTTGCCGGCGTAGATAAATTGAGAAAGGTCACCAAGGGTCTTGAATATCGCCGGGTACTGAACTGAATTTTTGTTGGTCTCGATAAAAATGCTTTTATGCCTGGCGTAAGATTCTTTTGCTTTCTTTGCACCTATCCACGTATTTCTTTGTACTGGGTTTTCAAAATTTTTAAATTCTTTCTTTAATTTATTTGAAAATGTTATTAATGTTGTATTTTTGTCGATCACTTTGTCGTGAATAAGATCGTAGTAAAAAACACGGATCACATCATTTGTCAGTTTAACGATAGGTAAAGGTTTTCCATTGTTTTTGAGTTTACTAATTACAGATGAATCGACGAATTCGGCTCCATCATAATTTTTAATGAATGCCCTAAAATCGTTTAAAAAATTTCTGTTACTACTGAAAGCATTATTAGGAGCGAGATCGTATGCCTGGTTTATGATGGATTTGTTAGACGAACCAAAGGTCTTTCCTGTAATTATCTTTGATACAATATCATCAAATATACCTGTTGTTGTTTTTGTGGCAGGGGACGTTATCTCGCGGGACAACCGGAAGTGTGGCGTGTACCCCTCGGCTCCAGTTTTTTCATTACTGTTAGCTGTGATCCACTGAGTGACATACATTGGTTTATCGTCCAAATCAAACATGTATTGAAATGGTCTAAAGTCAAAAACCACACTTGGATAGCACGATTTGTTGGATCTGCTATTCGTCATTTTGTTATTAAAATTGTAGACGAATTTGAACAAGTAAAGGCGTGTTTCGATGTAGTTTTTGAGATTCCAGTTTCGCGAGATGGCGATTCCAGGATCGCACAATCTTGGTGTATTGTAAAGAATCGGGATTCCTGCCTTTTCAATTGTGTGTGCGATCGAAACACGATTCTCCTGATCGACCGAAGTGATCCAATCTTGCCAGTTACTTTTATTTACGGTGGGATATTGCGTCTTACATTGCTGCTTCACGATCATACAATCACCTGATATTTCTGATATGACGTCACCCAGAAACACCGCCTCGAACGCGCTTTTTGGTTTGGCTTTGCTGGGATCTGCCTTTAGATCAATTGAGGCCAAGTCATAATAAATTTTTGAACCATCTACGCCACACGTGGACATCTCTATTAATATCTCACAAATTAATAGAATGGCTGAGCGCCGAGGATTTCAGACGGCCGTGTGGGGTCCGCCCGCGTGGATGTTTTTGCACACCCTGACCTTCGCCTACCCAGAGGAGCCCGACGAGAAGACCAAGCGGACGTTCATGAAGTTCTTCGGGTCGCTGTGTGGTATCCTACCGTGCAAGTACTGCCGCGAGAGTTACTCAAAGTACTGCAAGACCACTGGACCCCTCGGGCTGACCGACGCCAACTTTGCGTCCAGGAAGACCCTGACCCGGTGGCTCTACAACATCCACGACGCGGTCAACCGGCGCATCGGCAAGACGGACCGTCCCAGTTTTTCGCAGGTCAAGGCGATGTACGAGCAGTTCGTGGCGAGTCCTCACGTGGACAACGAGAAATATCACGGATGTGTGAATGGTCAGAGGAAGCTCAGGACGGCAATCCGCGTGGTCCCCAGGGAGTGCAGACTTAGTGGCAAGACCTTAAAGATTTATCGCGCCTGTAGGGAAAGGTATGCACTCTAATCCGCTCATCGGAAAGATCACAAAGTCCCTTTACGAGGCGGAGTCTGGGAGACGGTACATTCAAGTGGAAAACGTCCAGTTGAAGGTGCCATGGCGATACGGAAGGCCGTATAAAATTCAGTGTGACGACCTCAAGCCCATCATGGACTACAAGGTCGGTGACGAGGTCGAGGTGTGGTGGGAGTTGAGTCAATCAAGAATGATACTCACCAGGATTCGATTAGGTCTCTGTACCTAACTCTATGGAAAAATGACCACGTCTTAATATTTGTTAATATTTTATTGTCCAATAGTAATAACTGAAATATGTCTGGTGGCATTACGCAATTGGTAGCACTGGGGGCTCAGGATAGTCACCTGGTCGGTAGCCCAGAGGTGTCATTTTTCCAATCATCGTACAAACGTCACACTAATTTTTCTAGCGTGATTGATCGTCAGGTGATTCAGAACACCCCGTCGGCGAGTGGACTTTCGTCGATCCGCTTTGAGCGCAAGGGTGACCTTCTTTCGTACGTCTATCTCAGTAACGTAAGCGCCGCAGGATCGGTGACCAATACTAACTGGAATGAGATCGTGGACAAGGTCGAATTGTATATTGGTGGGCAGTTAATCGATACTCAAAATTTTGAATACTCGACCAAGATTCATACGGATATTATGGCAAACACTTTCTCTAAGACCAACTTCGGACCAACACCGGACGTATCTGGTTCAAATGATGGGTACTTTTATCCCTTCAAGTTTTGGTTCTGTGAGAACTGGCAGTCTGCGCTTCCTCTGATTGCCCTCCAGTACCATGATGTGGAGTGCAGGATCTACTGGAGCTCCAGTCTTCCCGCCAATCACACCATCGAGGCTTGGGCTCGCTACGTATACCTCGATGCCGATGAGCGTCGGTCAATGGCAGAGAAGTCTATGGAAATGTTGATTCACCAGGTTCAGCGGATTCCTAGTCCCTCATTGAAGACTGCCGATCTCACATTCAACCATCCCGTCAAGTTCTTGGCTTCGACCGCAAGCGCTTTCGACGCATCAAACACAGTCGTTCTCCAGCTCAACGGTGTGGATGTCGGAGAGAAGAAACAAGCGATCCCTCACTACAACCAGGTATCTTGTTACTATCACGTTCCATATGGCCCAAGTAGCACGGATCCAGGTGAAGGGTTTGAATCTGCGACTCTTATGATTCCCTTCTGTTTGGACTCATCCAAGCTTCAGCCCACAGGCACCTGCAACTTTTCGCGCATGGACTCTGCCAGGTTGGTATGCAGTTCTGCAATCAATGCCGATATTTATGCGGTTAATTACAATATTTTCAGAGTCCAGAACGGCATGGGTGGATTGCTATACGCGAACTAAATATCTAAAGTATTATTAGTAATATGTCGGGAGGACTTGCAGAATTGGTGGCGATCGGTGCCCAGGATGCACATATCGTCGGAAATCCCGAGATAAGCTTTTTTCAATCATCCTACAAACGTCACTCGAACTTTTCCAGTGTGATTGAACGGGAGGTCATTCAAGGCGTTCCTAAAAATAACGGATTCTCGACGATCCGCTTTGAACGCAAGGGTGATCTTCTTTCTTATGTTTACCTTATGGCTAAAAATAGTTATAATACTGTTATACAACCCACATGGTCCACTATGATAGATAAGATCGAACTTTACATTGGAGGGCAAAAAATTGACTCTCAGGACTATGATTTTTCGGCTTACATTTCCACTGAAATTATGGCGAATACACTTTCTAAGAGTATATTTGGTCCAGGTCCAAGTGGTAAAGACAATACCAACTTTTTTTACCCTATCAAATTCTGGTTCTCTGAGAACTGGCAGTCGGCACTCCCCTTGATTGCCCTCCAGTACCACGATGTGGAGATGAGAATCTACTGGGGCACCGACATCAGCCCATTGGATACAGCCATCACGACCGCGATTGCCAACTACAAGGCTGCACAAGCTGTTGGATTTACTGCAACAGAAGCGCCCAACACCTACCCCAATCGCGCCACACTTGAGTCTACATTCAAAGCAGCCGCCGATGCAGTGGAGGCTGACACTGGAGTTACTCTTAGGGATGCACTCACTGCCGCCGGTATCACAGGATATACTGTTGATGGAGCTGGTCTGATTACCGGAGATGTTCTTGCGGACAGCGGATCGCCAAACTATAGCGCGACTTCTCTTACCTACACGGCTACAGATGCCATTCTTGTTGGCAGTTCGTCAATCGAGGCATGGTCCAGGTATGTTTTTCTGGACGAGCCCGAGCGTCGCATGATGTCTGAACGACCTATGGATATGCTTATTCATCAGGTACAGAATATCCCGGCGCCGAATAACAAGACGACCGAACTTCCGTTCAATCACCCGGTTAAGTTTATTGCTTCCACCGCAAGCGCGTTTGCTGCAGACCAAAAGGTTCTTCTTCAGCTTAACGGTACGGATGTAGGTGAAAAGAAGCAAGCGATTCCACATTACACTGCGGTTTCGGCCTATCATCATCAGACTCAGTCTGGAACGGATGCAGCCAATAGTACTACTGGATACTACAATGTAAAACTGATGATCCCCTTCTGTCTGGATGCCTCCAAGCTCCAGCCCACCGGAACGTGCAACTTTTCGCGCATGGATTCGATCAAACTCATCAACGATTCAAGTATCAATGGTCCTATCTATGCGGTCAATTACAACATTCTCAGGGTCCAGAACGGGATGGGGGCTCTGCTTTACGCGAACTAAGTTTTCTAGCAGTATTGACGGCCTTTTCGGCCTGATCCTTGGGCATAAACATGAGCCAGGCGACGGTCATCCTCTCCTGGGTAAGAGTTCCGTCCTTCTTCATAGCGGCACATGCATCTTGAAATTGCTTTACGTAGTCCATAATGGAATTTCAAGGAGTTTATTATTTAATTAGTCTTGGGGACCTTGAGCAGCGGGACATCCGCCGAGAAGCACCGAGTGATGCTATTGGAGGGCACCGGACCCACGCGCTGAAGGTCGGTGATGGGCTTGAGCAGATCAGGACCCATCTTGGTGATCAGCTGGCGGTACTGGTAGTTAAGAGGATACGCAATACCATTATCAGCCATGATCTTATCGTTGATCAGCTGGTTAGAGGTGTAAATAGTGAAGGCGCGACCATCGGCCATACCAAGACGCTGAGACATCTTTTACTTATTCAGTAGATAAAAATCTCTGATCCTCTGGTGGAATGATTCTTTCTGATGTACCATTCTGTCATTCTTTTCCTTGAAGTTTATGAAGTCCCCCTCGACTAGTGGATCATAAAGAATTCTGATCAAGAACTTGTATGCCATGGCGATATCCTTGAAATTCTTGGCGCCCGACATTACGATGCTACCGGTTTTAAAAACACTGACCGTCATGTTGAACATCTTGGCTTTCACCGCCGAGTAAGTCTCTGGACTGTAAGATGGCTTTTTCACAAACTTTTTGTGTTTCTTGTAAAGATCCAACAAAGCCATCTGATCGATGCCGTGAGGGAGACGGAACGTTGCATTGATCATCTGTATTTCCATGGGTGACACGGGATTGTTTTTGGTCTCGGGAAAGACCTCATCTACTATTTTTTGGATCTCCTGGATGATTTCCAGTCCTTCCATTGGTGTAGATGATCCTGTCACGTGAATCTTCCCGTTCGGAAACAACTTGACAGAGCGCTTTTTGGTTTCGCCGACATCCTTTGACAGTGTCAGTGAGTTGTTGAAATGGGTTGTTCCCATGTTCCAACCACCGGTCCCGTCGACAAACTTCTCCTTGAAAGTCGCGAGAGGGGTCGTGATGCCATCCCTGCCTCCCATGACCGTCATCGTAGACACTCTAGGCAACGTGGGCTTAGGTTCCTGGATTTCATCACGCGCTTTGATGACGTTTCCAAGAAAGGTTCGAAAGTTTTTGGCTTCCATATTTAAAAGTAAGACTCCTCACTTCTTTAATATGAGATGTGGTCACTGTAAAAGAAAGAAGATTATCTGCGTTCCATGTGCTTACTGCGATCACGCGTCTCTGTGTACCTCTTGTATTCAAGTGGAGTTTCACGAGTGCCCAGGTATCCTGAATAAAATTCAGTTCGAGAGGGATACAATAGAAAAACGAAACCCTAAAATAGAGAGCGTCAAAATTACAAAAATTTGACGAGCGTCATAATACTGAGGGCTATGAGTATAGCTGAAGCAGCGTTACCCGCGAAGTTTGCAGCGTCCATACTACCGACCATGCCCTCCTTTTTTACGGTGATGGGTTCGTTGGGTTTGGGTGTGTCGTTCCAAGGAGGCAGTGAATATGTTCGCTCTGGTACTGGTTTCCTGTTCAGTGGATAATTCTGAGATCCCGGTGTGCAGTAGTACGGGGTTCTCCACCCCGCGGCGATGGTCTTCTCGCACCCCTGACTCGTTTCTGTCATGTGGGTTTCAAGTGGTCCTCCGAGCGCATCCCCTACGGGGCGAACGGCGTTAACAAGCGCCACCTGGGGTTCATCTGAGGGTTTATATACCGCCTTGTAAGCACCACCCAGAGGGACACCCGGCGTAAAATTCATCGGGTCGGCGTACGGATTTATCTTATTGATGGAAATTCCATCATTCAGTCTCATGTAGGACGACATCCTTGCTAGTTATACTGTTGAAATAAATTCCCACTTGAGAATTTCACACATGTCCTTCCATATGACATCCTGTTGAGTGAGTTTTTCCTTGGACTTCAAAAGTGGAAAGTAGGGAAGGTACTGGTCTTCTCCCAAAAGTTCGCAGAATTTGTAAAGAACGTATGGATAACTCAGAAAGTTCTTGCGATCCTTGGGACACACCTGGTCAAAGGGTTCCTGTATTTCATTGAACATGAGTCTGAGACGCTCTTCGAGAGCGATCGGCATTTCTGGCGGTCTCACGCCGGTAAGAATATTGGCAATATAAGGGATGTGTTCATAGTATTTATTTTGGCGCATTTTTTTCAAGAGGCCTCGTACCTTGGCGTGAGTTATTTTAGATACTTGTTCAATACGCTGTTTCTTGAGTTCATAACGCAATTGTTCTATCAATTCATCTGGAATATTAGCCGTTTCTTTACCTTGAAATTGCTGAACCCATTCATTGAAATGATTCTGTCTTTTATATGAATATTGAGTATTCTTTGAAATGTCCTGTTCGTCTTGGTAGGATAATCTGGTGGCTATATAACTCTCGCATGAACCACAATCCTGACATACGATTTCTCCTTCGGTCTCATTTTCGTGCACATTTGTAGAATTACAATTTTTACAATTATCGTTTTTGTTTATTGTATCTGTAGTATTAAAGTCTGTATCAATTGCTTGTGTAATATCTTGTTCTACTACGCGCATATATTCTAAAAATATATCACGACGACAATTCTCTTCGTGATATCTTTTTATATAAGGGGATGCCATAGTTATGTATTCATGTAAAGCATTTTGATCATTCTCATATTCTTTGATTTTTGTGTTATATCGTTCGAGTAAACTCATTTAAAGAAAAGTATCGTTATAACTTTAAATGTATAATTTTCTCGTCAAGCTTGTCGGGTGGTGGTATAACGAGGATCCCTATAAGGTAACTATGCCTTTGAAAATGATCTATGATATTAATACAAAAAAAGATTGTCTTTTTCCTTCGCCAGAGTGGAAGCGAATTATGGAGGGCTGGCCTTTGATGAACTCAGGAGAGACCTATATCACGTGTTACTATCCAGACTTCAGGGATGCCATTTACGTGTTGCGTAGAAAGAAGCCAGAGTGTGTTGAGAACATTCGTTATGAGCAGGAATATACCTACCGCGGTGCACCTTATTCTATGGTGACCAGAGACCCTATGCGCAGGATACGTGATATTGAAGAATCGGAAGGAATGAAAGGGCCGATCATGATTAACAAGGTCGAGGCAGTCATGGAAAATGGCGAAGTGAAGATGTGGGATACAGCTCGATTTCTGCGCTACGCCGGACCGAGGTCGGACTTTCACAACGTCAAAGACATCCGTATGGAGGATCTATTTGATGCCAATGAAGAGGTACCAGATGAGTGGCACGTCTATATGTTTGGTAAAAAGATTGTTATTAAGAAGAATGAAGAACTTACTCCTCGCACTTTGGTGCCAAGTAGAATCTAAGTTCACCTAGTGAAGTAACCTTATACTCCAGGACGAGAGGCATCTCCTCTCCGTGGTGGTGAAGTTTCATATTGGAACACATTGATGTTGCCTTTGTGAAAAGATTTAGATATTTAAGTGAAAATACATCTTTCATAGAATCGAATTTGGTGGTATCAGAGTCGATGTCATATTCAGTGTACTGTTCTGCAAAGTCACCAGTGCATCGGAACCCAATCTTTTTGAATGATCTCTCTATTACAAGTTCAGAACCAATATGCGAAATATCTCTACACAACCGCTGAAAATCTACGGTCTGAAAAGTTGTAATACTCATTACCACGAGTTTTGGTGCTTCAAACATCTCGTCGTTTATGTCCAAGAGTCGAAGGTTGAAATGACTTTTGCTCTTTTTTGTACTATTTTCAATAGAAATATTTAGTACATGATTTTCTTCAATCTTCATTACCAGTACATCATTTACTGTGACAGACTTCAAAACACGAAAAACATTTGTGGTATTAATACCAACAATAATTTCATTTTCACATGAATATTCTTCAAATTGATTACCATCCAGAAATAGTTCTACCATAGCAGTGCGAGCATTGTCTAGGGTCAACATGTGAATCCCCTTTTTGCTAAAAGATACATTAACATCGTTGAGGATGTCTTTGAGAACCTCAAAGATGTTTTTAAATGCAGTTGCTTGAATAGTTTTCAAGAACATTTACTAGAATCATTGCGCGTTTTCTTTAATTCGCGCACATAAAGATCTTCAAGAAATTGTTTGAATCCAGAGTCCCCACGTTCCTTGATGAATTCTTTCCACGAACTGTATCCTTGTTTATACGAATATGTATTTCCAAGTGACTTTGGAACTTCTTCTGGGTTTGTGATCATTTAGTTAGTTGTGGTTTTCTTGTTTATCTTGGCTTCCAACTCGGGTGTCATAAGAGGCGCCAGCGGAGCGCCATAGGATTCAAGATCAAATAGACCTGGTGCCGAAGTGGGATTTCCATCAAATGATGCGAATGCCGAATGATCAAAGGATTCCACTTCACTTGGCATCATGGAAAGAACCCACTGCTTGACTTCTGGACCCATCAAAGGTCTCCCGTCCTTGGTGATCAATGCTGGAACATGGGTAAGCACCTTGCGATAATCTTCTGGAACAGATTCTTCGTGAATGTTTTGGTACTTGATCTGATCCTTGATAGGACATTGATCCAATAGATTGAATATCTCAAGACAGTGTTGACAGCGTGGACTGTACAACATGATGGCAAACATGCTTTCTTACAAGCGTTGGTGAATTTATCAGGGGATATAATTTCGCACCAGTATATAAGATGCGTATGCAGACTATATTTTTCATCGTGCTGGTTGTCGCGATTGTGGGATACCTTGTCATGAACCGCGAGGGACTCAGGTGGGATCGCGGGTTCGCTGGATTCCGTCCCGCCGTCACCGGTGTGATAACAGAAGGTAATCTCGAGATTACCGGAAACCCAGTAGAGGATGTATCGATCAAAGCATTTATGATTAAGAAGATTTTGGACGCCACCGTCAATGAAATATTCAATACACAAGGGCTGAAAATGTTCCCAATTGAAACTATCTTCATTCAAGTGTTTGATTCACCGGACAAGATTAGCGAACTCAAACAGAAACGCCCAGACGTTTATGATTCATATGTCGAGTTCCTTCAGGCTCGTGACAAGAACGCCTTACTCACCAGGGACGGAGACGGCACTGATCAAGAACAATTAGCTCGAACCGCACTGATCAACTACCTTGATCAACTCAAGCGAGATCAGAACTATTCCACGGTTCCTGATAATGTTCCAGCGACGTACCGATGCCGTTTCCTGCTTCTTGAAACAGAGCGCTTCTACGGTACCGAAGTGGACGTTATTGCCATTGGAGATGAGGATGGCATCAAGATTCAAGGTATTACCAGTCAGCCCTTAAAGAACGGCGAAAAGATCAAGGCTTTTCAGGATACACTCACTGCAGGCGAATGGATGCCCTACGATACCATTGCCAACTCTAACGTGCCCAACAAGAGCGCCCTGGCACTTGTCGATAAGGCGATCAAGGACAAGTGGGGCGATGGCGAAGACATGAGGTATAGTAAGACCGTTTCCGCTGCAACCGAGTGGCTCGCCAATAATCCAGACGAGGATACGACAAATGTGAATTAGTAAAAACTAAAAGATTAATAGAAATGCCCTTGAGGGTGGACGAAGTTCAACAGATCGACCACAGAAAACGAGAGCTAAAAAAGAAACTCTATACGGAGATTTACGAACGCGCCAGCACCAAGGTGAGGCAAGTCGCTGATTTGGGACTGCACGAAACTTGGGTTCAGGTGCCTTCGTTCCTTATAGGATTCCCTTCATTTGACCTGAACAAGGCCGCCCAGTACGTCGAGCGACAATTCATCAACGGCGGTTTCTTCACACAATTATATGAAAATGGTCAATTGTTTGTTTCGTGGTACCCCAAGACGTCCAAAAAGTCCAGTTCCAAGCCCAAGTCCAAGCCCAAAGAGCCGGAAAATGAGTTTGCATCCCTCGCGAACCTCAAAAAAGCCGCGGACAAATATCGCTGAATTAAATACATTTTATCAGTAACTATGGACAATAACCTTAATGTTCTTGTGGAGGCCAAGAAGGAACTATTGAACCAACTTTCGTCCACAATTTTGCCCAGCGCTCTGGACTGCATGGACTCGCTCTACGCCGAAGCCAAGGTGGAGACCCAGGGACGCAACACGCTCAAAATGTTTCAGGAGAAACTCGCCAATATCCCTAAGTGGAACAACTATCGGATCGATTCAGAGGTCGGCAAGTGTGTGGATAGGTGTGGTGGATGCCTGGATGAGATGACGGCGGCATGCTTCGTGGCCACGGTCAAGATCATTTCGTCGGTCAGGCTCTCCAAGGACTCGCGCAAGGTGTCTCTCAAGATTCCCACCAACGACGTTTTCGTGCTGGGCGTCTACACCAACGTCGCCAAGCGGATCTATGAGGATCCCTACATCTATCAGGAGGTCGGGAGCAGGAACGACCGTCGCAAGGATCTCATCAAGCGGATGGAAGGGGTGGTCGAAGAGACGGTCAAGGAGATGCTTCCGATCAATCAGATCCTGAAGACCTACCTTAACAAGAATGCCGTGGACGTCATGAACGGTGAGACGATCGAGCCCGAGCCTGAGCCCGAGCCAATGGAAGAAGAGACTGGTATGTTTCCAAGCGAGGGGGAGATTCCCGTGGGAGGTGAATATGATGAGGAATCACACGAAGAACCTGAACAGGAACCGGAACCTGAACCGGAACCTGAAATGGCATCAGAAGAACCGGACATGGAACCACCTCAGGAGACCAAGAATTTTACGTTCAACGACAAGATTATGAGGAGGGCGCCCATGACACCGATGGACGAAGAAGAAGATTTTTCTATAAATCCCAATGCGAACCGTTAAACATACTAAAATCTGCTTTATGTAATAATGATCAGCGATTCGCTTAAAAATCCTTTGATCGCGGCTTTGGTCGGTGCGGTCGTCACAATGGCCTACATCCAGTTGGTCGCCCGTATCAATCGCGAGGCGCCTCCCAGGAATGCGGACATGATCAAACCGGCGATTCTGAATGCCATTCTGGTAGGCGCGATCGTCTATCTCGGCATCTCTCAGCGCGAGGAGATTTATGAGACGCCCTTTCCAGAAGTTAGTCGCGGTATGTAATTAAAGATTTTACTCCTTTTAAATAGTACGAAATGGCCAGTGTAGATACATTTAACGAACTTCTTCTACAGTTTGTGGATGAACTGGCTCACACGTTCCCAGAGAATACCATTGTGAAGACCTACAGGAACACGGTCGGCATGCTGATCAAGAAGGATGCTGGTGTATGTCTGGAAACGTTTATGAAAAATGTGAAGCCTCACGAAGATCTGATTCGCAATCAGGATGAGAAGATCTTCGAGGAACTTTCGCGTAGCTATGGAATTTTGAAGACCCTCGACCTCGAGTCCATGTGGAATTCTGAGCTTTCGGATGGAAGTCGCTCGGCGATCTGGCAGTATGTTCAGGGTCTCTACGTGCTCGGTAACAACGTCAGCGAGGAGGAGATCCAGGCGTCCCGCCAAACCAAGATGGACTTTTCACCCGAAATGATCAATAAGATGTTTGCACCCCAGGGCGAAGATGTCGACGCCGAGTCTAACCCCTTTGCCGGTATCCTTGGAAATCTTTTGAACCCGGCGATGATGCAGGAGATGACCTCCAAGGTCGAGCAGCAGTTCGGCGACGGTCAGGGAGGTCTCGATGAAGCGAAGATCATGGGCGCCCTTGGCCCGCTCATGGGAAATCTGAGCAAGATTCTTCAGCAGCCACCCGGTGCATCCGAGTGAAAAAAATAACTAGTCAATAAATAAGAATGGAACAACCGTGGTTTAGAAATCCATCGCATCTGTTTGCCAAGAACAAGGTGCTACTCTTTTGGCCTTTGGCCAAGCAGACCCCCGTGGAGAGGCTCAATGCCGCCACGAGGTTCATCCTCTACACCATGGCGATCCTTTACGTCATCAATCGCGACATCAGGGTTATTTACCTGGGTCTCACGGTTATCATGGTCATGGCTTCCATGCTTCTGGCGGGAGGCATCAAGGAAGGCATGCGACCAGCTTCGTTCGAGGA
>Ga0181554_1003453_pt1 | contig 13379 bp, 9 predicted proteins | sample 011ome_16_FD_145602 | JGI IMG/M metagenome (GOLD analysis project Ga0181554, IMG submission 145602) | Coastal salt marsh microbial communities from the Groves Creek Marsh, Skidaway Island, Georgia - 011503CT metaG (spades assembly) | ecosystem: Environmental > Aquatic > Marine > Intertidal zone >... | reverse complement strand
GTCGTTAAGGAATGAGCCGATCGCTCCGAGCGGTCGGCCCTCGTGATTCCGGCATTGGGCCAGGAAGCCAGGCCACCGAATCATCGTTTTGTCGTCAAGCGATCCGCCGCCAAGGGAACCGGCCCGGCATCGAATTCTGTTTTTTTATTTAAGTTTTTGAGGAATTCTCATGGGTAAGAAGTTATACGTCGGCAATCTGAGCTACAACGTCAACAACAACGAACTGGAAGAAATGTTCGCGCCCCACGGTACCGTGGAATCCGCCAGCATCATCACTGATCGTGACACGGGTCGCTCCAAGGGTTTCGGCTTTGTTGAAATGGGCACCGACCAGCAGGCCCAAACCGCTATCGATGCCCTCCATGGCAAGGATGTTGGCGGCCGTAGCCTGACAGTAAACGAAGCGCGTCCGCGCGAAGAGCGGAGCGGCGGTTTCGGCGGTGGTCGTCGTGACGGCGGTTTCGGTGGCGGTCGCCGCTTCTAAGCGGCTTAGGTTGCCCTGTCTCGGCACCATGCCGAGACAGGCTTCCGGCACCCCCCGATGATCCATCGGGCTGTGGACAAGGATGTCCTCCCCTTTTTTTCTATGGGTTGTCTTGTGCCAGATTGATTCATCACTTGGCAGCTTTTCCCTCTGCTTCGTTCGGCCTGCAGGAGCTCTTGCCTCACCTGACGGCATAAATGCCAATATCCCGCCCATTTCATATTTCATTCAGAATAGCTCTGCTTCCTGCAGGCCAAGCCACGGTTTGATCCTGCAACCCCGACTGAAAGCTCCTACACAGCGTTCACCCCTTCGATGCACCATTCCATACCAGATACTGTCGCCATCATAGGCGGTGGCCCGGCAGGGCTCATGGCAGCTGAAGCGGCCGCTACGGAAGGTGCTTCAGTGGAACTCTTCGACAGCATGCCCTCGTTAGGCCGGAAGTTTCTTCTGGCGGGCAAGGGTGGATTAAACCTGACCCATGCCGAAGCCTTCCCCCAGTTCATCAGCCGCTATGGCGACAGGCAAGAATCGTTGCAGCTTTACCTGAATGACTTCAATCCCAACAGCATCCGCGAATGGGCGGCCAGGCTGGGCATAGACACCTTCGTAGGGAGTTCACAACGGGTTTTCCCGAATGAAATGAAGGCCGCCCCCTTGCTCCGCGCCTGGTTAAAACGACTCCGTTCGCTGGGCGTACGCTTTCAGGTGCGACATCGCTGGCAAGGCTGGAATGATTCGGGTGAACTGATGTTTGCGAGTCCAAAGGGACCTGTCACGGTAGAGGCCGGGGCCGTGGTGCTTGCCCTGGGTGGAGGCAGTTGGCCACACCTGGGGTCTGATGGCAGCTGGTCTGTGCTGCTGGAATCCCGAGGGTTGGGGGTAAGTCACTTCCGCCCCGCCAATTGTGGTTTCGATGTCGGGTGGAGCGGTTATTTTGCCGAACGCTTTTCCGGTACGCCGATCAAGCCGGTGGTGGTCCGAATCACAAACCCTGACGGTCAGGAGGTGGCCCGGCGCGGCGAATTTGTCATCACCGAGACCGGTGTCGAAGGCAGCCTTATTTATGCCCTGTCTTCCACTCTGCGTGACTTGATCGAGATTAACAGCTATACAGAACTCAAGTTGGATCTTGCTCCGGACCGAACTGAAATATCCATAAGAGAGAAGCTGCAAAAACCTCACCGCGGCTTATCGATCAGCAACCGACTCAAGCGTGCCGCCGGGCTGGATGCGGCCAAGATTGGCCTTCTTCGGGAGTGCGTAACCCAAAGTGAATGGACCGAACCCGAGCGACTGGCCACCTCCATCAAAGGCCTGTCTCTGCGGCTCAATGCCACCCGTCCGCTGGATGAGGCCATCAGTACCGCCGGGGGATTGAAGCTTGAAGCACTGGATGATCAGCTCATGGTTCGCACTCTGCCCGGGCTCTTCTGTGCCGGGGAGATGCTGGACTGGGAAGCGCCGACCGGTGGCTACCTGCTTAGCGCCTGCCTGGCGACTGGCCGGGCTGCGGGACGCGGAGCTGCACGCTGGATCGGGCGAAATACCGATTTGTGATGGCTGACAGGCTGTTTTATAGTCCCCAGCGCTGATTTCAGGCTTTACCCCGCCGCCTTCACTCCGACATGCCACGTCATTCCACTCCCGGCCTCCTTATTCTCTGGCTCCTGACTGTCCTGGGCGGGGCGCCTTTACTTGTCTTTGCGGATGATGACGACAGCAGACCGACCGCCAGCCTGCCCACGATGTCAGTGAAACAGAAGCGAGGATCTGTGTACCTGACTCCCGAGCAACAAGCGGCGGCGGGACTGGGCAGCCAGATGGTATCAATCGTCTCGCTGCAAAACGAAACCAACGGCTTTGGCAAGGTACTGGATATTCAGCCACTGCTTGAGCTTCGCGCTCGACTGAGAGCCGCTCAAGCGGATGTGGATGTGGCATCCGCTGCCCTGAAATTGGCCGAAAAAAATCGCCAACGCATCCAGGCCCTTTATAAAGCCGACATTATTGCGGGGCGCGAACTGACGCAAGCCGAAGCCCAGTGGCAGAGCGACTTTACCCGTCAACAGGCCGCGCACCGCCATGTTGAGGAGATTCACCGTGAAGCGCAGCACCTTTGGGGGGATGCGCTGGCGCGGCTTGCGCTGGGAACCGAAAGCAAACTGCTGGGCAGCCTGACGACCCACGACCGATCGCTGGTTCAGATCACCCTGCCCTATGGAACTAAACCCAGTGGCTTGACCAACAAGGTATGGGTGGCGCGCGACTTTGATCGCAGCCGGGCCGTAGCAGCTGAATTGATCTCCGCCGCACCACAAACGGACGATCTGGTTCAGGGTGAGACCTGGTTTTTACATGTTTCCGGCGAACATCTCCGCGCCGGTATGCGCATCAATGTCTGGGTGACAGGCGGCCCTAGTCAACGGGGTGTGTCATGGCCAGACAACGCCATCGTCTGGCACGCCGGCAAGCCTTGGGTCTACAGGGACAATGGCGACGGCAGTTATACGCGTCTTGCAGTCGATCCGCAGCCGGGACCAGGTCCGGCCTTGCCGATCGGCAAAGGACTGACGCCAGCAACAAAAGTGGTGGTCACCGGGGCACAAACGCTGCTCTCGGAGGAGTTCCGGGGAACCATACCGTCCGAGGACGAATCAAGATAAAGACGTCAATCTGCTTCAACCGAAGTGGAAAGCCACACAGGCAGAGGCTGGTCTTTTCCCGGCCGTTATTCGACGCCTTCGCAGAGAAACGACTGGATTACGCTAAATAACTCGCAATCGGACATCCCCGGAAACGCAGCACAACACTATCCAGTTACTCATGTTCCTCATGTCGAGGCACGTTGCTGCAACCCGGTGTTGCATCGTCAAACCCCTCCGCATCCAGCAGCGACCATCAAGCCGAACCGATATCTCGCCTGGGTTCATTGGCCTTGCGGATCAACTGCATCTCCCGAATGAACCCAAGCAGATGAAGACAGGCGTGGGGGTTGGTCTTGAACCCTTCGATATCCAGCGCCCTGCCCAATGGTTTGTCCTGGCCGTACATACCCAGGAGGTCACTATCCCTGAGATCGTGGAAGCCCATGGACCAGTCCACGAATTGACGCTCGGCAATCTCCTCGGCAAGGATCAAGGTGACATTTTGATGGCGACCATCTTGACGGATGACTTCAAACAACCTCCTCACAACGGTTTCATCCCCCTCGAGCACCTGCACAAAACGTCCGTCCTTGTGGATAAGAAGCCCGGTCACTCCGATTTGCACATTATTCCCCTTGGCCTTGGACAGCAAACCCAGCAATTGCGGCTGGCTGAAACTGATCGTCGCGGTACTGACATAAACGAGATGAAACACGGGCTCCCTCACTTGCTTTATTTTTAGTATTCATGGCCATGATGACGGTTAGATCATCGGCATTAGGATGGTTTGCGGCAACCTTCCGTACCGGCTACAAACGCGCCGGGGAAGCTTTCCACACCGATGCACCCCACTTCAAGACTCTGCATTTTTCGCGTAGTCTGCGTAAGATAACGTATCAACGGCAACGAATGGCAAAGCCAGGGCCGGCCGTATCGGAGGAAGAAATTGCATGAGGCTGGATGTCGTTCAGGAATTTGAACTGGATCACTGGGAACCGCTGCCGGTTGAAATCCCCGGGGGTGGGCTGGAAGGGACTCTGGAATCCGGCAAGGTACTGTTTTTTCCTCATCTCCGCTTTGATTTTGCCGACGATGAATTCCGCTTTCTGAGCGAGCAATGGTCGGATGGTAACGCGAAAAACATCAGCTTTCGCGGCCACGACGCTCCCCTGCAGGGAGCTCAGGGAACCGCTGCGGATATCGCTGAACTAAAGACTCTGATTGCAAGGTTTTCCAGCAAGGCGGAATCCTTGGTTTGTGGTTTGTTCCCCCATTATCAGAGGCATCTGCGCCGAGGTTTCACCTCCTACCGCACCGCCATTGTCGAAGACCGGGAAACCAGCTGGCGGAAAGACGATACCCGTCTGCACATTGACTCCTTTCCATCAAACCCGACCGGCGGCTTGCGTCTGTTGCGGGTCTTCAGCAACGTCAACCCCACCGGCCTGCCACGTGTGTGGCGAGTCGGTGAGCCGTTTGCCGATTATGCCGCCCGGTTTTTCCCAAGAGCTTCCAGACCCCTGCCCGGCTCTGCTTGGCTGCTGGAACGGCTCGGCATCACCAAGTCACGGCGCACAGCCTACGACCATTACATGGGCCAGCTGCATGACTTGGGAAAAGCCGATTTCGCCTATCAACAAACAACCCCACAGCTAACTTTGGAGTTTCCCGCAGGATCGAGCTGGGTGGTGTTTTCCGATCAGGTTCTGCATGCCGTCATGTCCGGCCAGTACATGCTTGAGCAAACGTTTTACCTGGAACCAGAACACCTGGTTAACCCTGCCTTGGCCCCCTTGAAAATACTGGAAGGATTGGCAGGACGCCCATTAGTTACTTGAGGTAAAGCCGTTGGCAAGGAGACCCCGCTGATGTTTGAAAAAAACGCACAGACACAAACACCGATCATGGATGAATTGGCGCGGCGCTGGAGTGGTCGTGCCTATGATTCTGACCGCCCGGTGGAACGCATGAAATTGCTGGCCCTGCTTGAAGCAGCACGCTGGGCCCCGTCCTGTTTTGGCTACCAACCCTGGCGATTGCTGATATGGGACCGTAGCGAAGAATTACAGACTTGGCATCGGGCCTTTGAATGTCTCGCCGAATCAAACCGGACCTGGGCTTGCCAAGCGCCGCTCCTGATGCTGGCTTGCGCGGATACCCGCTTCTCCGATGGCCGGCCCAACCGATGGTGCCACTATGACACCGGCGCCGCCGTCATGAGCCTGTCGATCCAGGCCACTGCGCTGGGTCTGATGGTGCATCAGATGGGCGGCTTCGATGCCGAAAAGATACGCGGCGAATTCGCCATCCCGGAGCCTTTTGACTGCCTGACAATGATCACCGTTGGCTATCAATTGCCCAAGGATCAGATACCGGATGAACTCACCGAGAGGGAGCTGGCACCCCGTACTCGCCGGGATTTGGGCGAATCTTTTTTTGAAGGCGCCTGGGGAAAGCCAGTTAAATAGATTTTGTCTCTGATTCAAAACTACCCGACGATGCCGGGGAAACTGAGCATCACCACGGCCCTGGCAAGCTAGCCCTAAAGGTCCAAAGAGTCCCGCCACAATCATCAACCGACCCTCCTGAACATGTTTCCAGCCCTGCTGAAGGCCATCCAGACCCAACTGAATCGAAGAGTCACGGCAACTGGCCTCGGCCTGTTCCGTATCGGCTTCGCGCTGGTGGCGTTGCAGGAAATTCTGTTCCTGTTTTATTTCCGGCACCTGATTTTTGATCCCGTTCCCTATCTGGACAGGGCATCTCCGGTACTGCATGTATTCCTGCTGGTATGGCTAGGCGTGGTGGCTTGTCTCGCGCTGGGTTATCACACACGAAAGGTGGCTGTCGCCAACTACCTCTTCTGGGTGGTCTTCGTCGTCTTCACGCCGATGTGGCAGGATTTTGATGGGGGCTTTGACCAATTGATGACTGCATCGAGCTTTCTGCTGATTTTCCTGCCATCGGAACGCGCGTTTTCTCTCGACAATCTCCGCTGGGCTTGGCGCTACTCGGCTCCCGGCCAGCGTTACAAACCTGTTTTGGAAGTACCGATACTGGCCTACACCCTGCCTCTAGCACTGACGCTTGGGCTGCTTTATTTCGATTCAGGACTGCACAAGCTGTCTGCCGAATTCTGGCGGAATGGCATGGGGGCATGGCTGCCCGCGACCATGCCGTATTACGTTTCGCCCTTGGACATGAGCCCGCTGTTGAACCACCGTTGGCTAGAGGAAACAATTGGCTATTCCATTATCGTCTTTCAGCTGGTCTTCATCTTCTTGTTCTGGTTCCGTCCCTTCCGGGTGACATTGTTGCTTCTCGGAGCCAGTTTTCACATGGGCATCATACTGTCGCTCAATGTCTACCCGTTCGGCTTCGCCATGCTGGTCCATTACCTGCTTCTGGTACCGTTTGGCTGGTGGCGGACCTTCAGCCTCGGGATCAGGTGCAACAAGCCGCTATTGACCGTTTTCTATGATCAGGATTGCCCGCTATGCAACCGCACGGCGATCTTCATCGAGCATTTCGACATTCGTCATGCCATCGACTTCAAGGGATTGCAAAGTCATGCCCGCGAATACCGTGAGCTGGAACTGATCCCCGAAGCCACTTTACTGGCCGATCTCTATGCATTGGACAGCCAGGGACGATTGAGCGCGGGCGTCGATACCTATATCCAGATCCTGCTTAAGCTGGGCTATACAGCACCATTCGGCTGGCTACTGAAAATTCCCGGCATTTACCACATCGCCCGCGCGATCTATCGCCGCATTGCCGACGGCCGGCAACGTAAGCCGTGTGGCGAACAGTGCGCGGTAACCCAGATACCTGCCAGGGAAGACGAGCGGCCATTTGCCGGCTTCTATGCACGCCATGCCACAACGGACCGACAGATTGCCCTGCGCATCTCAAAAACATTGGTTTTTGTGCTGGTGTTGCAGCTCAACAGCACGCTCCATTATGGCGTCCTCTATCGCTGGGCGGGCACTCGCCCTTCTGACCCGGCACTGGCATTACTGGATCAGGCCAGTGATTCGGTGATCAACCTGTCGCACACCTTTTTTGGCATTTCGCCTCATGCGCTTTATCTGCACGACCATTTCGATCATTACAACGACATCGTGGCGCTGACTTACCGCGATAAATCCGGGCAGGAAACCTGGTTACCCTTCATCAATCAGGAAGGCCGGCTTCTGTCACCCAATTGGGGCCGAATCCAATCCATGTGGGCCAACGTCGCCATCACCTCGCACATGAGCCGTGACCGGCTGGAGAAGTTCGCCAAAAAGGTCACAGCCTTCTATGGCGTGGACATGGGCATTGATCTATCGGATGCCCAATTCGTCATCAAATCGAAGCATGTGGAGGTTCCCACCTCCTGGGAATACGACCTTCGCCGACGTAATTTTCAGGGTGAATGGCGTGATATCGGCACGCTGCATTGGGGGCCAGATGGAGCAAGACTGGAGGTTCCTCAACTCCCCGGAGATGAACACCAGGAACATGACCAAGGAGCGAAAAGCAACCCGCATCAATTGCCCTAAGCGAACTGTGGCACGAGAACGCAACAACCGATTTGACAACCCCCTCACCTGCCCATTCTGCAATAACGAATCCTAAGTCTTGGCGGGGTCGCCGATATTTCATGCTTTGCTATAGTGGGTCCGGCAACCATTTAGCTAGCTGCGGCGCTTTTTGCCGGAACCGTTAGAGGAACTCCGTATGACTGAAAATGCCAACCCATCGTCCGAGGCCATCCGGCTCTCCATTGCCGGAATGCGCTGTGCCGGTTGCGTCGAGTCCGTCGAAACCGCCTTGCGCTCGGTTCCTGGCGTCATCTCCGCCGATGTCAGCTTTGCCGATCATACGGCGCTGGTGCGAGGGGAGGTTGATCCGGAGAATCTCAAAACCGCGCTCAAGGAGGTCGGCTATGACGGAGCGGTCATGGAAGGGCTGGAGGATACCAGCGACCAGGAGGTGCTTGAAATGGCACGCTACCATGACCTTCTGAAAAAAGCCGGCATAGCGGCCCTTCTGGGCATACCCCTGATGGTGGCCGAGCACCTGCACTGGCTGCCCATGCTGGGCGGGTTTCTGCCGGGAGTATTCTGGAGCGTAATTGCATTCCTGACTTATAAGGTCATGCGCTACTCTGGCGGCCATTTTTTTACCGGTGCACTCAAGAGTTGGGAGCACCGCCAGGCCAATATGGACACGCTAATCGCGCTGGGGACCGGGGCGGCCTGGTTCTACTCGACCGCCGCGATCATCTTCTCCAACAGCTTGCCACCATCCGGGCGCCACGCCTATTTCGAGGCAGCCGTCACCATCCTCGCCTTCATCAACCTCGGCAGCGCACTTGAAATGCGCGCCCGTGGCCGGACGTCCTCGGCCATCCGGGGACTGATCGGTCTTCAGCCACGAACGGCCCGAGTGATACGAGAGGGACAGGAGAGCGACATCCCCATCAGTCAAGTCGGACTGGATGAGGTCATCCGCGTCCGCCCCGGCGAGAAGATACCGGTTGACGGGGAATTGATCGAAGGATATTCCAGCGTCGATGAGTCAATGCTCACCGGCGAACCGATGCCCGTGGAAAAACACCCCGGCGACGAGGTCGTCTGCGGCACCCTCAACCAGACCGGTTCCTTCCTGTTCAAGGCTACCCGTATTGGCCGCGATACCGTGCTGGCGCAGATCATCTCCAGCGTTCGCAATGCCCAGGCAAGCAAGCCGGAAATCGCGCGATTAGTCGACAAGATCGCCGCCGTGTTTGTGCCGGTCGTTGTTGGCATCGCGGTACTCACCTTCCTGATCTGGTGGAAATGGGGACCCGACCCGTCCTTTGGTTATGCGTTTGTCACCGCGATGACCGTCCTGGTCATCGCCTGCCCCTGTGCGCTGGGGCTGGCCACGCCGATTTCGGTCATGGTCGCCGTGGGCCGGGCAGCCCAGAATGGCATCCTGATTCGTCAGGGCGACGCACTGCAAAGCGCCGGCAAGCTGACCACCATAGTGCTCGACAAGACCGGGACAGTGACCGAAGGTAAGCCCCGACTGGTCGGCATTGAAACCGCCGAGGGCTGGACCGAGGACAAGATCCTGCAGTGGGCGGCCAGCCTGGAAACGGGTTCGGAACATCCCCTGGCGACCGCCGTGCTGGCCGGCGCCAGGGAACGCGGAGTCGCCCCCCTGACGGTCACCGAATTCAGCGCCATTGCCGGCCATGGCGTGAAGGCCAAAATCTCACGACGCATGGTCTTGCTTGGCAATGTACCGCTCATGGAGCAGGAAGGCGTCGATTGCGGAGAATTGGCTGCGCGGATGAGCGCCCTGGCCGCCGAGGGCCAGACCCCAGTTCTGCTGGCTGTCAGCAAAAAGGCTGTGGGAATTTTGTCGGTCGCCGATCCGATCAAGACTGACTCGCTGGAGGCCATCACCCAAATGAAGGAACTCGGTATCCGCTTGCTGATGGTGACCGGTGACAACGAAATAACAGCCCGCGCCATTGCCCGTGAGGCCGGCATTGACGAAGTCCGCGCACAGGTTTTGCCTCAGGACAAAGCCAGCGTGGTCAAGGGCCTGCAGGACGCCGGCGAAACCGTTGGCATGGTCGGCGATGGCATAAACGATGCGCCGGCGCTGGCGCAGTCGAATGTCGGCTTTGCCATCGGCACGGGCACCGATATCGCCATCGAGAGCGGCGATGTCGTCCTGATGAGCGGCTCACTATCGAAGGTGCCGGAAACCATCAGCCTGTCCCGCGCCACTGTCCGCAACATCAAGCAGAATCTGCTGGGCGCCTTCTTCTACAACGTGCTAGCCATTCCGGTAGCTGCGGGCCTCCTCTATCCACTCTTCGGCATTCTCCTCAATCCCATGATTGCCGGGGCTGCCATGGCCATGTCGTCCGTGACCGTTGTAATGAATGCCAACCGGTTACGGTATAGCAAATAACCCGAAAAGTTTTTTCTCAACCGGGTTTGCGGGCACGAAAGAGACAATATCTCACAAGGCCCCCGTGAAAGACCTTCCACTGAGCTAATGCGACCTTGAAGTTGGCCGTCTGTGCCTTTTTACGGAGCCCCAACCCTTGCATGAGTACTTGCATCGGGTAAGTCCATAACGCAGTCAGGTACATGCGGCGGGCTGAGGGCATCGTTTCCTTGGTGGCCTCGGTTATGTGCACATCCCGGAATCCGCATTCCTCCATGCCAGCCTGAAATTCATCGACGCTTGACAGGTTTGGCACCGCCCAGCCGTTGAGGCAATCCATCACCGCTTGCCATTCCTGCTCATTAAATTCACGGCGCATGGTGTAACCGTCACAGGCGATCAGCGTGCCGCCCTTTTTAAGCAGACGATAGGCCTCGCGGAAAAAGTCACGCTTGTCGACCGCATAGCAACTGCTTTCCACCGCCCAGACGACATCGAAGGATTCATCCGGAAATGGCGTTTTGCAGAAATCGGCCACCTGGAAATCGACCATTTCGGAGACACCGTGTCGCTGTGCATTGCGTGTGGCATGCATGACCTGCTCGGCGCTGACCGTAACACCGGTGGCCCGACACCCGATGTTCTTGGCCAGCCAGATTGAGCTGCCGCCAATACCACAACCGGCATCCAGCACATGGTCGCTCGGCTTGATACCAGCGACCTCGGCCATGATGCGGTTCTTGTTCAGTAATGCCTGACTGTGAGTCTTGATGCCCTCTTCCCAATAGCCATAGTGTAGGGCGAGATTTTCGTTATCGAACCATGCGGTGCGGTAATCCCAGTAGCAATCATCATAATGTTTGGCTGTATCGACCCGGATTTCCCCCTCGGAAAAGTCAGCGCCCTTGCGCAGGCTGTCGGTGCGGTAATCGCGGTTGGGCTCGAGGTAATAGATTCTGTTGTTCTTGTCAGTGGACATGATCAGTACTGAAGTTTTGGATCGAGTTTAGATTTGACTTAAGTCTTAAGAGGACGCTGCACAAGCTCGAATCACCGGTCCCGAAAAAAGAAAATCCCGGCCCCTTGCGGGACCGGGACATTCACTCTGTCAGTGCAGAACCGACGGGCTGCAAGTAGCTCCCGGACGCCGACCTGCCCATGGGCAAGCCCGATCGTTCAACCCTAGAAGCTGAACCAGCCGTTCCCGAAGGTGGTGGCGAACACAAGGCTGACGATGCTCATCAGCTTGATAAGAATGTTCAGAGATGGCCCTGAGGTATCCTTGAAGGGGTCGCCGACGGTATCACCAACTACGGCTGCCTTGTGGGCATCTGAGCCCTTGCCGCCGTGCTGTCCGGTTTCGATCCATTTCTTGGCGTTATCCCAAGCGCCGCCGGCGTTGGCCATCATGACCGCCAAGAGGAAGCCGGAAGCAGTGGTGCCGACCAGAAGGCCCGCCAGTGCTTCCTTGCCTAGGATCATGCCTACGACCAGGGGAACGATCACCGCCAGAGCGCCGGGCAGTATCATCTGGCGCAGTGCGCCCTCGGTGCTAATACCGACACAGGCTGCATAATCGGGCTTGCCGGTGCCTTCCATGATGCCGGGGATCTCCTTGAACTGGCGACGAACCTCAAGAACGATGTCGTAGGCAGCCTTGCCGACAGCCGTCATGGTCAGTGCCGAGAAGAAGTACGGCATCATTGCGCCGATCAGGATGCCTGGCAGCATGGTTGGACTAAGGATATTCAACGATTCAACCTTAGCTGCAGTGACGTAGGCCGCCAGGAGCGCCAATGCCGTCAGTACTGCGGATCCGATAGCGAATCCCTTGCCGGTCGCCGCCGTCGTGTTGCCGAGGCTGTCCAGAGCATCGGTACGCTCACGAACTTCCTTGGGCAAGTGGCTCATTTCGGCGATACCACCGGCATTGTCCGCGACCGGGCCATAGGCGTCGGTAGCAAGTGTGACACCCAGGGTGCTCAGCATGCCTACGCCTGCGAGAGCCACGGCGTAAAGTCCTGCGGTAATGCTGCCATCAGCCTTCATGCCCAGCCAGATGCTGAGAAGAATGGCGACTGCTGTAATCAGCACAGGAACTGCAGTACTCATCATGCCCACAGCAGTACCCTGAATGATGGTGGTTGCGGCACCGGTCTTACAGGATTCGGCAATCGACTGAACGGGTTTTTCCGTGTACGAGGTGTAGTACTCGGTGACATACGCAATACCGTTACCGGCCACCAGACCAACCAGGATAACCAGCCAGTAATTGAAGCTAACCCCGGTCAAAATCACCGCCGCCAGCGACAATCCAAGAATCACCACGGAAGCCCCCCATACAGAACGGCGGAGCGCATGCAGAAGGTCCTCAAGACTCGCGTTCTCATCGATCTTGTGAACGTGCTTGTCAATACGGCTGGTCAAGAATGCCGGCAATTTGATGGAGTCGTCGCCGCCAATCACCATGTAAATCCCGAACAGCGATGCGACAACGCCGACCGCAGCTACGAGGAATGGCAGTCCGATGAAAGCCAGTGCGTTGGTGCCCAAGCTGGCGCCCAAGGCAGCCGCTGCAATGATGGAGCCGCTGTAGCTCTCGAATAAGTCAGCGCCCATGCCGGCCACGTCGCCAACGTTGTCACCGACATTGTCTGCAATAACCGCCGGGTTGCGGGGGTCATCCTCCGGAATACCCTGCTCGACCTTGCCTACCAGGTCGGCACCGACGTCCGCTGCCTTGGTGTAAATGCCACCACCTACACGGGCAAACAGCGCGATGCTGCTTGCACCGAATCCGAAACCGGTGATGTAGGTAAGTTGATTGGGATCACCATTGAAGAACAGGAATAGCAGCGTCATACCCAAAAGGCTGAAACTGACAACCGACATGCCCATGATCGCGCCACTGCCGAAGGCTACGCGCAAACCCTCATGCAGCCCCTTGCTGGCCGCTGCAGCGGTGCGCACATTGGCACGGACGGCCACGTACATGCCGAGGTAACCGGCGCCGGCGGAAGCAATAGCGCCAATAATGAAAGACATCGCTGTCTGCCATTGCAAGAAAACAGTGATCACCACTGCGACAATGGCCACGAAAATGCCGAGAACCCGGTATTCGCGATTCAGGAAGGCCGAAGCACCCTCTTGAATAGCCAAGGCTATGGCACGCATGGTGTCATTGCCTTGATCTTGACTGAGAACACGCTTGAATTGCCAGAGTACGTACCATACCCCGACCAGGCCCATCAGCAGTGCGATGGTGACCGATGCATTAGCTTGCAACACGATGTCTACCTCTCTCT
>Ga0181554_1003450_pt1 | contig 13389 bp, 12 predicted proteins | sample 011ome_16_FD_145602 | JGI IMG/M metagenome (GOLD analysis project Ga0181554, IMG submission 145602) | Coastal salt marsh microbial communities from the Groves Creek Marsh, Skidaway Island, Georgia - 011503CT metaG (spades assembly) | ecosystem: Environmental > Aquatic > Marine > Intertidal zone... | reverse complement strand
CGCGATATTGTTGGGTAAGCTCAATATGGACGAGTGCGCCTTCGGTATCAGCACCCAAAACCCGTCGTGGGGTAACTGCCTGAACCCGCTAGACACCGCTCGGTCGCCCGGCGGATCGAGCGGTGGCAGCGCCGCTGCCGTTGCAGCTGGTCTGTGCCAATTCGCCTTTGGCACGGATACCATGGGATCGATTCGAATGCCCGCCGCATACTGCGGAACTTGGGGTTACAAACCCAGCTGGAACGCCGCATCACTCAAGGGAGTTGTGCCCTTATGTACAAGTTTGGATTCAGTGGGACCATTGACCCGATCGCTGCCTGACTTATGCGCGGCCTACGAGGTGTTTGCGCATCGAAAAATTCTGCCTGCTGACCGGGACGTCATCCGATTCGGTGTGGCAGGTCTATCAACGCTTTTTCAGTTAGACGAGGCGCACCAACAAGGCCTGCAAACGTTACTGACGCGGCTGTCTGCTCAAGGGCACCATGTCATGGATGTTGAGTTGCCTGAATGGGATCCCGAGGCCGACCGCAGACAAGCCCTGCTATTGACGGTGGTAGCCGGTGCTCGCGTTTGGTCGGAATTTACGACTAACAATTTGGGTCGATTATCACCCGCATTGCAGCGCGCATTTGATTACGGGACAACCGTGTCAGCTGAGAAAATTCAGCTAGCAACTGGGCGGCAGCGCGCACTTAAACGCGCAAGTCATCGGTGGTTTCAAGATGTAGATCTCATCCTGATGCCCGTCACCCCGACCGTCGCTCCACTGCAGTCAGAGCCAGTTGCTAGTTACACGGCCCAAGCATGCTGTCTTGCGAACCTGACCGGTTGCCCAGCGATATCTTTTCCGGTGAAAACACCCCTGTCACACTTACCTGCGGGCTTTCAGCTGGTGGGCCCACGGGGGCGGGATGCGCACCTGTTGGCTTTGGCCTCAAAACTGCAAGGCCAAGGGATCTTTGGATAAGTTACGGTCAGCTCAGTAACGCGGCGGGGCGTAAAGCATGCCCCCATCCACATCAATCACAGTGCCTGACAAGTAAGAGCAAAGCGGTGAACCGCAAAAAACGGCTAATCGTGCGATTTCGGGTGGTTCGATTAATCGACCAAACGCCAACTGTTTCGTGAGCTCTTGCCATTTCTCCTCATCGTCGAATCGAATTTTCGCCTGACGCCGCAACAAGCCTTCCATGCGATCACTTCGGGTCGGTGCAGGATTGATGCCGAAAATCCTAACGCCCGAATTTACGCTCGTACCACCAATTGCGCGGGTAAAAGCCATGAGCGCCGCGTTACCCGTCGATCCGCAGATATAGTCTGACCGGGGCGCAGATCCAGCTTGGCCGATGATGTTGAGAATGACGCCCTCACCACGCTCGGCCATCGGCTTCAAGAAACTCCGCGTCATATTGATAAAGCCAAATACCTTTAAGTCCCAGGCATCCCGCCAAGTCGCCTCGTCCACTTGGTTGATATCACCCCCGGGTATCGCCCCCGCGTTATTGACCAAGATATCAACCACACCGACCTGCGCCAGCAATGTATCCGATGTACCTGATTGGGATAAGTCCGCAGCGATAGTCTCGCAGGCTACACCGGTGGTTGCTTGAATTTCGGCAGCTGCGGTGCGTAACCGATCAAGGTCTCGTGAGACCAAGATGGGGCAGGCACCTTCTTGGGCAAATGTTTTGGCGATCTCAAAGCCGATACCCTTAGAACTACCGGTAATAAGTACGCGTTTGTTGCGAATTTCTAGATCCATGCTGAGCCTCTGGACTGTTTAAAAAGGGGCGGGAATTTGCTGTTGATACCAGTCAAAAATCTCTTGACCTTGAACGAAGCCGACCCCGTCTGTCGATATTAATTTATCGAGCAAGCGTTCCAAAGTTTCGAAGCGGTGGGGGACTCCGATTAGGTGAGGGTGCAAGCCAATAGGAAAAATGCGCGGCATGGATCGTGACTCACGTTCGAATAGATTTAAGGTCCGAACGGCCCGTTCGTACATCTGGTCGGAATCATGCTTTTCGATTGCGAAAATGATCGAGTCATTAACCTCCAAGTTATAGGGCACGGCGAGTAGCGCCCCATGCTTGGTTTGCATCCATTCGGGAATGTCGTCAAGCACCCAGTCGCACAAATAGTCGATACCAGATGCCTTCAGTATGTCTGGGGTATCGTGAGTCTCTCGAAGTCCAGGGCTGAGCCAACCACGCGGCTTATAGCCAGTGAATCCCTTGACCTTATCCAGAGCCAGTTCCACCAATTTACGTTCATCGGTTGCCGAGTTGAGCGTTTTCTGATGCATGCCGTGTCCAATGAATTCCCAACCCGCCTCGAGCATCGCCTCCGCGGCTTGGGGGTACGCATCGATGACGCTGGCGTTGATGCTCGTGGAAGCGGTAAGCCCGCGGTCTTGGATTGCGCGAAGAATCCGGGGTAAGCCGCAGCGCATTCCGTATTCAGCCCATGAAAAATTGGGAACGTCAGGAATGGTCTCCTTACCGTGTGGCGGTGTAATGATGGTTCGTGGCATAGCGGCGTCGAACACCCAATGTTCCACGTTAACCACTAAATGGACCAGTATTCGCCCCTTTGGATGAGGATTGAGCTGTGTGTCATGCCCAGAAAATCGGTAAGGGATACGGGGGTTAGGATTCATTGCAGTCTCCAACAAATTTGCTCCACTTTAGCTGTTTAGTCACGGATCGCAAGGGGAGTTCGTCTTTAAAGGGACATATTTTTGTCACCGAAAATGCTATAAATTTCCATGCCTATGACTGCCAGTCCAGAAGATGAAGAGATAGATCGCGCACTACGCGTGATTGTTTTGGCTGGGTTTATAAGCATGTATTCCATGCGTTTCTGTGACGCCATGTTGCCAGAGTTCAGTCAAATTTTTCATCTAACGACTGGGCAAGCGGCACAAGCCTTGAGCTGGTACGCGATGGGGTATGGAGTTATGCAGTTGGTGTCTGGCGGTCTTGCTGAACGCATGGGTAAAGTCGCCACGGTCCGTTGGTGCTTGTTGGGCTGCGCGGTGGGAGCGCTGATCTGCGGGTTCGCCTATCGCTTCGAAATGCTCCTTTTCGGACGATTTCTGACGGGCTTTTCCTCGGGTGGCATTATCCCGATGATCATCGCCTGGTTGGGTGACAACGTACCGACCCATCAGCGGCAGGCGCGCCTTGCGACCCTCATGAGTGCGACGGTCATGGGCACTATGACCGGGCAATGGTCAGGCGGCCTCATTGTGGCGTGGGTCGGTTGGCACAACGCTTTCTACATACTCAGCTTTCTGTTTCTACTGATTGCGTGGCGTCTTCAAAAGATTCCAACAGTCGAAAAAATCAATGCAGAGGCCACTGACACCTTTTGGACATTGAGTCTTGCCCATGTTCATCGCGTTCAGTTTTTGTTGCGCGACGCCCGTGCCCGCTGGGTTTTGATGCTTGGCTTGGTTGAGGGCCTGTTAACGTATTCGACGATTGCATTTTTACCAACACATTTGCACCTTTCAATCGGCTTGTCCGTCGCGGTTGCAGGCGGTGTTTTGGCGTTCTACAGCGTGGGCGGATTCTTGTATGCCCGAAACGCACGCAGGTTGCTCGCCTTATTTGAGCCCCAACAGCTCATCTGGATCGGCACCGCTCTACAAATTGTGGGATTCATGGGTATTGCGTTTTCTTCCCTGTGGCAGCTCGACATTTTGTTGTGTCTGCTTACAGGATTCGGTTTACTGATGGTCCACAACGCCATTCAGCTGCAGGCGACAGAGATTTCCACCCAACGCGGCATTGGTGTGAGTATGTTTGTATTGATGATTTTTTTGGGCCAGACTTTGAACGCGTGGTTAGGCGGCCAGATCATTGACTACGTTTCTTCGCAATGGGTCTTTTGTATCGCTGCTTTCGGCAGTGTCCTTGTGAGTTGGATGCTGCTGGCTCATCTCAAAAAAGACGTTGTCACAAACCCCTGAAGACAGGTGGCCTTTTTTCACTAAAGGCTTTGCGCCCTTCCTTGTAATCTTCAGAGGCAAAGCAGGCTGCGACCGCCTCGTTTGCGACCGTTACATCGCTGTCGCCATTCAGGACGGCGCGAATTGCCAACTTGGCAGCGCGGATGGTCAGGGGAGCGTTGTTGGCGATCTCGTCAGCAATTTGATTAACGCCGTCATGAACTTGGGGCAAGATTCCGTTGACCATGCCTGCCGCAAGCGCCTCTTCTGCTGTGTAGACCTTCGAGCGGTACAAAGCTTCGGCGACGACGCTGGGACGGATATTCTCAAGCATTGACTGGACTCCCTCTACGCCATAGCCTAGGCCGAGGCGTGCGGCGGGCACTCTGAATTTGGATTCAGCGCTGGCATAGCGCAGGTCACATGACAAGGCCAAGCCTAAACCACCACCGTAACAAATACCCTGTATCGATGCGATTACAGGGACGCGGCAAAGCGATATCGCGGATTGTGCAGCCTTGACTGCAGCGTTGTAGATTGCCGTTGTCTCGCTGGAGCTGCGTACCTTTTCAAATTCTGTGATGTTGGCGCCTGAGACAAAGGCGCGATCCCCCGCACCGCGAATAACAGCCACACGCACATCAGCGTTCTCGTTGATTGAGGTGATCGCAGCCGCCATCTCGTGCCACATCTGCAACGTCATCGCGTTGTAGTTAGGGATGTCGTCGATGAGGATGTGAGCGACGTGGCCAACGTTGCTTAGGGAGACAGTGCCGCTCATGAGGTAACCCCTTTACTGCGAAGTTCGTTTATTTCGTCGTTGGAATAGCCCAACTCGATCAAGATATCGTCCGTGTGCTCACCCCATTCAGGCGCTGGCGCTCTGACTGTGGCTGGGGTTCGTGACAATTTGACAGGTTGTGTCAAATACGACATCTGCTTGTTTTCGTTATGCGGTACTTGAAGCTGATGTAAAACACCCAGATGTTGCACCTGCTCATCAGAAAGCAGGTCTGGAATACTGTAAACCGGCCCAGCCGGGACGCCGCCGTCGTTCAATAATTTGACCCAATAGGCGACGGTTTGTTGACTGAAAACTTCGTTCACCAGTGCATTTAAGCGTGGTCGATGTTTGACCCTTAGCGCCTCATCCGCAAAATCAGGCTCTGCCAGCCAAGCCTCAGTGCCGATCAGCCGACAAAAACGCGCCCACAACCCGTCGCCCGCAACACCCAAATTCAGGTGCCCATCCGACGCTTTGAACATGCCCATGGGCGCGCACGTTGGGTGGTTATTACCCTCCTGGACGGGAACAGTTCCCTCATTGGCATAGCGTGCGACCTGAAAATCCATCATCGCAATTTGCGCGTGTAACAAATCACTTTGTACCCATTGCCCTTGTGACGACTTCTCTCGTTCGGTCAGGGCGACAAAAATACCGATCGCCGCGTAAAGCCCGGCACTGAGGTCTGCAACCGCAGTGCCCGCTCGCATAGGCCCGCTGCCCGGGTCGCCAGTCACGCTCATGAGTCCGCCCATACCCTGCATCACCTGGTCGAAGCTGGGTCGCTTGACGTAGGGGCCGGTCTGGCCATAGCCCGAGATACTGGCCAAAATGATCCGGGGGTTTACCTGTCGAAGCGATTCATAATCCAATCCAAGCCGCGCTTTGACGTCCGGTCGCCAATTTTCTACCACCACATCTGCCTCACGAACCAGCCGCATGAAGACCTCAATAGCCTCTGGTTTTTTGAAGTTCAGTGTGAGTGAGCGCTTATTTCGGTTCAGGTTTTGGAAGTCGCCGCTGTTTCGATTTCCCATGAACATGCTTTCATTGGGATCAACCCCGGGCGGGGGCTCAACGCGGATCACTTGTGCGCCAAAGTCAGCCAGGACACGCACGCAATTGGGCCCTGCACGAACCCGTGAAAGATCGATCACCTTGAGGTGCGACAGCGGTCCCTGACCCATAAATCACTCCCGAAAAACGCTACAGCGCATCATCCTATCCCGAATCTGCGTGGGACTGTCATGCAGTTGACAGTCAAACCTCGATGTGACTGTTTACAGTGGTCAGAGGAGGGCGCAATCTTGCCAGTTCAGCAAAGTCCACCCGTTAGCCGAACCCTTCCTGCGCTTGTCACGGAGATGGCGCAACGGTATCCAGAGCATCCCTTTTTAATTGAGCCAGGTCAAACGCTAACCTATCAAGCCTTCGAAGAAGCGGTTCAATCCCTTGCCCGCGGATTGATGGCACTGGGTATCCGGCGCGGTGACCCTGTTGCGATTCTGATGGGCAATCGCATTGAGTGGATCGTCGCGGATTTTGCAATTTGTAGCATCGGCGCAGTGATGGTTGGGTTGAACACCTGGGTGACAACCAATGAGTTGCAATATTTTTTAAAGCACTCACAAGCCCGCGCGCTGATCACCTCCGGCCGGTATCTCAAGAATGACTACCTGCACATGCTCGAAGAAATTCGGGAATCATCCATACAAGACCTTGCGCATTTACGGCACGTCATCGTTACCGATGAAGTCGCTGATAACGGTCAATACCAGCGCTGGAGCGATATTAGACAGCTCGCGAATCAAACGCCAGTAACCGACTTCCAAGCCGCTAGGGACGCTGTAGCGCCGGACGATATCTGCTATTTACTCTACACATCCGGTTCTACTGCACGCCCAAAAGGTGTGCTCTTACAGCACGCGCCCATGATAGAAAACATGTGGCACATTGGTCAGCGACAACACGTCGGTCCCAACGATCGCCTGTGGTTGGCGGTTTCTCTTTTTTGGGGGCTGGGCTGCGAAAACGCCTTATTCAATGTGATGACACATGGTGCTTCGCTGGTCCTACAGTCGCATTTTGACGCTGCAGTTGCCATCCGGTTGATAAACGAGACCGGGTGTACGCTGTTCTACGGTACCCCCAACATGGTCACTGCGCTCATTGAGAGCGAGCCTTATGCGACCTTCGGCTTCAGCGAAATGCGCGGTGGGGCGACCATCGGATCACCAGAACAAATTCAACGCCTCGTGGACGCAGGCCTCACCGACATATGTAATATTTATGGACTGACCGAAACCTACGGAAACTGCCACGTCACCGACGCTACGCAACCGCTTGAGCAGCGACTCAGGTGCGTCGGTCAACCCTTACCCGGCAATCAGGCGCGGATTTGTGATCCGCTGACCGATGCGGTACTGCCGACAGGAGAAATTGGCGAGATTCGTATCAAGGGGCGCGTCCTTCTGGGCTATTTGAACGATCTTGAGGCCACTCAAAAGGCTTTCGATCCCGATGGGTACTTCAAAACGGGTGATCTTGGCTACGAGGATGAGACTGGTCATTTGCACTTCAAAGGCCGAATCAAAGAGCTGATTAAAGCGGGCGGCATGAATGTATCGCCAGTCGAGGTTGAAGAGGTCATCATGGCGCATCCCGCCATCATCACGGCGTTTTGCGTTGGGATTCCTGCACAAGAGGCCGACGAAACTGCTGTTGCAGCGGTTGTAGTTTGTAAACCGGGCTTAACGGTCGACGAGGCCAACTTACGTAATTGGTGTGCAACGAAATTGGCGCGATACAAGCGCCCAACAAAATATTTATTTGTTGCTGATCACGAGATTCCTTTAACGACCACAGGGAAGGTCAAGAAAAATGAAATCGCTCACATGTTCCAACATTAATTTAGGGAGACAACTATGAGTTCATTGCCGAATTACGAAATCTACGCGATCAAATACGCGGAGCATCACCGCATGAGTCGAGATAATTTTTTAGGTGGCGATGCGCACGATCGGCCAATGCCGCTGGACTATTTCGTATGGTTGATTCGCCATGACCGACAAGCTTGGGTCTTGGATACAGGCTTCTCGCCGGAGGAAGCGAAGTCAAGGGGGCGAGACTTCAAGCGCTGTCCCGCCGAGGGTTTACGTGCCTTGGGTGTGGATCCTGACGCCGTTACCGACGTGATTATTTCGCACATGCACTACGATCATTGTGGCAACAATCACCTCTTTCAAAAGGCGAAGTACCACATACAAGAGAAAGAAATGCAATTCGCCACAGGGCGTTGCATGTGCCACCGGTCGATGCGCTACCCGTTCACACTGAGCGACATCTTGAGTATGGTTGAGCGGGTACACACCGATCGCGCGGTCTTCCACAACGACGCGGAGGATTTGGCGCCGGGTCTTTCCGTGCATCACGTCGGCGGGCACACAGCTGGATTACAAGTCCTGCGTGTTCACACGGCGAGAGGGTGGGTGGTGCTTGCCTCCGACGCCAGTCATTTCTACGCAAACATGGAAAACCAGCGTCCATTTCCTATCATCTACAACACGGTCGATATGCTAGAAGGTTACAAAACCTGTTACAAGCTCGCCAGTTCAGTCGACCACGTGATTCCTGGCCATGATCCGCTCGTTATGGCGAAATACCCCAGTCCACGGCCGGAACTCGAGGGATGGATCGTGCGTTTAGACGTCCCACCGAAGTCAGCTTGAGCACGGAGTACGGAACAATGAAACACACTTTTATATCCGTGGAATGGTTCGATGCGTACATCGAGCGAGTCAACAATGACCCGGAGTTAGCGGCAATCGGGCGCTGGTTCAACGCATCTTGGTTCCTGATTGCAGATCAAACGCGCAAAGTAATCAAGGTGGAGGCGGGGAAAATAACGGAAGTTGTGCATGCCCCGCGCATCGATACCCGCGCGGTATTTGGGTTCAGGGCACCAGTCGCAACGTGGGAGAAATTTATCAGTAAAAAGCCACCACCGCTTCACAATGATTTTTTTGCAATGCTCATGCGGGTGCCAGAATTCACGATCGAAGGCGAAAGTCTAGTCGCCATGCAAAACGCCCGCGCCTTGCAGCGAATGATGAACTTGATGAGAGAAGGGGTCTGAGATGGCACACATAGAAGCAATCACAGGTCGTTACGTCAATCTGGAAATTGATGGCTTGGCACACCGCATATTTTTTGAAGAAGCGGGGCAAGGCGTCCCCCTAATTTGCATGCACACTGCTGGCGCAGACAGTCGACAATGGCGTCACCTATTGAACGACAAGTCGGTAACAGACCGCTTCCGGGTCATTGCGTTTGACCTACCGTATCACGGTCGATCTACGCCCCCTGGCGAGTGGTGGCTCACCAACTATAAATTGACAACCAAACACTACGCCGAGATTATTCGTCAATTTTGGAGAACCTTGTCGCTCGAAAAGCCTATCTTGATGGGGTGCTCGATGGCAGGCGCAATCGTACTGAAGCTCGCGATTGATAACCAAGACGAACTAACTGGCATCATCGGTTTGGAGTCATCGGCATACGCACCTGGCCGTTACAACGATTTCCTCCATCACCCAGCCGTACACGGCGGTGAGTTATGTGCCAGCTATACGTTAGGACTGTGCGCGCCGGATAGCCCAGAGTCCGCGAAGCGTGAGAACTGGTGGTACTACGCCCAAGGTGGCCCAGGGGTGTATGCGGGTGACGTGCACTTTTACAGCATGGACTGGGATGTGCGCGATGAGGTCCACAAAATAGACACCAACAAGTGCAAAGTGTCCTTACTTTCAGGCGAGTACGACTATTCTGCGACCCCAGAGATGTCTGAGGCTGTCGCAGAAAAAATCAAGGGCTCCCGCTACACGATGATGAAAAGCATGGGGCACTTCCCCATGATCGAAAACTACGAGGGCCTGAAACCCTACTTGAGCGAGGCGTTGGCTCACATGGTCAGCTGAAAGCGAAACGCCCAAAGCCGGGGGAGCTGTCAGTCCACGATGAGGCCGACACTCCCCTTTGTTTTGCGACCTTGCAAATCGATTTGCGCCTGCCGGGCTTCGCTGAAGGCGTAGAGGGTTGGTGGGGGCGTTTGGATCACACCGCTGCGTATCAGGTCGATTACCTCTGCAGCCCGCTGCAGTAAGGCGTCACGGCTTTTTATGAACGTGAATATAGACGGACTGGTGACCGACAGCGAACCCAGCTGGTTCAGTCGGAAAAGATCGAACGGTGGAATCGCACCTGACGGTGTTCCAAAACTGACCAATTTCCCACAAGGTCGTAAAGACAGAAGTGATCGTTCAAACGTAGCAGCACCGATACCATCGTAGACAGCGTGAACGCCCAGACCGTCGGCGGTCGCCTGGCGCACCTCGTCAGCAAGGTGAGGGTTGTCATTGAGCAACACGGTATCGCAGCCCAGTGCCAGTGCAGCCGCCTTTTTGTCCTCGCTGCCGACCGTGCCTATGACCTTTGCGCCGAGGTGCTTCGCCCATTGCACCACTATTTGTCCGACGCCACCGGTTGCCGCATGAACCAGCACAGTTTCACCCGCACAGATCGGATAAGAATCTTTAACGAGGTATTGGGCAGTGAGCGCTCGATTAATAGTGACCCCAATCATTGCCAAATCCATATCGGCTGGTATGGGGATCATTCGGTCAGCAGGGAGCACGCGGTGTCGGGCGTAGGCGCCAATCGGAAGGTAAACGTAGGCGACTGCATCACCCACTTTGAGGTCTTTCACATCGGGGCCGACAGCCTCTATATAGCCCGCCCCCTCCACACCCGGTACGCATGGGAAATCCTTTATCGGGTAGCGTCCAGATCGGTGCTGAATATCAATGTAATTGACGCCGATCGATCGATGGCCAACTAAAACCTCACCGGCAAGCGGTGGCGCCAGCTCGCGGGACGCGACTTCCAGTACCTCGGGCCCACCATGTCGAACGATTTGAATGACTTCGGTCTTCATACTTCTTCAATAAAAAAGCGTGCCTGGCTTTTCGATTCCAGGCACGCCAGTTGGTTAAAAATCACTTGATATCTTCGATAGCCGATTAGTTATTTGGCCAAACGGGCTTGGAGACCGCCATATCAGTCGGGTAGACCACGACTGGCACACCGTTCTGCCATTGAGAAATCACCAATTGGGCATGGACATTCCGACCGGTCGCGTCGAACTTCAGACGACCACCTGGGTAGAACTGCGCCGCACCACCCTTGAGATCCATCTTACGAATGGCCTCAGCCACTTTGACGCGATCAGCTGATTTCGCCATCTCCATGGCTTCAGCAAATACCCACATGTCGCCGTAGGTCGAAATGGGATCCTGTGCCATCCATGGCTCGCCAGTACGTTTCTGGAAGTCCGCAATCAACTTTTCCTGACCCTTTCCGGCCCAGTTGGCGGAAATGTTCATCAGCCCCTCAAGCTTGTCTTTGCCGATCATGTTCAGCAATTCTGGCGAGCCCAAAGTACCGTTGTTGCCCACAGCTGGTAAACGCCCTTTACCCAAACCCATCTCATTCATCTTGTCGATGAAAATCTTGTAGTCAGACAGTGGCGTTAAGACCAAGAACAAAATGTCTGGACGATTCGAGCGCAGCTTTTGCACCATCCCGCTTGCATCTGACAATGGGGGGGTGTAAATCTCGTCGTATACGTTCGTCAGTTTCAACTTGGTCAGCAAGTCGCCTTCACGCATCGGCTTGGTAAAGCCCATCGGCGCAGCGGTATTGTCAGAAACAATTGCCACCTTTGTCACTTGCTTGCCGGTTGCGCGACCGAGGTTCACGAGCGCTGGTGCACCGCCTGCCGACATCGCGTCAGCAGTAGGGGAGGTTTGGAAAATGTATTTAAACCCGCGGCTCGTGATTTGACCAGAGAAGGAAAGTGTGAGCATCGGTAACTCGGCACGCTCAGTGACCTCTGTGATGGCCAACGTGAAGGACGAAAGCCACGAACCCGTTGCACCCGTGAGGTTTGGATTCTGCGAAAGCATGCGCTCTGCAGCATTTCGCGCCGTTTCCACCTTGTCGCCAGCGTCAACCACCACAAGTTTCATCTTGGCGCCGCCGAGAGCCTTAATACCGCCTGCGGCGTTGATGTCCTCCACCGCCATCTTGGCGCCCTTGTACATCAGGTCGCCCGAACGCGCCCAGGGTCCCGTCATTGGTGCGATCAGCGCAACTTCGACTTCTTTCTGTTGCGCCATACTTGGAAATGCGGTTGCCAAAGCAACGCTGGCTAATCCCAACTGGAACAAGCGCCGTTTTAATTGAAATTTCATCTTGCCGTCTCCTTTTAAAACCACTCAAATCCCCAGGTACGCCGCACGCATTTCATCGCCACGCGTCAAGGTATCAGGGGAGCCCTCCATCGCAACTTGCCCCGAACGCAATACGTACCCGTAGTTACAGGGGCTTAGCGCTTCCGCTACCCGCTGCTCAACAAGCAAGATTGCAATTCGTGTGTCACGATGAATTTCTTGGATTCGTTCGAAGATGATGTCCGTTACTTTGGGTGCGAGGCCCATTGACGGTTCATCCAGCATCAATAACTTAGGCGCCGACATCAGACCGCGGCCGATCGCCAACATTTGTTGTTCACCACCTGAGAGCGTCCCAGCGAGCTGAGTGCTGCGTTCTTTAAGGATTGGAAATAGCGCATAAATTTGTTCCAAGTTATGCGACATCTCTCTTTGCGCCTTGGGCGTTTGAACGCCGACCTCTAAGTTTTCGTAAACCGTCAATTCTTTGAAGACCTGGCGACCTTCAGGCACGTGGGCGATTCCGAGCAACGCGCGGTCTGACGCCCTCATTTGCAGGATATCCTGCCCCTCCCAGAGAATCCGACCCTTGTGTGCTTGAACGGTGCCAGAGATCGACTTGAACAGTGTGCTTTTACCCGCACCGTTGGGGCCAACGATCGCGACAAATTGGTTTTCGTCGACCTTCACTGAGACATCGACGAGTGCCTTCAAGCCTCCGTAGGAGGTGTGTAAACCTTCAATCTGTAGCATTGTTCACCCACTTTTTACCTAAATAAGCTTCGACGACTGCTGGATCTTTCATCACGGTCGTTGGTTCGCCAGTCGCGAGCACGGTACCGTGATTCAGAACAATGAAGCGATCCACCAAGCGAACCATCGCCTGCATCGTGTGCTCAATAATCACAATCGACTGTCCCTGGTTCGCGAGGTTTGTGATCGTGCTGAGCATCACCTCCACCTCTTCAGCGCCAAGGCCAGCCAGTGTCTCATCCATCAGCAACAATTCAGGTCGACCAGCGAGCACGCGGGCTAGCTCCATCAGTCGCAGCTCCAGGCTGTTGAGGCCGCCAGCAAGCGTTTGTGCATGGCCCGCCATACCCACTAATTCGAGTGCCTCCATGGCATGCTGACGCGCTACATCGTCGTCGTCGTCTTTGGCAAACGCACCGACGACCACGTTGTCAAGAACAGTGAGCCTTGAAAAAGAGCGAGCGACTTGGAACGTTCGACCGACGCCGAGACGACAAACTTGGTTGGGTTTCAATCCGACCAAATTCGTGTTTGCGAAGGAGATCTCACCAGCGGTCGCGGGGATGAAGCCATTCAGTAAGTTGAACAGCGTTGTTTTACCAGCG
>Ga0181554_1003438_pt1 | contig 13409 bp, 13 predicted proteins | sample 011ome_16_FD_145602 | JGI IMG/M metagenome (GOLD analysis project Ga0181554, IMG submission 145602) | Coastal salt marsh microbial communities from the Groves Creek Marsh, Skidaway Island, Georgia - 011503CT metaG (spades assembly) | ecosystem: Environmental > Aquatic > Marine > Intertidal zone... | reverse complement strand
CGCCCCGCGGCCCCGCCGCCCCCCCCGTCGTCGTCGTCGTCCCTGGGTTTTTTTTTTTTTTTTCTTCTTCTTCTCGGACGATGCGCTCGGTCAGATCCGGGACTACTAGACCGCGGGCGGGCGGCGCGTCGTGCGCTCGCGCGCGTCCTTCGCGCGCGCGCGGTCGCTCGCCGCGAGCGCGAGTGATGCCGCGGAGGGCGTGTGGGCGCGTGCGGCGTCGGAGCCTCGCGCGCGGGCGTGTGCGCGCGAGACGCGAGAGCCGCGATCGATCGTCCGAACTTTTTTGAATTCGGCCTGGTGCGCGCGCGCCACGCGCCGACGACCTGACAGCAGTTCACGCACGCGCACCCCCGTCGCGTTGCCACCTCAGCGCGCCCTTAGCGTCGCGTCGTCACTTCGCCGCGCGCGCTCTCGCGCCGCCCCGCCGCGCCGCGACGATGGCGTCGCTGTCGTCGTCCGCGTCGCTCTGCGCCGCACGCCGACGTCCATCGCGCGCGGCGCGCTGCGTCGACCGCGTCGCGACCCGCGCGCGCGTCGTGCGATGGCTCGCGAACGCGTCGTCGTCGTCGTCGTCGTCGTCGTCGAACGACGGCGACGATGGGGAGTCCGACGAGAAGACCGCCCCCGCCGACGACGACGACGACGCCGACGCCGACGCCGACGCGAAATTAATCACGGACGCGTCGCTGAAGCTCCTCCGCGAGCGCATGGACGCGATCGAGACGCGCGAGGCGTCCATGGACATCGTCCGCCTCCTCGTCCTCGACGCGTCAGGTGCGTTCTATACACTGGTTCCCATACGACCCCGTTCGCGTGGTGAACGCCGTTTCTTAAGGACTTTTCCCGGCGCATCTCTCCGCTCATCCCTCGGTTTCAATCCCCACCATCGACGCCTTTCAACTCCACCTGACGCCTTTGAACTCCACCCCGACGTTCGCTCGTATGGAACGGCCCTCAGTGCCAGGGCAGGTCCTCCCGCTCGTCTTCCCCGCGGACGGCGACCCGCGCCGATCGCTGAACGGCGGGACGTTCCTCGGCGCGGACGTCAAGGTGGGCGATACGTTCGGGATGCTCGGGCAAGCGCCGTCGAACGGGCAGATACTCCCGAACGGCGTCGAGGTCGTCGTCCGCGAGATTTCAGGTGCGCTCTATACGCTGGTTCCCATACGACCGCGTTGGCGCGGTGAACGCCGATCCTTAAGGACTTTGCCCGGCGTCTCTCTCCGCCCACACCTCGCTTTCAATCCCGACACACCTCGACGCCTTTCAACGCCAACTGACGCCTTTCAACTCCACCCCGACATCGCTTCGTATGGAACGACCCTCATCAGTGCGCGCGGCGGCGGACGGCGGCGACACGAAGATCGAGCTCGTCGCGGGGCGACGATTCAAAATCCACGGACAGCCGTTCGAGGACGCGGAGCGGGACGATAACGCCCCGAGCGCGCGCGTCGTGTGGATCGACGAGGACGAGGGCGCGGGAGAGCAGACCGTGGAGGGCGCGGATCCGCGATTGATTCACCCGGAGGAGCCGGCGCGGAAGGACGCGACGGCGTTCGACGCCGTCGCGAGACGACTGGCGTCGGAGTTGCCCGCGCTCGTCGAGGAGTGGAAAGATTTGGTGAGGAAGACGGATCGCGAGCGGACGCCGAACCATATCGAGCTCGTGGAGTCGCACCTCGGGACGATGCCGGACCCGGAGAAACACCCCGCGCGGCTGGCGTGTTACGTCGCGGGTTTGATCAATCCGATTCCGGGGATGGGCGTCGCGTACGAGGTGCGTTCTATCTCACACTGGTCCCCGTACGACCGCGTTCACGTGGTGAACGCCGTTCCTTAAGGACTTTTCTTCCCGGCGCATCTCTCCGCCCAGGGTCCCTCGCTTTCAATCCCGACACACCGCGACGCCTTTCAATTCCGCTTCTGACGCCTTTGAACTCCACCCCGACGTCGCTTCGTACGGAACGGCCCTGAGATTCGACCGGCGCTGCTCTGCGCCGTCACGGTGAGCGACATGATCGGCGTGGTGCACGGCGGCATCACGAGCAGCATCCGAGGGTTGAAGAAGAGCGCGGGGTTGGACGTCGAGGACGAGGACGACGACGTCGGCCCCGCGTGAGTCTTCAGTCGATGGGTCGCCGCGCGTACAGTACACACTTTTATCGTTAAGTTATTACCTTCGTAGAACTTTCGAAGGTAGTCTACTACAGTACACCACGTATGATATCTATCGCGAAGGCGCCTTCGCGACGTTCGCGCGTTCGCTCGAGACGATTCGAGCGTGCAGCGGCGATATCGACGCCAGCGCGTCCAGCAGCGCGCCCGCGTCCGACGCGACGCTCGCCGCGGACGCGTCGGATGACGCGCTCCCGGCGACGAACGCTCTGACGCGCGCGTCGACCGCCGCGTCGGCGCCAGCTGTACCGCCGCCCCTCTCCAGCGCGCACGCGCCGCGCAACAACCCGGCGTTTTTTCCGAGCACCGCCAGCGCTTGCGGCGGCGACAGCGCGAGAGGATCGTCGAGGAGGCGCCTGAGCGCCGCCGCCGCGGTCGCCGCGGCGACGTCGTCGTCTTCCGTCGGTCCTCCGCGTTCTACGTCGTCGATCCCGCCTCTCGAAGCGTTGAACGCGCGCCACCGCGCCGCGTGCTCGGCTCGCGCGACGGCGCTCTGGACCCTCCCGATCAGCGCGGCGAACGCCGCGTCGCTCGCGGCGACGGCGAGCCGCCACGCGTCGTCGTCGTCGTCTCTCTTCGCGGCGGCGGAGAGTTCGAATAACGCGCGCGTCGCTTCTTCGCCCGCGGTCGCGCTCTTCTGTTTCGACGACGCCGCCGGTGGACGCGGCGGCGACGGCTCGTCGCAGCTCGGGTGCGCGAGCGCGCCGAGGGCGTCGACGACGCGCGCGCGGTCATCGGCGAACGCGTCGAGGAAACTGCGACCGCCGTCGGAGGAGGAACCGTCGGACGCGGTCGCGGCGGCGCAGAGCGCCGCCGCCGCCGCCGCCGCCGCCGCGCCGCCGAGCGTCGACGCCTTCGCCGCGTTCTCCAGCGCGTCGACGACGACGCCCTTCAACGCGTGCAGCGCGTCGTGTACCTCCTCACGCCGCGCGCGCGCGTCGCGTCGTGAAGCGCGGTGGTGAAGCAAGACGCGCGCGGTCGCGTCGAGCGCGCACGAAGCCGCGGCGGCGTCGCCGCCGTTCGCCGCCGCCGCCGCCGCCGCCGCGAGCGACGACGTCCCGCCTTGGCGCGCGGCGAACGCGGCGACGCCGGCGGCGTGCTTGCACACGTTCGCGACGCACGCGAGCGCGTACCGCGCCGCCCGCGGGTCGTCGAACGTCGCGGGCCCTAGACTCGACGCGAGGACGTTGACGAGCGTGGCGAATTCATCCGCGTCCGCGTTCGCCTCGCCGCCGCCGCCGCCGCCGCCGCGTCGCGCGATGTCGTCCAAGCACGACGCGTCGCTCGTGAGGTTGACCAGGCCCGCCGCGGCCGCGATCCGCTCCCTCGCGTCGCCGTCCATCAACCGCGTCGTCAGCGCGAGGACGAACCCGTTTTCGCGCGTCGCCGCGCGTCGACCCGCGCGCGTTAGTAAAGCGTTACGACACGCGGCGAGGGCCATCCCTCGCGCGTCGTCGGGCGCGTCGTGACGCAGTAACGTCAGAAGCGCGTGCGTTACCCCTCCATGCGAAGCGCTCGTCGCGAGGAAGTTCGCCGCCGCGGGATGCGACGCGATGTTGCCGATCGCGGACGCCGCGTGCGCGGCGAGCGACGCGGTCGCGACGGCGACGGGGTCCCCCCCGATCGACTTTCGCCGCGATAATTTATCTCGGGCCCCCCCCCGCCTCTCGAACGGCGCGCGCAACGCGCGGACGAGCGCCGGGAGCGTCCCGACGTGCGAGACGACGCGCGCGGCGACCGCGGGGAAGCGCGTCAGCGTCGCGAGCGCGCTCGCGGCGACGACGCCGCCTTCGATGACGTCCACGACGGACTTATCGCGCGCGGACTCCTCGTCGTCGTCGAAATCGTCGTCGAAATCGTCGAAATCGTCGAAATCGTCGTCGTCGTCCGCGGCGTCGACGGCGGCGTCGCACGCGCCCTCGAGCAGCGCCCGCATTCCCACCAACACACCCTCCGCGGTGCACACCGCGTTCGCGCACCTCCCCGCCCGCGCGACGTCCCCGCTCGCGACCGCGCCCGAGAGCAACGCCCCGAGCGCGCCCGCCGCCGCGGCCCGCCCTTCAAACGTCGCGTGCCTATACGAGCGAACGTCGGGGTGGAGTTGAAAGGCGTCAGAGGGAGTTGAAAGGCGCCGAGGGCGGGGATTGACAGCGAGGGACCCTGGGCGGAGAGATGCGCCGGCAAAAATCCTTAAGGATCGGCGTCCACCTCGCGAACGGGGTCGTAATGGAACCAGTGTGAGATAGAACGCACCTTGAGCTCGACGTCAACAGCGCCGCCAGCGCGTGGACGCTCCCTTCCGTGCGCTCCACCGCGCTCGCGCCGGCGCCGACGTCCGCGGACGCGCAGCACACAGACCATAACGCTCGCGCCGCGGCCGTTCTCTCGCTCACGCACACCCGCGGCCCGCCTCTGGTGAGTCGCACGAGCCCGCGGAGGCTTCGCGGGTCGCTCGTCACGCGCGCGTGCGTCTCCGTCGCCGCGGCGGCGAAGACGTCGCACGCGACCACCCTGACCGCGTTCGGGCAGCATCGCTCGCTGTACGTGTCGTCTATAAAAGTCGTCCCCGCCTCTGTTGGTGTTTCAACGGACGTCGACGCGGCGTTATCGACGAGTTCGACGCGTTCGTCGTCGACGACGGACGCGGACGCGGGACCTGCTGAACCGACGCCGTCGTCGTCGTCGTCGCCGTAGAAAGTTTCCTCTTCGTACGTCACGCGCTTGTTCGACCGCGGCGCGCCGAGCGGCGACAGCGCGGGGGAGACGTGCCCGAGGAGGGGGTCGGCGGCGTCGGCGTTCGTCCAGCGCGTCCCCCCGCCACCGCCGAAGAGGAGGAGCCCGTCGTAAAACTCGCCTACGTCTTCTCGCGCGAGGACGTCGCGCGCGTCGCACGTCGGATCCACGGTGAGATCGCTCGGCCCCCCGGCGGATCCGCCCGACGACGACGCCAACGCCGCGCGCATGCGGGCGTACGCGCGCTCGTCCAGGAACCCCGACAGCGCGGCGGACGTGGAGGTTCGCGCCGCGAGCGCGCGCGCGATCACCGGGCGTTTTTTCGCGAGCGTCGCGAGCGTCCCGAGCGCGCTCGCGGCGGCGACCACGGCGGGTCGAGACGCCGGCGGCGGCGCGGCTCCCGCGCTCGACCAGGGCGGACTCCCTCCTCCCACGCCGTGATTTGAGAGACTCTCCCAGGAGACTCTGCGAGCGTGGTGCTGGTGCGCCGCCGCGCCGCCCCCGGGGCCGCCGGCGGCGTTCCCCGCGTTGTATCCATGATAAGATCCGAACGACAGGATACTCAGCACTCGATCCGGCGCGTCGGACGGCGCGTCCGCGGCTCGCATCGCCCCCGCGAGCGCGTCGACGACGCGCGGCGTCGAGACGACGGCGTCTAACAAGGTGGTTCCGGATTCCGCGGTTCCGGATTCCGCCGCGCCCGCGGTCGTCATCCATCGCAGCGCGTCCGCGCACGCGGCGGCGAGGCGCGCGCGTTCGGCGGTGTTCGCGCCGGCGCCGGCGCCGCGCCGCCGTCGTTCTTCGCCGCGCCTCCCTCCTCCTAAGGGTCGTTCCATACAAGCGAATGTCGGGGTGGAGTTCAAAGGCGTCAGTTGGCGTTGAAAGGCGTCGAGGACGGGGATTGAAAGCGAGGGGTGGCCGCAGAGATGCGCCGGGGTAAGTCCTTAAGGAACGGCGTTCACCACGCGAACGCGGTCGTATGGGGACCAGTGTATAGAACGCACCTAAAAGCGCCTCCTCGCGTTCGTCGCCGACGGACGCGAGCAACGCGCGCACGAGCGCGCGCGCGACGTCCGCGGGCGCCACGTCCGACGGCAGCGACGACGCGCGGTGTCGCGACACGACGCGGCCGAGGAGACGCGCCGCGGCGGACGCGCACTCCGCCCTCGCCCGGGCCGTCGCCGGCGCCGCGGTCGTCGCCGCCGTCGTCGAAGTCGTCGTCGTCCGCGGCGCCGGCGCGGCGTCGACCATCGCCGCGTGTTTCGGGGTCGAGATCGTGAGCCCGCCGCCGCCGCGCCGCCCGCGGAGGGGTGATATCACCCCCTCGTTCGCGTTCGCGTTCGCGTTCTCGTTCTCGCTCGCGTCGTCGTCGTCGTCGTCGTCGTCGTCGTCGTCGTCGTCGTCGTCGCCGCCGCCCGCGGACTTCACGAGCGCGAGAAGGCTCGGAACGGCGTCTTTGACGACGCGCGCGAGCGCTCTCGGGAGCGCGCCCGCGCGCTCGTCGTCGTCGTCGTGCACGCGCGCGAGCGCGGCGAGGACGCACGTCGCGTGCGCGGCGACCCACGCGTCCGCGGCGGCCTCGGCGTCGTCCGCGTCTGCGTTTTCGTCGTCGGCGCGCGAAACCGAAATCGAAACCGCGCGCGCCGCGCGTTCGATCGCGGGGACGACCGCGGCCGCGATGGACGCCCGCGCGCACATCGCGGCCGCGACCGCGTCTGAGCACGACGCAAAGCGCGAGAGCGCGCGCATCGCCGCCGCGCGCGGGTCGCTCCCGCCGAGCGGCTCGATCGTCGCGTCGCCGCCGTCGCGCGCTTCGCGTTCGCTTCCGCTTTCGTCTCCCGCCGCCGCCGTCGCCGCTCTCGCGACCGCGCCGACGAGCCCAATCTCCCCGCCGCCGCTCTTCTCTCCTCTCAACTCCGCGAGGATCGCGCGCGTCGCCGTCGGCGTCCACGCGAGCTCCGTCAGGACCCCGCAGGCGGCGGCGACGACTTCGGCGCCGCCGCCGCCGTCGCCGCCGCGGTTCGCGTTTGACGAGACGACCAGCGACGTCGCGCGCCTCAACGCCTCCGTCGCGGACGCGATGTCCTCCCTCGTCTCGTCGTCCTCCGCGCCTCGCGCGATGTCGCCCAGCAGCCTCGCGCAGGACGCGACGGCACGCTCTCTTGCACCCGCCACGTCACCATGTGCCACGTCAGCGCCGCCTTCCACGTCAGCGCGGCACATTCCCGCGAGCGCCGCGCGTATCGCGTCGACGGACCAAATCGTCTCTTCCCTGAGGGTCGTTCCATACGAGCGAATGTCGGGGTGGAGTTGAAAGGCGTCAGAAGCGGAGTTCAAAGGCGCCGAGGGCGGGGTTTGAAAGCGAGGGATAGGCGGAGAGAATCGCCGGGAAAAGTCCTTAAGGATCGGCGTTCACCACGCCGACGCGGTCGTATGGGGACCAGTGTGAGGAGAACGCGCCACGCGCGGAACGGAGACGAAGCCCTCGCGACGTCTTTCGCGCCCCCTCGCGCTCCGTGATACCGCACCGCGTTTCGTAACGTCCGCGCGGCGACCGCGGCGACGTCGTCCGCGTTAACGCGCGATACCCCGGAAGGTTCCGCGGGTGGGGCGAGCAGCGAGAGGAGCGTCCCCACCGCGGACGCGTGCGCCGCGACGGCCGCAGCGCCCCTCGCCGTCGACGACAGCGCCTCCAACGCTCGCATCGCGTCTGAGGGCCGTTCTATACAAGCGAATGTCGGGGTGGAGTTGAAAGGCGTCAGTTGGAGTTGAAAGGCGTCGATGGCGGGGATTGAAAGCGAGGTGTGGGCGGAGAGAGACGACGGCAAAAGTCCTTAAGGATCGGCGTTCACCACGCCGACGCGGTCGTATGGGGACCAGTGTATAGAGCGCACCTGACGCGTCGTCCGGCGGCGTCGGCGGCGACGACGACGACGACGACGACGACGACGCTAACGACGCCGCGACGCCGACGAGATCGTCCAGCGCGGCGACGACGACCGCGCCGGCGGCGACGTTCAGGGGTCGCGTCGCGGCGGCGGCGACGGACTCGCTCGACGCCGATGTCGAGATTGAAATCGAGATTGAAATCGAAATCGAAATCGCGCGCTTCGCGTCGCGGAGCGCGCGCGACGCGACGCGCCAGCGACGCGCGCACGCGGCGGTGCCGAGCGCGCCGGCCGCGGCGTCCGCGAGCGGTCGCGCGCCGCGCGCGATCGCGATCGCCAGCGCGTCGCTCAGCGCGTCCATCGCGTCGTCGTCGAGCGTCGCGCGCGTCGTTCGCGTCGTCTCCGTCCCCGACGCTTCCTCGAGCAGCGCGCCCACCGCCGCCGTCGCCGCCGCCGCCGTCGCCGTCCGCGCCGCGCGTTTCCTCGCGTCTTCGCCGTCGCCGCTACACCTCATCCTCGTCCTCGCCCTCGCCCTCCCCGCGGCGCTCCCCGTCGGCGTCGCGTGCACGATCACGGACCCCGCGCTCTGCCAGCTCTCCGGCCCGCCGCCCAGCGCGCTCTCGACGGATCGGCGCTGATGCGACTGCGGGCGCGGCGGGAGCGGGATCTGCCGCGAGAGCGATAACGACCCGTCGCGCGCGGAGACGCCGTCGTCGCCGCTGAGGTCGAGCGAGGAAAGCGCGGCGGCGTTGGTAAGGGCGGCGCGGCCGTCCGGCGTCGGCGGCAGCGGCAGCGTGATGGTCGCGTCGTCGTTCGCGCGCTTCCTCGCGTCGTCGTGACGACGATGATGTCGACGACGGTCGTCGTCGGGATGCGCCAGGTCGTCGTCCGTCGACGCCGCGCTCTCGTCGCGGCTCTCGACGTCGTCGACGTCGTCCTCGCCGCTCGTCGTCACCGCGCGTCGGATCGTCTCCGCGAGCTCGGCGACGAGCTCGGGGAAGACGCGCGCGGCGGCGTCGATCGCCGCGTCGCGCGCATTCTCGCGCGACGACGCCTCGTCGCGCGTCGTCGTCGGAGTCGTCGTGGGCGCGGGCGAGGAGGACGACGCCGACGCGGCGCGCGCGCGCATCAGCGCCGCGAGCGCGCTCGCGCCCCGCCCGCCGCCGCCGCCGCTCGGCGGGGAGTGGTCGTCCGCGCCGCCCGGCGGACCCGTCATCGCGAAGGACGACGACGCGCTCACGAGGACGGCGCGCCCATCGCGCGCGGTGACGAGTGAAGTGACTTCAGCGAAAAGGATCATCAATCGTTGTTGTTTTTTTAAAAGAATAAGCGAGGGGTCTCGTCCCTCGCCCCGAAGACTCGCTCGCGTCGCCCGTCGGCGTCGTCGCCCGCCCCGCCGCGTCGGTCGACGTTCCATCTCCCCCCACGCACCGCGCACGTTAACGTTACAGTACAGCGGCACGTTACCGCGCGGGAACCTTCCCCGCCGCCTTGTCGATGACCTCGCGGTAAACGCTCTTCATCTTCACGCCGTTCATCACCTCTATCCGCTCCTTGTTCTTGAACACCTGCACGCACGGCGTCCCGGAGATGCCCGCGGCCTGCGCGATCTCGGAGTCCTTCTCGATGTCGATCTCGACGAAGTGCACGTCGTCGCCGTACTCGTCCAACACCTTATCCAGCATCGGCTTCAGGCGCTTGCACGGGCCGCAGTTCGGGCCGCTGTACAGCACCATGAGCACGCGGTCGCTCTCGTGGTACAGCTTGCGCAACGCGAACTGGCCCTTGTGCTTCACCTTGTCGCCGTCGAACGTCGCCTTGCTCTCCTCCTCGACGTCACCCTCGTTCTCCTTGTCCGCCTTGAGCTTCGTCTCCTTCTCCTTCTCCGTGAGCGCGGCCGCGGCGGACGCCACCTTGGCGGCGACGCCCGCGCCCGCGCCCGCGCCCGCGTCAACCGCGTCTCTCTCGACGAGCAACCCCTCGGTTCCCAGGTACCGCTCCGCGCTGATCGCAGCCATGCACCCGCTCCCCGCGGCGGTGATCGCCTGCATCCACTCCGTGTCGTGCAGGTCGCCCGCGCTGAACACGCCGGGGACGGACGTGCCCGCGCCGCCATCCTTAATCACGACGTAGCCGAGGTCGTCGCACTCGACGTATTGAGAAAAAAACCCGCTGTTGGGCGAGTGTCCGATGTTCAAAGCGACGTCGGGGTGGAGTTCATAGGCGTCAGAAGCGGAGTTGAAAGGCGCCGAGGTGTGTCGGGATTGAAACCGTGGGACCCTGGGCGGAGAGAGACGACGGGCAAAGTCCTTAAGGATCGGCGTTCACCACGTGAACGCGGTCGTACGGGGACCAGTGTGAGATAGAACGCGCCTGTTGGGCGAGTGTCCGATGCCGTAAAACATCCCCTTCACCGCGAGCTTGCTCGTCTCCCCCGTCTTCGTGTCGCGCAGGTTCAACCCACTCAAGAATCCCTTCGCGTTGCCGAACGCGTCGTAACACTCCGTGTTGTAGTGCGTGGTGATCTGCTTGTTCGTGACCACGCGGTTGCGCATCTCCTTGCTCGCCTTCAGGGTCGTTCCATACGAGCGAATGTCGGGGTGGAGTTCAAAGGCGTCAGTTGGAGTTCAAAGGCGTCGAGGTCGGGGATTGAAAGCGACGGGTGGGCGAAGAGAGACGACGGCAAAAGTCCTTCAGGATCGGCGTTCATCACGCCAACGCGGTCGTATGGGGACCAGTGTATAGAACGCGCCTTCATCTTCTCCCCGCGCACGAGCAGATGCACGTGCTTGCCGTACTTCGTCAGGTACAGCGCCTCCTCCGTCGCGGTGTCGCCGCCGCCGACGACCGCCAGCTCCTCGCCCTTGAAGATCGGCGACGGGCCGTCGCAGATGGCGCACGCGGAGATGCCTCGGCTCCAGAACGTCTCCTCGCTCGGGATCTTGAGCCGCTTGGCCGTCGCGCCCGTGGCCAAGATCACGCTGTGCGCCTTCACGACGCGCTCGCTGGACTCGATCACGAACGGCCTGACCGAAAAGTCCACGCGCTCGACGTCCTCCGTGTGCAGCGTCGCGCCCCACCGCTCGGCTTGCTTGCGCATCTTGTCCATGAGGTCCGGCCCCGTGACGCCCTCCGGAAACCCCGGGAAGTTTTCCACCTCAGGGTCGTTCCATACAAGCGATTGTCGGGGTGGAGTTGAAAGGCGTCAGGTGGAGTTGAAAGGCGCCGCGGGCGGGCGTTGAAAGCGCGGGGTGGGCGGAGAGATGTGCCGGCAAAAGTCCTTAAGGATCGGCGTTCACCACGCCGACGCGGTCGTATGGGAACCAGTGTATAGAACGCACCTCAGTCGTCGTCATGAGCTGGCCGCCCGGGACGCCGCCGGCTTGGAAGCCCTCGAAGACGATCGGGGAGAGGTCCGCTCTGCCGGCGTAGATGGCCGCGGTGTACCCCGCGGGGCCGCTGCCGATGACGACGACGCTGTGGACGTCGTCGTCGTCCGATCCGGCGGCGGACGCGGACGCGCGCGCCGCGCGAGTCCTGGATGGGCCCACCGCGCGCTTCGTCGTCCCCGCGTTTCTGGCGGGCAGAGCGCCGCCGCGCGTCGCGCCCGACGACGTGATCCGCGACGACGCGCGGGGCCCGGACGAGGACGCGCGCGGGAGCGCGACGCGCGGCGCCGCGCGCGCGGCCGTGGACGCGTGCGCTGACGTCATGGTGAAGATGATGATGTCGACGACGTCTTCTTCCTGTCCCGCCTCTGCGAGCTAGACTTGCACGATGCCTCGCGCGCGCGCCTCCTCGCCGAAGCCCTCGACGCCGTGCGCGTGGATCGCGGTTTGTGAAGCGCGAACGGAAGCGAACGATGCGAGTTTCGCGGGTCCGCGCTCGACGCGCGCGTCGCGATGTGTCGCGCTCGCCGCCGCGGTGACGCGTCGACGTGGAGAAAAACTTCGTATCTGCAGTGGCGAGAGCCAATCAGCGTTCGAGTTGGCCGCGATCTCGGTGGCACCCCTCTCTCCTTTCCAGCTCGGCGCGTCTGACTGTTTGCCTGTGCGCGCGCCCGCGTATCGTATTTTATCGTACGGAAACGCCTCAGCGCGCGTCAGTCGCGCGCCTGCCGTCGTCATCACAGCGCTCGCGCGGCGACGATGGCGGCGACGTCAGCGACGACGACGAGCGTCGTTCCCGGTCGCGCGGCGCGCGTCATCAGCCCGCGGCGCGTCGCGCCGTCCTCGAGCGCGAGCTGCTCGTCGCGAGGACGCGCGGCGGCCGCGGCGGACGCGACGCGCGTCGCGAGCGCGACGACGACGACGACGACGACGACGACGACGACGACGACGACGACGCTCGCGTCGTCCGTCGCGGCCGCGTGCGTCCTTCTCGCGACGTCTCCCGCGGCGCACGCCGCGGGACCGACGTACTCCGGCGTGGACCCGGACGCGTCGCCGCTCGTGCAGAGTGCGTCCCCGCCGCCCGCCGCCGTCGCGCGACGCGTTCGATGGCCCGCGCGCGCGTCCGCGCCGTCCGCTCGCGCCAAAACTCATCCATCGACTCACGTCCTCCTCCTCCTCCTCCTCCTCCTCGCTCCGTGCCCGCTCGCGCGCGCAGGACTCCGCGAGCGCACGGCGGAGAACAAGGCGACGTACGATAAGCAACGGCTCGACGACTTCTACAGGAGGGACTACCGAATCAACCGCATCTTGGGCGCGGAGGTGGTTCCCGAGCCGTGCGACCCGCGCGACCCGGAGGTGTGTTCTATACACTGGTTCCCATACGACCGCGTCGGCGTGGTGAACGCCGATCCTTAAGGACTTTGCCGGCGTATCTCTCCGCCCAGGGTCCCTCGCTTTCAATCCCCGCCCGCGACGCCTTTCAACTTCAACTGACGCCTTTCAACTCCACCCCGACGTTCGCTCGTATGGAACGGCCCGGAGTTCGGATACGAGTGCGCGAAGCTGCCGCGGTTGCCGCAGGATCTGACCGACCCGTTCGACCCGCGGTCGATGAAGAACGCGCCGAGACGCGGGGCGGTGTTCGGGTTGAACGATCTGAACATCGAGGAGGAGGACGGCTTCAAAGCGGCCGCGGAGGCTGCCGACGACGACGACGTCGACGCGACCGCCGGAGCCGTCGACGCGACCGCCGACGACGTAGACGCGACCGCCGGAGACGAGGAAACCGCGGCGCCGCTCGAGGAGGAACCCGCGGCGTCGATAGACCCATATTAATTACAGCTAAGGGTGCCAAACCCTCGCGCAAGCCAGCATACACCCTCTCATGTGCAAAGGATATTTTCCCCGAGCATTACAACAGAGATGACAGACAAGCAGCCAATGCCATAGTCGAAGAAATGCTGCATACAAATGCCATAACTCAAGTGTACGACGTATTTGGCGAGAGAGGCTTAAACAGCGAGGTCGACCCCCCTCCGTTCCTCCTCCTCCTCCCCCCCCGCTTCGACGCTTCGCTCCTGAGCGGGTCGAACGCCCCCCCCGCGAACGCGTCGCGCTCGTCCTCGATCTCCCGCCTCCTCTCCTGCGCGGCGTCGAAATCAAACGCGGCCACGAACGCCAACCCGACCGCGACGAAGCTCGTGACGGCGAGCATGCCCCA
>Ga0181554_1003433_pt1 | contig 13416 bp, 6 predicted proteins | sample 011ome_16_FD_145602 | JGI IMG/M metagenome (GOLD analysis project Ga0181554, IMG submission 145602) | Coastal salt marsh microbial communities from the Groves Creek Marsh, Skidaway Island, Georgia - 011503CT metaG (spades assembly) | ecosystem: Environmental > Aquatic > Marine > Intertidal zone >... | reverse complement strand
AAACACGTGACAAAAAAAAAAACACAAAAAAAGCAAGACCAGAGAGACCACCTCATACGTAAGGATTTGAAGGTTTTATCGTCCGAAGAAGGGAGAGCGGGGCATCTCGTCTCATCTCTCTCGGTTTTGAAGGTTGTAATTTCTTCGAACGACGACGCGCAACCTGTTGTGTTTTAACCGAAAAGAAGAGAAAGCAGAGGGGGAGAGAAAAAGAAGAAGATGTTGACGCACGAGATTCAAAATTTGAAACTCTTTTTGGAAAAGAAAAAAGCGAAATGCGCGCAACATCTGCGCGAGTTGAAAAGAAGAGACCGGACGAACTTGTACGAAGAGAAAGATAACGTGTTAGATGTGTCGGCGTACGCGAAAATTCTCGCCGGTTTTGTTTTTGGTATTTGTTTTGCAAAGATAAAAACGACTGGGTTTTCGCACGTTCTCATGGGCGTCGTTATTATTGGGACGGTACCTCTGTTCTTGATGCAGAACTGGTTAAAATACCCGGCGGAAAAGTCGATCGAGTGGGGTGGGCCGATCTCGTTAGCGACCGATGGTTTAGGCCCTGGATTGGCGAGTTTAATTTTGACCTGGTCGGTCTGTCATTCCATGTGGAACGTTTAGATGATGATGACGCCTATTCTTTTTATTGTTGGATTTCGCATTCGCGCTCTCGCGAAAAACATCAATCGCAGAGAGCGTAAGAGAGACCAGCTTAAACATACATACTAATAGTAGCAAATAATAATAATAACAACAACTATAATAATACTGGCAGTGATAATAATATACAAGAATACAAGAAAACGAAATCCGCCGCTTCTTTATGCACACTTTATGGACACTTGGAATTATCCAAGGTCAAGGTAAATTGTAATTCATTTTTATCCAATCTCAACCGAAGAAGACTTTTACTTACGCGAGCTATTTACGATTACCGCGCCGAGCGCGACGGCCGTCGCGCCTAACGCAAACACGTACGTGAAATACCTACAGAAAACAACGGCCAAAGCGGCACAAAACACGCATCAATACAACAAAAAGAGATTAATTAGAAAAAATGAATTCACCTCCAAAGTTTGCGATACCACGGTTCGACGTACACCAATCGTCTCGCGTCCAACACCTCTGCTTCCTCTCGTCCACTTTCTCTCGCGCGACGATCGGGGTCGTAGTCCAAGTGTCTCGTGCTCATTTTCTGATCCCTCCCCCTGTCACTGATCTCTTCTGTTATGTATGAGATACACAACAAAAGAATATTTTGATTTAAATTGGACGCGCTTTTCCGGAAAAATGGCGGATTAATTGAAAGACAAAATCATCAATCGCTTTTGGACGCGAATGAGAGAGATCTGATGTAAATTTGGGCAATTTCTGGCTTCAAATTTTTTGAAAGCTGCCCCCGAGAGCGCACCGGACGAGAGAGAACGACGAGAGATATTTGTTTAGTAACTGAATTTCCCCTATTATTATTAAAGAGTACCTCTGTGAGAGACTTAATAATACACACACACGCATCGCAAAATGCAGACGACGACGACGACGACGAGCACTTTCGCTCGGCGCGGCGCGTCGTCGTCTTTGTACTCCTCCTCGTCGTCATCATCTTCGAATGCTAAAGTGGTACGTTTATTTTTTTTCCGATCGTTTAACTCTCTCTCACATTTCTGTTTGGATTAGTACGCTCTTTTATGTGTGCACACGAAGCGCGGCGGGTGTCCGTGCAAACGCGCGCGTAGGATTTCCACGCGCTGCTTTACTGCTCTCTTTTTCTGTTTTCTCGTTTTTCTTTCGCGCGCAAAACGATCTCGTCTCAGTCTTTAATAAAAATCATCCCCTGACTCTGACCGGTTGCGTTTGATCTCTCTGTGTGTAGAACAAGAAGAATAGAAGAAATTCGCAAAAGTGCAAAGCTTTGAAGACAACAAATTCGAATTTTAAGGGAAAGAAGGGGATCCAGGAAAGCGAAGGGGAGTTACCGGTGGGCGTCCAAATGCTCACCGCGGCGTCTATTCCGGCGATGTTGATGGGGACGTTAGTTGTTGGCATAGAACAGTTATCCACGGAACCGGCGTCGGCGGGAGACGATGGAAACGGGAGCGTCGTACGTACGACGACGACGTCCTCATCGACGGTGGTAGCGCCACCGGCAGCGGCGAGATCGATGAAGCCAGGGGAGGCGGTCGCACAAGTTGCCGATGCTTCTTCCTCTTCCATGGATTTTGATTTGAAGCAAGTGCTCATCGAGGCGAGTCAATCGGCTCCGGCGACGGAATCGAGCGAGGCGAAAGAGAAGGCGGCGAGAGATAAGAAACAGAAAGCGGCAGACGCAAAAGCCGTCGCGGAGAAGAAGAGGGCGGAAGCGAAGGTGGTTGCCGAAGCGAAGAAACGTGAAGCGGCGCAGAGGAAAGCGGCAGTGATGCCGAAACAAAACAGCGAAAGCGCGAAAGAGAGAGCGCAAAGAGCTCGAGAGATTACACAAGCGAAGATTGAGGCGGATAAAGCGGCCAAGGCGAAAATGCAGGCGGCGAATCAAGCGAAAGCGGAGGCGAGGAAACAAGCGCAGTCGAGCTCAATTGGGCAACCGCGTGAATCGGAAAAGGATAAGATTGCTCGAGTCAACGCGCAATTGAAGAAGAAGCCGGAGGCGGCAAAACCAAAGCCAGTGACCACGGAAACGCCTGCTCCCGTGGCTCCGGCACCATCTCCTGCCGTTGAAGCCAAGAAACCGGCGGCCGCGGCGTTCAAAATGCCGTCCATGCCAAAAATATCGACGCCGTCGGCGCCGAAACCGACTTTTGATGCCTCTGCGGCCAAGGCAAAGAGAGACGCGGAGAACGCCAAGAAAGCCGAGGACGCTAAGAAGAAAGCATCGACCCCGGTCGTCGTCGCTGCTCCTGCGCCAGCAACTCCCTCTACCGGTGGTTTGTCCGCGCCAGTGCTCGGAAACAAGAAAGCCACGAAGTCCCCGCCGCCTCCGCCGGCTTCCACCACGGATATTGAAAAGGCGAAAGAGGCTGAAAAGAAGCAACTCGAAGACGCGCTCGAGGCGAAATTACAAGCTGTGCGTGCGCAAAAAGGTAAGAAGGTTGAAACTACCACCACTACTCCGGCGATCGTGAAGAGAGCATCACTTGCTGCTCCGGCTCCGGTCAAACCCGCCACACCGACGAAATCCGTTCCTGCACCCGCACCCAAGGTTGTGGAAAAGAAAATTGAAACGCCAAAACCGGTTGTAGCGCCTTCTTCGTCGACCAGCGGAGACGACTTTAGCATCGATTTCGGTTCCTTCTTCTCGGAGTACATGCAATCCACGCCAGCTCCGATGAAGAAAGTCGAAGCGCCGAAGCCAGTCGTCGTTGAGACGCCGAAGCCAGTTCTCGTTGAGACGCCGAAACCAGTCGTCGTTGAGACACCGAAGCCGGTGGTTATTGAAGCGCCGAAACCTGTGGTTGCTGCTCCTTCTTCGTCCTCCTCTGATGACCTCTCCATCGACTTTGGCTCGTTCTTTTCTCAATACATGGAATCGTCGCCGGCACCAGTAAAGAAGGAAAAGAAGGAAAAGGCACCGGCTCCGTCCAAGAAAGTCTCGGCGAAACCTTCTTCTGCGGAGAAGCGCAAGCTCGGTCTCGGCAAGGCGAACTTTTCAAACATGCCGAGATCCGCACCGAAACCGAAAAAGGAAAGAACAGTCATCGAGAAAGTAAAACCAACGTATACGTTTCAACGAACGGGCCCAGCTGATAAGGAAGGATTCAAATCCGCAGACAGGCCGTACTTGAAATCCGCCGCGCCGACGAAGAAGCAAAGTTTAGTCACGGCCATCGCCGGTGGCGTCGGCGTTTTGATCACCTTCGTCGCGACGAGAGATCCGAAATACAAAAACGGCCAAATTGATATCTCGAAGACTTCGGACGGTAAGGTCGATTTCCCGGAACGAACGTTTGAAAAGAAGAAATGGGGCGGCGACGGCGTACCGAAGACGCCGGCGCCGAGGAAGAAGCTTTTCGCCAAGAAAGAAACGACGACAACCGCGCCAAAAACAACCACATCGGTCTCCGTCGTCGATAACGCTGCAGATGCCGGAAAATGGATCGACGCGTGGAAGAAAAACAGCACCACCGGCGGTGGCGGCGACAGTTCCTCTGCCGCCTCCGAGGCCTCCAAATGGATCGAAGGTTGGTCGCAGTGGAGTAAAGACCAAGTCGGCGGCGACGCGACTGCGCCGACGGAAGCGACTGCGGACGGACGAGACTCCGCGGAAAAATGGATCGCGCAGTGGAAAGCGGACGGGTCCCCGACCGACGAATCGCGCAAAGGCGACGCTAAAAAGTGGATCGACGATTGGAAGAACAAAACAAACTAAGAAGAAGAAGAAGAAGAAGATGAACAACACTAAACTAAATATATAATCGAACGAATACACATCACAACGCAATCTACGCATAAACTCTCACTCACTCACTCACTCCTTCATTCCGTCGTGCTATACACGACGTCTTCCTTCTCATCGTCTTTCGGCGGGCAACAAAAGTTATGCCACGATCGCATCGGTTTCCTACACGTCGGACACTTCCTCGCGTCTCTCACAAACTCTACCCTCTTGAACTGATTTCGACGTTTTTTCCTCGACGGCGTCACTTTCGCTTTCGGTACCGCCATGAGCATGACATCAACTCCAGGAGGCGCGTACCCGGGGAGTCCTTCGAACGCGTCGTTCGTTTCTTCAGATTCTTCTACTTCTACTTCGTTCTTTATCTTCTTCTCCTCGAGGAATGCGACGGGAATAGTGCTAATAGTGCTTCCGATTCCGTTCGCCCCCGACACCGAAGACACGGTAAAACCTCTTCTCGACGAAGAAGACGTCAAACACGGCGCGCAAAACAACTTTGAGCCTTTTCCTCCTCCTTCAAAAAAGGAGCTCCTAATAAAAGCGAGTGTGGTGTTTGTGCTCGTGGTGGTCGTCGACATCCTCGCTTCTTCTTTTATTACGCGCTTCGACGCCATCATCGTCGTCATCCCTCGTCGTCTCCACATCCTCTCGTACGTGTTGTTTGTCTCTCTTCGCTCTTTTATGACGAACGAGAAAAAAGAAAAAAAGAAAAAAACTGATGAGACATGGAGAATTTTTTGTTTAGGGTGTACAACCCTAACAAGAACCCAAAACCTCTTTTTTCTCTTCTTTTTTCTCTCTTCTTTGGTCTGCGTTTTGGATAAATTTCAGACAGAAATTGGCGCGAACATTAGTAACGACTCTTGCAAGCATCATCACGATGAGCGGTAAAGTTGGTATTTTGACGATTTCGACCGTGAGGACGACGAGCTTTAGTCGTCGATGCGTTTTGTCGTCTTCGTTTTCCGCTTCTGCGCGTTGTGTTCGTACGAATAAAACTTTATCGTTGCGGAGTTTTAAGAATTTCTCATCATCATCATCATCGCGGAGAGAACAAGGAAGAAGGAAATTGAGAAAAGGCGATGAGGATGATGATGACGTTGGTATTCGTGACGAGAAGAGGAACGGGGTGAGAACGCGGGCGATTTTTGGAGGGGATGCGATGATGATGCCACCACCAGATGCTGGTGGTGTCGTGAGTACGAATAATGCTCCTGAAATTGAACGCGTCGAGATGCTGAAACAAAGAAACAGAAGCAATGTGTTCGATATCGCGGATGCGTCTTCTTTGTCTTTAGCAGCGCCTCCTGCGGTTTTGATGAGTGAAACTCCTCCGGAAATTGAAACTGTCGCGCCGAATCTGATGGAGGAGGATTCTCTCAACATCGCGACCGCTCCGGACGTGGTCGTGCAAAGTTCCATTAAAGACGCGATGGCGCTCATCCAAGCCGAAGAGAGAGAGGCGAAAATAGCGAGCGGGGAGATTGTTGGTACGTTGTTTCGTCTTTTTTCCTTTCCTTTCGTCGCGTTCTTCTTTCTCTTCTCGCTCGCGTTTGTTTTTTTGCGTTTGCTGCACAGACGGTCGACTGTGATTTGGGCTATACACTCGGTGCCTCTCAGTCAACATTTTTATTGTGCAGCTACATCGACTCTCGGACCGCGAGCGAGGCGTTTGACGATTGGATATTTGTTTCGATGGATTGGCGTCCGGAGAAACGTTTGAATTGTCGCCGCGGCGTTTCGGCCTACATTTTCTTTTCCTCTTTCTTTGGTGGTATCTATTCCGTCGCATTATATTAACGCCTACTTTCTTTTTCTCCTCTTCATTTTTACGCGCAGAGCCGCAAAGAACCGAGGGCGGCGTTTTCGGTCTCCTGGCGGATTCTTTCGAAAAGCTGTTGTTACAAATCCAAGACGTGGAAAAAGCGCTTGGGATCCCGTATCCAGTCGGGAACTCGATCATTATTTTGACCGCGTTAGTGAAATTAGTCACGTTCCCGTTGACGAAATCTCAAGTCGTCTCCTCGCTCAACATGAAAAACTTACAGCCGCAAGTTGCCGCGATTAAAGAAAAGTACGAGGACGATCCCGAACGAATGAACTCAGAAATCAATCGCATTTACGAAGAGAACGAAGTCAATCCATTAGCTGGGTGCGGCCCTTTGATTTTAACTTTACCCGTGTTCATTGGTCTCTATCGAGCCTTCAAGAACGCCGGTATAGACGGCGTCTTTGACGAACCGTGGTTGTTTATTCCGAATTTAAGCGGTCCGTCAGACGCGCAAGATATCTCTTGGCTTTGGCCCTTAGACGACGATTTCGCGCCTCCGCTCGATGGTGGCTGGGAAGCCGCGTGGCCATACTTGGTCATGCCAATTTTAACCACCGCGACGCAGTTTTACTCCATGAACGCCATGCAACCGAAAGAGGAAGAAAAAACGGACGAGATGAAGAACCAGTCACAGTTGGTGAAATTTCTTCCGTTTTTCATTGGATATATATCCTTGACCGTTCCAGCTGGGTTAGCCATGTATTGGTTGTTTAACAACGTGTTCACGACGTTAACGCAAGTCTACTTGAGAAACTTTGGCGGTGCCGTAGCTACCGTGGAAGCTCCGGACGATATTTTAATTAAAATTCCGCTCGGGTGCGCGATCGTCGAAGACAGTTTCGAGCGCGTTCCGAACGATGAAATCGAAACGTACTTGAAAACCAATTCGAGCGTCATGTGGAATGAAGAGTGGTTAGAAGAGTGGCGACAACAACAAGCGAAGGAGATTTCCGAATCCGTGGAAAACGCGGAGAACGAGATGGTGGATTTAGGCGCTTCGGAGGAAGTGGCGGCGTTGTACGCTGCAAAGCTGAAAAATAGAGCGAAACGATACAGAGACATGGAGAAGCGAAAGAATGCGACGCCGAAGGAGATTGAAAATTTGATCGCGGAGTATGAGAAGGATGGGAAGAGTCGAGAGGACATTGCTAATTTGCAGAAAATGCTCGAGGCGACGATGAAATTCGAGGCGGAAATGAAAGAGAAGAAATTGAAAGGCGCGGCGGCGTTGAAGGAGTTAAAGGAAGCGAAGGGCTTAAACTTAACGGGCAAAGAAGCGAGTAGCAGCAGCAGCAGTAGCGGAGAAGAGAAAGCGTCGACGACGCGATAATGTACGTATATATATATATACACATACATGCGTTTTAATTCAAATACATATGTTCATAGTGACTTAGTATAAATATTGCAAACGCAAAGAGGTACTTGGTACATAGGTACCAGACTAATAATAATGAAATGATAAAAGACGCACGGCAACTCTCCCACAAATAAATTGCGCTCCAAGTGCCGCCGTCCACATATAATAAATAAATACAGCGACATATATACAGCAACATCTTCTTAGTAGTATAATCTTACTTTCGTTTTTGATGTTTTTGTTTTTGTTTCGTTTACTTTTGCTTTACGACATCAGACGAGTCAATCGAGCTTCCAAAGCGTGCAAGCGTGCCTCCGCAGCCTGGGCTTCTTCGTTGCCTATGGCTATCCTGCGATTCGATGTCACGATTCTATTTTGCATCTTGACCATACCCTCCAACGCCTCAGCTAAACTCTCACCTTCCGTTTTCAACTCTTCTTTTTTGGGATCTTCGTCGTCTTCGAAGATCATTCTCGGTTGTTCGCCAACTTGCTTGATGAACAATTTCGCCGCGCCCGCGATTTCTTCAGCCGTATCGATACCTCTTTGGTTTTCGAGGTTCTCGTACGTGCCTTCTTGCTTGGAAATTTCCTTGGAGACTCTGTCCATATCTTTCTCCAAACCGATTGGGTCCGAACGTAAGCGGAACTTTGGATCTCTGCTAGTTTCCGTGGCAATGACCGCTTTTCTTAACACTCTTCGTAAACCGAGCTGGTCGATTTCTCTGTCGTCGTCGTATCGAATAACATTTTCTCCGGGCGGGATGTACGGAATGACTTCGTCTTCGGAATCCGTGGACTCGTAATCCGGATCTAAACCGTGTCTCCATCGCTTTAATTGCGCTAACAACTTGTCCGATGGAATGTGGTCTCGATGGAAACCGAAATATCTGGAGAATGATCTCCACGAATCCGAGATCATCGGGTTGACTTCCGTGTGTACAGAAATACTTTCGCTCGCGTTCGCTTTGACTTCGCCAAACGCGTCGACGATGATGGCCAACAAAAAGTTGAATAAGATGAACAAAACCATGATGTTGAACGAGTAAAAGTAAATCATTGCGACGATGTAGGTTAAACCTGGGAGTTCCACCAAATCGACGACGAAATACTCGACGTCGCCCAACAAGTTTTTGAACAACGTGTGAAAGGATTCCTCGAACGTGGAGAAGTATACCGACCCAAAACCAAAAATGACGTGCCCGATGAACGCGAAACCAGTGAAAACCATCATGAAAATCGTGAAGAAGTGAATCAAATCTGGCGCCGCCAAACCTAACGTGTGCGTGATCACACCCAAACGAGGTTGGAAGTCCATCAACTTCAAAACTCTCAACATCAACAAGATGATGTTGATCCCAGACACCGCCATGTACGATTGCAAAAACGTCACTAACGCGTACATGTCCGAGAACATGTTACCTAAATCTGTGAACTCGTGGTTCTCAAACAATCTGGTTTGAAATGCAGATGCGTCGATGTTTTTGTAAATTTTGTAATGGATTGATGGATCAAATCGCGGGCAACCGACTCTTGAAAATATCACCCACATGACGGTGACGCCCAAGTGAATAGTGATCGACGCGACGTCGATGTAGTTCCACGCGGATTCAAAGTACGCTCTCCAGTTACCGTCGTTTCTCTTCCTAGTCAAGATGAAATCCATAAACTCGTCGTAGACGGAGTATAATGCGCCAATAGCCAAGGCGATTTCCATCGCAAACCGTAACATATCTTGCCAGTTTTCGTAATACTGAACCTTGATGGTTTGATTCTCGTAGGTCACGACAATCTTACCGCCGTCGATGTACTTGAAGTAAACCATGGTGTTTCCAAAATACCCGAGCTCGGAGTTGTACACGACAACTTGCGCGGAAACTTCATCCGTTTGCGCGTCGGATAACAACAAACCGTATTCCATGTAGTCCAACCATCGTTGCGCGCCAGCGGCGTCCAAATTGATATCGATCAAAAACGGGAACCCTTTCGTGTACGAATTGGAAATGTCCATGGAATGAAAGCCCCACGGAACGTCTCGAGAGTTGAATAACTCCGCGCAATACGGCGCATTGTTTGCGGTGATATTCGTACCTTCAACGCGTAAATCGTACGTGGCGTTTCCAATTTTCGTGCAATCGTATACTTGCGAGATGGTTTTCACGTTGTCGTAATCGGCGTTGAACATTGGCGTTCCGAGTTTGAAAACCGGGTCGACGCCGTACGCGTTCGTATCGGTACCACCAGGGCAAAATTTATCCAATTCTGCGAAACGATCGTTATCGCACAAATTCAACTCTTTCCTTTTGACGTAAAAGAGCATACCGGCGACGACGCGGTTGGATAAGCCTACGTAGCGTTCTCTGAACGCTTCGGGCGGGTCTTCGTTGTCAAAGTTTTCAACTTCAAAGACGCGATTGACCGGGCCCATTTGACACGGAGCGTTCATCAAAATCGCATCTTTGGCTTTGAACTCTCGAGAATTGATGGAATCTTCTTGAATTTGAATGTACGACCCAATATCTTTAAACGCGCCGGACAACCAAGCGTCTCGAATCGTCAACCTTTGCTTTTCAACAGCGCGAGTGAGCTTATCGATAGCTTTCAAACCAGCCTCTAACAACTCGCTCGTTCTTTGTTGAATTAAAAGAGACGCTTGCGCCGCGGCTAAAGCTTCCTTTTGTTTCGCCACGATTTCGTCCAATTGCTCGGAAAGCGAGTCGTGCTCGGCTTTTAAATCCGTAAAACCAGTCGTCATCATTTGTTCGAGTCTTTTATCTTCAAAAAACGCCGTCGCTTTATCCGTTGCGGTTTCTTGATCCTTCTTCAACTCTGCCATGGCGGTGTCTAAAGACGTCTGGTTCGTCGCAATGGCGGACACTGCGGTCATGATATCGTCGAGCGTCACGGTAGATTCCGTCGTTTCCGCCGTTTGCAACATCGCGCGTCTATACTTTTGCGTAAACTGCGTGTTTGGTTCGTGCGCTTGCAACAACTTTCTGCCATACCCAACTTGACCGTCCCTGGTTGCGTTCAAGTACTCCACGGTATCAAACATGCCCTCGTCTTCGCACGCCTCACACACGCAGACTTCACCGGTATTTTTGTTGCAGTTGTTATTCGCGCCAGTCCCCCCGCCACACAAACACAAATAATTACACATTCTCTTGTATCTCGACTGCGTGAGCCAAACGGACGTGCCGTTTGTCCAGGGATCCCACCACTTTGGTCCAGCAACAGTTGTTGGGTCCGTGCACGTGCCTCTGTAAATATCCGAACGTTCGGCGATGTTACAGGTTAAATACGCGTAATCTTTGCGCTCAATAACTTTACGGTTGAACTCGGCCAAAGTGTAATTCAGCCGCGTCGTCACGTCGTGAAATCCCGAAATCGTTTCCGCGGTGTAAAACTTTTGGATCTCATCGACAACCGGCATCTTTGGTTTCTTGAACGTCGAATTCCCGTTTATCCAAGGGCTGTCGTACACTGGGACATCTTGCATTCTTTTCTCCAAATCTTGAATGCGAGCCGCGAGGAATGGAACGAGTTGTTCTCGATGATCTGGATACTTGCCGGAGTTGGCGTATCTGACTTTGGAATACGCGTTATCTTTACCACCAACGGAGTGTTCACTAGAGATAATGTACGCCTTCAAAATATCGTATGTTGCCGTGGCAACGGCATCACCTTCCAAGCCATCCATTTTGATCATGTCGTAATACTCGACGTTTTGTTGCGCTTGAAACGCCTTCAAGAAATTCACTTCTTCCGCGTCGGCCAATTCCAGCGCTTGCGTCTCGTACGCAGCCAACGTCGACCACGCGTCCGCGATGCCTTGGTTATACACGTTTCGCAAGAATCTATACGTTTCTGTACACGCCAATTGGTTTGGATCCGGCATCGTCGTGTTCACGCCGTTCCCGACGCACTTGTCCAAACACGCCGTCACTTTCCCGGTTTCCGCATCCTTCTCGCACTCGCAAAAGTACGACAAACCGTACGGCGGGTGAATGTACAAATCTCCAATCATCTTTACACCGAAAACGGTCGTTTCTTTGGTACTCGTGGAGGCGGCGTCTACATTACTCCACCAATCTGCGTTCCAATCCGAAGTGTTGACGCCGTATTGACTCGTCGAATTGTCGTTCATGATTGGCATACAATCCAAATCCGGATCACTGGCGTAATCCACCAAAGTGTGATTATTCGCGAACGTTTGGTTCAAAATCTGAATAGTCGAGTTATACACGGTCGAGTTATACCAACCGCGAATATTCGCCAAGTTGTAACTCGCGCCGTAATCCGCCCGTTCGATGACGAACTGTTCGCTGTGCGCAACCTTCAAGTTCGTCAACTCCGAATTGTGCAACTCGTTCAGCTTTCTGTGCGCGAAGCCTTTCCCCAAATCCAAAAAGTCAATTCGTAACTTTTCCAAGATTTTCTTCTCGTGCTTTCTCGCCACGTTCGCGTAATGGTGCGCCAACAAAATCCGGTGTCTCTTTTCCTCGTGCGTCACGTTTTGCCTCTCTCGCACCGCCCCGCCAACTTTCAAAAAGATATCTTTCTTCATTTGCACCGACCACGTGCCATCCGGAACGTCGTCCAGCAAAACTTGCACCTGACCGCTTTGCGAAGGAAACGGTTGATCTGTTTCGTAATAACAATCCTTCCCGTGTCTTATCTTTGCAATCCCGGTGATCTCGTCCTGCTCTTTCGGGCATAAATTCCACGTCGCGTCCTTCTGCAAATCTACCGGGTTCACCGAACCTCTCGGATGCGTAAAATTATAGTATAAATCCAACTGAACTTCCGTAACGCTCATCGTCTGAATCCAGCGCAAACAATCCGCCTTACACCCGAACCTCCCGTACTCTGGAAACTCAAACGGTTCCGAACACACGCCGTCCCCACACACCGCATCGGTCCACAACGTATTCACCACCCCACTCGCCCAATCGATGATTTCTCTCGACGACGTGAACTCTTTCCTTTGCGGAATCAACACCGAGTTCAACGTCGACGTGAGCCTATACGCCTCGCCCGCTTTTCGTTGCAAGAAAAGAATCGAGAGGTAGAAACACACGAAGAAAATGAACGAGAATAACGAGACGTAGTTTTTCTTTCGCTCTTTCTGTTGTGTAATATCGTTCGAAGAGAACGAGAGAGAGAGAACGAGAGTCAGTACATAAACGTAAGATATATTTAAACAAAGGATTCGCGAGGAAACTTAATGTGCTTCTAAAAAATCTTGCCAGACAAAAGGAGATCCACCCTTTCGAAAGACGTTAGGGCAAAAATCCATTGGACATTTTACCGCCCGACCACCGCGGTTTCTTTGTCTTCTTTCGAGCGGTCTTTCTCTCCCTCACTCGCGTTAGTATCGGAGAGATGATTTTGGCGACAGCAGTTGGTGTCTCGAAGAAGGCAAAGAGTCTGCGATCGCGTTCGTCTTTTGATAAAACGCGAGATTGAAAACACATTTTAACACAAAACTTTGCGCGGAAAGAAAGATCAAAAGATGTGATCGCGAAAGACGAAGATTCTTCTCTCTCTCGAACGAAAACGTACTCTGCTTTTATACGCGCCGTATAAGTTCTCCACGATGCGTTTGTGCACTCTCGGATCGCTCAAATCGCGTTCGATTTGCGCTTTCGTTCGTTTACTTCTCCCGTGTAACTCGTCGTCGTCGTCGTCCTCCTCGGCTAAGATTCGTGCCGTTCGTAACCTCTCCTCGATGCGAGAGGATTGCGGGGCAGATTTCCCTCCTTCCGTTCCCGAGGGGTTCGATTTGCGCGCGCGACGAAGAAGACCCATTGTTGTTGTTAGTATTCTTTCCTCCTTC
>Ga0181554_1003422_pt1 | contig 13439 bp, 9 predicted proteins | sample 011ome_16_FD_145602 | JGI IMG/M metagenome (GOLD analysis project Ga0181554, IMG submission 145602) | Coastal salt marsh microbial communities from the Groves Creek Marsh, Skidaway Island, Georgia - 011503CT metaG (spades assembly) | ecosystem: Environmental > Aquatic > Marine > Intertidal zone >... | reverse complement strand
AGCGAACGCGCGCGCGAGAGAGAGAGCGCGCGCGTCAGGGAGTCGCGCGCGGGGTGAAACGACGGACGCGCGGGGACGACGCGGAGCACGCGAGGGACGCGACGGGGACGGACGCGCCTGGTGGGCTAGCGAAAGGAAAGTCGGTGAGGTGCGGCGGGGGGTAAAGCGCGTGGAGTAGTTGTGAAGCGCGTCGTGGCTCTCAAACGCGCTTCGTCTCTTTTCTGATGACTGGAAGATTCAAACTGAACGAGCTCCCGCCCGGCGCCGCGCCCGCCGGTCAGTTCCGCTTCGCGACCTTCCCCGCGCTGATCGCGATCGCCGCCACCCCCGCGGCGGCGGCTCCCAAGAACCCTAACGCCCATCCCGCCATGCCTTTGCCCTCGCCCTCAGCCTTTGCCTTCCCGCCCCCGTTCTTCTCCAGAAGCGCGGTCCCGCGCGGCCCCTCGCCGCGTTCGCGCTTCGCCTCCGCCTTTCTCCGCGCCCTCAGCGCCCTCGCTTTCGCTTTCGACAGCGGCGCCGGCGCCGGCGGTTCGATCCCCGGCGCGGTCGCTTTCGCCTCGGCGACGGGTTTCGTCGCGGGCGCCGTCGCGCTGCCGGTCGTGGGCGCCGTCGCCGCCGGCGCCGCCATCGTCGCCGCCGCGGGCGCGGGCTGCTCCGCCTTTACCGCCGCGGGTCCCTCGATTTTCTCCCCCCCTGCCGCCGCCGCCGCCGCCGCGGGCGTCTCCTCCGCGGGCGCCGCCGGCGTCGGTTCGGGCTTCGAAGGCGGCGCGGCCGCGAGCGACGCGGCCTGTTCCAACGTCGGCTTCGCGCTCTTCTTCCTCTTCGCGCCCTTCTTCTTCTCCGTCTTCGGGTCCGTCGCGGGAAACGCCGCCGCCGCCTCCGCCTCCGCGACGGCTTTCACGAGGGGATCGTTCTCGACGCTCCACGGCCGCTGCGCCACCTTCGCGTCCTCCACGACGACGCCCTTGGCTCCTTTCTTCTTCTTCTTCCTCTCCGCGACGACCGCGGTGACTTTCATCGTGTCCACCTCCGCTTTCGCCCTGATCTCGTTCGCGACCATCTCCGCGGTCGCCTTGACCGGGTCGGCGCTCGCCGCGCCGCCGCCGTCGAATCGAAACGCGCTCCCCTTGACGCCGTCGTCCTCGCCGCCGTCGTTCTCGTTCTTCTTCGACGGCGGCCGCGCCGCGATCCTCTGCTTGCGCGACTGCCGCTGCTTCACGAGCTTTATCTTCGCCTCGACGACGCCGATCTGTTCCGGGGTGCTCGCCACCTCGAGCGCCGCTTCCAACGCGCGCAACGCGCCGTCGTCGTCGCGCATCTCTTCGAGCACCGCCGCCTTTCGAAAGTGCGCCTTATCCCAGTCCGGCCGCAGCTCGATGCACTTCTCCGCGTCCGCGAGGGCTAGGCTGACTTTGAGGAGCTTCAGCAACGACGCGCTTCGGTTGCTGTATATCGGCGCGAGCTCCGGGGAACTGCGACGGAGGGGCGAGGGAAGAGAAGCGCGGGAGAATGAGCGTGAGTCGGCGGCACGTTTCGTTTTTGAACGTCTCGCGCGCGATCTGGCGCGGGGGCGGGCGCGTTCGGGCGCGCATCGCGCGTAGCGAAGGCGACGCGAGGCATCCGCGCGAACGCACCTCTCGCATCCTTCCTTGCTCGCGAGCTTGAGCGCTTTCGAGTACGACGCCGCGGCTCTCAGGAAGTCGTTCTCGCGGAACTGCTCGTTCCCGGTCGCCTTCAGCGTCGTCACCGCGTCGGAGAGCGCCATGGCGCGCGTCTCAGGGACCGCGTCGCGCGGAGACGCGCGGGGTGTGATGTGACGGGTACTTGGAGTAACCCGGGAGCGTGACGCGTCCGGGCGCGCCGTGCAGTGGCGAGGGGGGCGCGTAGATCACCACGCGTGTTGACCCGCGAGATACTTTTCGGGACAGAAATCAACAGTCATTTTTCGTCTTCGCGCGTCTTCATCATCGACGGCGACGCGCGGCCGCGTCGGTCGTAGCCATTCCACGCGCGCGTTTCTCTAGTTCACACGTTTCATTACCACCCACCGATAAACACGCCGTCGCTCGCTCGCTATGACTATCGAACGCGCGCTCACTTCGCCTCCTTCTCGACGCGGTCGGTGACCAGGATGAGGTGGTACCCGAACTGCGTCTGCACCGGCCCTTGAATCTCCATCACCGGCCCGTCGAAGACGGCGTCGTTGAACTCCTTCACCATCTGCCCGGGCTTGAACGTCCCCAACGAGCCGCCCTTGGACTTAGACGGGCACTCGCTGTACTTCCCCGCTTCCCGCGCGAATCTGTCTTCGATGTTATCCTGAGGGCCGTCGTTCAGCCTCTCGAGGAGGGAGACAGCGAGCGAGCGATCCTTCACGAGGATGTGGCTGGCGGTGGCCTCCTCGCCGCCCGCGAGCGCGAGCAGGCCCGAGATGGCGCCGCGCGAGCCCCACAGGACGGCAGCCTGCGCGAGGAGAGATGCGCGCGTCAGCGGCGGTGACGACGACGACGCGTCGGCGCGTCGACGGCGACGCGACCGCGCGGCTCGGAGAGACGGAGAGACGGAACGGAATGTGCGATGCACGGCGACGGCGTATCGGAGGGAGATATCGGAGGGAGATATCGATGTCGCGCCGCTCGACGGAGGACGACGACGGCGCCGAGGACGCGGTCGAGACGCACCAGCGAGGCGTAAATCGCGATCGTCGGGATCGTGTCCTCGAGGCTGTCCGCGAGCTGGAGGATCGCGTTGCCGTGCTCGGTCGCGGCGAACGCCGCGGGGGCGACCGCGAGCGAGGACGACGACGCGAGCGCGAGTCGCGCGATCGGCGCGGCGTTTCGCGACGGCCCGACCGCGGCGGTCGCCTTGCGAACGGCGCTGTTTTTCGGCGCGGACGCGGCCGCGACGGGCGCGAAGCGAAGGGAGGCGACGCAGAGGGCGGACATGTCGGAGGGTCTCGCGACGAGTGCGCGACGGCGAGTGCGCGCGACGGACGAGGATGAATGATGACAACTGTCCCCGGCGCGTCATGTCAGCTCCGATTATTTTCGGCGGGAGGGTTCTGTTGGACGCGGACGCCGCCGGCCTCACAGCGAGCGGCACGCACCGAGGGGACCACCACCGGCTCGCGCACCATGGGCCGCCACGGCGTCTCAAGCATCCACGCCGCGCTGGACGACTTCGTCACGAAGCTGAAGCGGGGCCAGCTGGAGACGAATTCGATCGCGCTCGCGAGGCACGCGACCGAGGTGCTCATCCACGCGGTCGCCGCGCAGCAAGCGCCGACGACGCAGGGGATCATCGACGGCGTGCGCGCGGTGAGCAAGGAGATGGTGGACGCGAGGCCGTTGGGTGCGTCCGCGTCGTGAGACAGGGAGACTCGCGCGCTCTGATCGATCGAGCTTTCGCGCGCGAGGATGCGCGATCCCGCCCCCGCGAAGAACGATGTCCGCCGCGCGCGAAAACCCTTCCATCCTCTGACCGCCCCTCCTCCCCCCGTCCCCACCCCCGCCGCCTACTCCTCCAGAGCTCGTCGTCGGGAACATGTGCAGGCGCGTCTTGCACATCATCCGCGAGGAAGCGGACGACCGCGCGGACGACGGCGAGGAGGGCCACGACGTCATGAGAGCGTTCAAAGCGGAGGTGATTGAGGTCATCGGCGAGCTCGTCGACGAGCTCGAATCCGCGCAGTCGCACATCACCGGCCACGCCCTAGAGCACATCTCCCCGCAGTGCGTGGTCTTGACCTCCGGCGGCAGCGACGTCGTCGAGGCGTTCTTGAGGGAAGCGAACAGGAAGAGGAAGTTTCAGTGCGTCGTCGCGGAGGGCGCGCCGACGTTCGGCGGCCACCGCCTGGCGAAGCGGCTCGCCGACGCCGGGATCGAATGCACGGCGACGTCCGACGCGTCCGTGTTCGCGGTCATGAGCCGCGTGAACGTCGTCGTCCTCGCCGCGCACGGGGTGTTCAACAACGGCGGGGTGTTTACGAAAGGCGGGGGGCTCTCCGTCGCGCTCGCGGCGAAGAAGCACTCCGTCCCGGTGATCGTCCTCGCGGGGCTTCACGAGCTGTCGCCGCTGGGGCCGGGGGATCGCGAGTTCGAGATGAACGACCTCTTGTCTCCCGCGGAAGTGATCGACTACACCGCGCTGGCGGACTGTCTCCCCGCGGCCGCGAGTTTCAGCGCGGGAGGGCGGGGGGGAAGGGGAGGAGGAGGAGGAGGGGAAGGTGGGATCGCGGGGGGAGCGGACGCGGACGCGAACGCGAACGACGGGGGGGCGCGAGAGCGCGGGATGGAGGCGTCGCTGGACGTCGCGAACCCGGCGTTCGATTACGTCCCGCCCGAGCTCGTGTCGCTGTTTCTCACGGACGCGGGCGGGCAGGTGCCCGCGTTCGTCAAGTCGCTCTTGGGGGAGATTTACTCGCCGTTAGATAAGACGTTTTAACACGAACGGAGGCGTATGTAGCACTTTACCTCGTTCGCGCTCGCGCCGCGCGGGGACCGAACTGTTCTGTTCTGCGCGCGACCTAAAATGACTATTGAGAACTCTGCAACATCTGTCGCGTCACCGATCAGATCACGACGCGCGTTCGTCATGGCGGTCACGCGGAGCAGAACCGGGCGAATCCCGACGCGCAGGATCACGCACGACGACGATCGCGCGCCTCTGTCTCACGATGGCGACCAGAAGCGCGGCGTCTCGTCGTCGTCGACCTCCTCCTCCTCGCTGAAGGGGGATGGCGGCAGCATCGCGCTCCTCCTCCTGCTCTACACCCTCCAGGGCGTCCCCATGGGCCTGAGCGCGTCCGTGAGCTTCATCCTCCAAGAGAAGGGCGCGACGTACGCGGAGCAAGGGATCTTCTCCCTCGCGTCGTGGCCGTTCAGCCTGAAGATCCTCTGGGCGCCGCTCGTGGACGCGCTGTACGTGCGCTCGATCGGCCAGCGCCGGACGTGGCTCATTCCTCTGCAGTGCGTCGTCGGCGCGACGCTGCTGTGGACCGCGGAGAACGTCGGCGCGCTCATAAGCGACGAGGGCTCGGACGTTCGCACGCTCGCGGGGGTGTTCTTCTGGATCTACGCCCTCCTCGCGTCGCAGGACATCGCCGTGGACGGTTGGGCGTTGACGATGCTATCGCGCGAAAACGTCGGCCTCGCTTCGACGTGCAACAGCGTCGGTCAAACCGCCGGTTTCTTCGTGTCGTTCACCGGGTTCTTAGTCCTGAACTCGTACGGCAGCGTCGGCTTGAAAGGGTTCATCACGTTCTGGGGGTTCGTGTTCCTGTCGTCCGCGGTGTTCGTGTTCTTGAAGAAAGAGAAGCCGGTGAAGCCCGGCGCGGTGGAGGGCGTCGCGGACTCGTACCGCCAAGCCGTCTCCATCGCGCGCCTTCCCGCGGTCCTCAAGCTGTGCGGCGTCCTCGTCACGCGCGCGATCGCGTTCAGCGCCGCGGAGACGATCACGACGCTGAAGCTCCTCGAGCGCGGCGTCCCGAAGCAGCACATGGCGTCCATCAGCGCGATGATGACGCCGGTGTCGCTGTGTCTGCCTCTGATCGTCGCGCGTTGGACCGGCGGCCCGCGGCCGTTAGACGTCGTCGTGAAGACGTGGATGTTCCGCGCGGTCGCCGCGCTCGGCGCGTCCGCGGTCGTCCTCTTCGTCCCCGCTGGCGTCGGCGACGCGAACGCGGCGATCCCGTGGGCGTACTACGCGTGCGTGTTCGCGTGGACGAGCGTGTACGCCGGGCTGAACACGATTCATTTCGTCTCGTTCATGTCGTTTTACTCGCGCGTGTCCGACGCGGACATGGGCGGGACGTACATGACGTTGCTCAACACGGTGTCGAACTTGGGGTACAAGTGGGTGGAGACGAGCACGATGTTTATCATCGACGCCGTGAGCGAGAAGCGGTGCGAGGGGTTGAGAGGGAAAGCCGCGGCGGTCGCGGCGGCGGCGGCGATGGACAAGGCGACGTGTCTCGCGAAGGGCGGACGGTTCGTCAGCGGCGATCGCGCGTTTCATCTCGCCGTCCTCGCGACGCCGTTCATCGCGTACGCGTGGTTGAAACTCGCGCGCGCGCACATTAATTCGCTTCAATCGGGGAGCATGGGGAAGTGGAAGGTGAGGGTTCGTAATTAAGAGCTGTGAATAAATGTTTACTTCGAAAAAACTGCCTTCAACACCAGCAGTCAAACACACACCAGTCAAAAGTCGTCCGCGGCCCGCATAGCGTCCATCGCGAGCGCCCGCGCAGCGCGCTCGCGATGACCGACATGGACGTCGACGAGCGCAAGCGCGGCCCCGAGGACGTCGACAGCGACGGGTTCTCCCGCGGCAGCGGCTCCGACGTCGACGTCGACGACCCGCCGCCGCGCGTGAACGACTCCGTGCGCTTGTCGCTGCCGCGGTACGAGCCCCCGGGCGCGGGGGACGAGATGCCGCCGCCGCCGCCGCGGACGGCAGACGGCGGCGCGGCGTCGCCGAGCGCGAGCACGCCGAGCGTCCCGATAATCTCTCTGGGCGGCGTCGGAGCCAGTGGCTCCGGAAGCGGCGGCGGGCTCACGTCGAGGAAGCCCCCCGGATTAGGACTGAACGTGAGCGCGACTTCGAATCCGGATACGCCGCCGACCGGGGTGACGATGCCGTCGCCCTCCGGGAGCGGCGGGTCGTCGGGGGGAAACAAACCCCCGCGCCTGAGCCTGAGCGGCGGGAACCGGCCGCTGGGGTTAGACCTCGACGCGCTTCGAGACTCGGACCCGGACTCGCGGCCGATGTCCGAGCTCCAGATTCGTCGCGAGAAGTTCTCGCACTTCGAGAAGCACTGCACGCAAATCACCGAAGGCCTCTACGTCGCCGGGGACCTCGTCGCGAAGAACCGCGCGACGCTGGACGAGCACGGGATCACGCACGTCATAAACTGCGTCGGGTTCCTCATACCAAACTACTTCGAGGGCGACATGACGTACTTCCCGCTGTGGCTGCACGACACGCCGAACGAGGACATCATCTGCGTCGTGTACGATTGCATCGATTACGTTCGCACGTCGCACCGCTCGCACGACGGTCAGGGGCGGACGCTAGTGCACTGCTCCCAGGGCGTGTCTCGGAGCGTGTCGATAGCGATCGCGTACGTGATGTGGAAGGACGGAGGTAACTACGACGAGACGTTCAAGGTGGTGAAAGCGCGAAGAGGGATCGCGAACCCGAACATCGGATTCACGTCGCAGATTTTAATCTGGGATAAGCGGCGTCGGACGGAGAGCCTCCCCGGCGGCGGCGTCGATCGTCTGTACGTCATCGCGCCGCAGTCGGAGCACGACCCGAAGTACCTCGTCGCGAAGCAGGTCACCATCGGCGGCGGCGACGGAGGGAGAATAGGCGTCGAGTTGCTCGACTCGAGGTGCGTGTTCGTGTTCCAAACGAAAAGCGGCGTCGTTTACGTGTGGTTAGGGAAGGACAGCGAGAGCAAAGGCAAGGAGTGGAGGACGCGCGGGGAGACCTTCGCGAGGCAACTCAGAGAGTACGAGCGTGTCACCCCGGGGACGATGGTGCTCGTGAGACAAGGGGAGGAGAACGCGGAGTTCCTCGCCGCGCTGGGCGGCGGCGGCGGCGCGTCGGCGAAGAACGAAGCGACGGCGTCGGTCGGCGTCAACGCGTCCTACGACGCGGACTTTGACCTGTACGAGAAGGGGGTACGAAGCGCCGTCGCCGCGCGAAGCGGCGCGGCGATCCCCGCGCCGGAGTGGGCGCGCGCGCTGACGCGCGCGCACGGCGGCGCCCCCCCCGGCGCGGGCGGGAGCGCGACGCTCACGAAGGGCTGGTCGCTGAGCGAGCGCTCGAGCGCGCCGAGCGGGCACTTCCCCCCGGTCGGTCTCAACCAGCCCGGGTACCAGGACGACGGCGGCGACGGCGCGTCGACCGCGCGGCCGTTCAGGAGGTACCTGTCCGTCCCCACCGGCGGCGGCGGCGGCGGCGCGGAGGACGTGGACGACGACGCGTTCGCGGCGGCGTCGGAAGCCGCCGCGAGGAAGGTGGCCGAAGACGGGTTCGCGCTTACCGATGACGTCCCGCTGTCCGCGCGCGTCAGCGACATGACGCGGTTGCTGGACTATCCCGCGATGGACGTCCTCGGGGTGTACGACGAGGACGATCTAGACTCGAGCGGGGTGTTCATCTTAGTCGAGCGCGGCGAGAAGAGTCTCCGCGTGTGGGTCGGCGAGGACGCGACGCAAGGCGACGCGTGGATCGACGGGGAGGACGTCGAGGTCGCCGCGGAGAGGATCGGGAGGGCGTGCGCGAAGAAGCTGGAGCTGATGGACGCGTGCGAGATCACGCTCGAGAGGGAAGGGAACGAGTCCGACGCGTTCTGGGAAGCGTTCGAGGCGGGGCAGTAGTCGCCGTCGCGACGAGCTTTAATTTCGTCGCTCGTAAAAAAAAAAAGCGCGAGGCGCGACTATCCTGTCCCCGTCCCCTTCTCGATCTCCCACGACTCGTCTAAAAAGTCTCCGCTAATTCGATCGTTCTTCGCGCGCCGCCGCGCGTTCGCGTTCCCGGTACGCGACGGCACGCCTCTCCGTGCCCGCGTGCGACGCCTCCCCCGGCGACGCCCGCGTCAATAAAATCCCATCCACGCCTTCTTTTCTCTTCCTATCCGGCAGACTTTCTTTCTCCGCCGAAAAACAATCCTCCAACCTGGCGCTTACGCGAGGAAGCCGAGCTTCCCGCCGTTCTGCTTCGCGGTGCGAATCAGGTTCTGGCGAACCTTGCCGTCCGCGCCGATCTCCTTGCAGAATTCGGTGATAACCTGAAGAAAAACAAGACGGATCGAAGACGTCAGCGCGGCGCGACGAAGCGACGCGGTCGGGCTTGTTATCCAACCACACGAGGAAAGACGCGGACGAAAAGGGGGACGGAGGATCGACGCGCCGCGCGCGCTTACCTGCGAGTGGAGCGCGATGGCCTTGCCGCGAATCTGGTTGAAACGCTTCACCCCGATGACATCGCGCGCGACGACGACGATCGGCGCGAAGAGACCGCCCTCGTAGTCGTTCCCCGCCACCACCCTGAGCGAGCCGCGCGACGTCGCGCGACGCGACGCGGGCGTCGTCGCCGCGACTTTCGCGCCCATCGGCGCGGAGGTCTTGAACCCCAGCCCGCGCGCGTTCGTGGACGCGGCGGCGAGAGCGGAAGATCCAACGATCGCGGACATTTTATCCGTGTGCGGAGCGTGCGATGTGCGTGCGAGAGTGCGTCGCGTCGTCCCGTCGCGCGCGCGTTAACACATCCGGCGAACGGAATACTTACGTGGAGCGCCCCGGTTGATTCTCTGCCTACCGTCAGTTTTCGTCTCTTCGCTGATTGGTCGATGACTTCTGACTGTTTGCTCGTACGTGTACACTCGAAAAGTACACATACTTCCGTCTCGCGTCGGGACCGACCAGCTGCAGGAACTCAACTCCGAGCTGTCCCTTAAGGCGTGACTTGTCCTCCGCGCTCCGCCTCCTCGCGCGCGCGGACGGCGGTCGTCCTCGCGTCGCGCGATGAAGGACGACGACCCCGCGATCCTCCTCGCGAGATTCGCGCTCGTCCTCGTCGCGTCCTGGGCCGCCGGGTCGCTCGTGCAGCGCGTTCGGCTGCCTCGCATCACGGGGCACATCTTCGCCGGCATCGCGTGCGGGCCGCACGTCGCCGGCGTCGCGACCGAGCGCCTCGCGTCGATGCTGACGTCCCTGGACGTCGTCTGCCTCGCCGTCATCGGCATCGCCGCGGGCGCGGAGCTGCGGGCGTCCGAGCTGCGCAAGAACCCGAGGCCGACGCTCGTGATGACGCTCGCCATCTCGACGCTCTCGTTCCTCTTCGTGCTCCTCTCCGTCGTCCTCCTCCTCGGCCCGACGAGCATCGCGATGTTGCGCGGGCTCAGCACGTGGCACGCGGTCGCGGTCGGATCACTCGCGGGCACGCTCGCGATCGCGCGATCGCCCGCGTCCGCGATCGCGGTGTTGCACGAGATGCGAGGCAAAGGCCCGTTCTGCTCGCACGTCATGGCGGTCACCATCGTGAAGGACGTCCTCGTCGTCGTCGCGTTCGCGCTGAACATGGAGGCCGTCGCGCTGTCCGGGCTCGAGTTCCACCCCTACGACGTCGCCTACTCCGCCGCCGATGGCACCGCGGGCGGCTTGGGGAGAAGCGCGGCGCGTTCGGCGTTCGCGCTGATGAGGCCGTTCGCCGTCGTCGCCGCGTCCGCGGCGTGCGGCGTCCTCGCCGGCGTCGGGTTGTTCGGCCCGGCGCTCAAACCCGCGCGTCAGCGCCCGACGCTGTCGCGCGTCCTGCGCCCGGCGTACGTCCTCGTCATCGCGAGCGGGCTGTACGCGACGAGCGCGTCGTGCGGGCTCGAGGCGCTGTTGATTTGCATGCTCGCGGGGGCGACGGCGGCGAATCGACGGCACGACTCGGGCGAGCGCGAACGCGACGCGCTCGAGCTCGCGGTCCGCGGGTTGATGCCGATAAACAACCTCGTGTTCTTCACGAGCGTCGGGTGTGGGTTGCGCGTGCCCGCGGTGGTCGACTCCGGGCTCGTCGCCGCGGCGATGACGGTCGCGAGGACGGGCGCGTTGATGGTCGCGTGTCGCCTCGGGTGCGTTCTCGTCGGCGCCCCGGCCGCGCACAAGGAGGTCATGTGGCAGGGGTTCGTCACCCAGGCTGGGGTCGCGCTCGGGCTCGTTCGCACGATGGAGCGCAAGTTCCCCGGGTGGGGCGAAGACTTAGGGAGTCTCATGGTCGCGTGCGTTGTCGTGAACTTGCTCATCGGGCCGCCGTTGTTTCGAAACGCGATCGTCGCCGTCGGAGAGAGCGGCGTCGCCGGCGGCGGCGGCGGCGGCGCGACGGCGGGAGTTGGAGCACGGAGCGGCGCGGGAGGCGCGCCCGTGGGTATCGCGGGGGAGGTCTGACGAGACGAAGGCGACGAGGCAGCCCCTCTTTCTGTAGGTGTTAGCGAGCTTAGTAGTCGACGTAGGATGTGCCGCGAGTTCTCTCGAGTACATACTGTATTTCACGACGAGTCAGACGCGCCCACGCCCGCTCACTCGTCCGACTCGGGCTCGGGGAACGAGTCCACGATGTGCGCGTACAACTTCCCCTTGTTGTTCGACGCCCACATCGAGTCGAATCCCTGGTTCACGACCTGCGATCGAGGGGAGAGACGGGACGGGGGTCCGCGGTGAGTTCGCCGCCGCGGCGCAAAAAAAGCCCTAGGCGCCAGCTGTGCGCGAGGCTGGCTCGACGGAGCGAGCGCCCTTCGGCGCGCGCGGACGCGATCGGAGCGAGGGAGGGACGAGAACAGACGATAGACGCGACGCGCACCTTCTCGCCGACGAGTGCACCCGCGACGATGACGCCCACGTACACGCTCGAGCGCTGCGGAGGAAGAAGATGCGGGGGGCGACGGAGGGTCAGCGGATGGCCGAAGCGCGCGTCTTCTGGGGAGGGCAACGATTGCATTTCCGGCGCCGGGGCGCGTTCGCGCCGACGAGCGCGTCGTCGCGGGGGGAGAACACACCGACATCGCGGCGCGGTAGAAAGCTTCGAACATGATCTAAAGTTTTGAAAAGTCACCGACGCTGCGACCGCTCCTCGCGCGCTGTGCTAGTGAGATCGCGATCGCGCGCGTCCCTCGAGAAAGATCGGTCTCGCGGTTCGACCCCGCCTGGCAGTGACGAATCGTCCGTTGATCTCAGACGTCCTTTCAAGGTTTGCCCGGTGGGTACAGTAGGGCTAGAAGTTCGACCTCGAGCGAGGCGCGCCGCCGGCGCCACACACCGCCGCACGCGAGCGCGTTTCTTCGGGTTTCGCGAGGCGACGCGTCGCCTTCGCCGCGGGCGACCGGTCTCGCGCGTACGAACCCGCGCGAACGCGCGCGCGAGGGCGAGGGCGAAGTCCGCGCGCGTCAATCAAATAAGTCCGTCTGTGGACGCGTCCAGACGGAGAGAATCCAATGCCCGTGTCGCTTCGGCCGGGGGATACCTCCCTCGTCGCGCACGCGAAGGTGCGCGCGCTCGCTTCCGCGCTCGTTCGATCGGATCGCTGACGGATCCCTCCCCCTTGACGTCTCGCAGGCGAAGTACGTGGGCGCGACCGCGCCGAAGGAGTTCAAGGTGCGCGAGCCGCGCCCTTCGACGACCTTTCAACGACAAAAAGACCTTTCTCCGAACATACTTCCGCGGGCGACGACCCGCGTCGCGCCGCGCGCGCTCGCGCCGCCCGCGATCAATCCGCGAACGCGTTCCTGACGCACAACCCCTCTCCTCCCCCGATCTTCCCCCGACGTTAACCCCGACAGCACATCTGCGTCGCGGTCGAGAAAGCGACGAACGGCGAAGAGATCGCGCCCAAGGAGAAGCACGTGCAAATCTTGCTCGACGTCGTCCGCCCGGGCGCGTCCATCGCGGACGTGTCTTTCCTCGTGAAGTACCTGAACAAGCAGATCCAGGACACGAAGAAATGGCTCGGGATGTTGAAGACGCACGTGTTGATACATCGCCTCCTGCACGAGAGCGGGGATGAGTTCAAGTCGCAGATGAAGAAGGCGCAGCGCTGGACGGCGGAGGACCGCGATCGCGACTCGCGCCTCAAGTGCATGTTTAGCATTCGAAACTGGAAGGACGACAACGGCGTGGACGCGAGCGAGTTATCCGGATGGACGCGGTGCTACGCGCGATACCTCGAGGAGTACGTCGAAGCCCTGGACGACATCCCGCCGTTAGGGAAGTCGATGGGCGGCAGAGGCGGCGGGTCGTCGAGAGCGCGCGATCGGAGCCGGTCGCGAGACCGCGACGACCGCGGGTACGGTCGCGACCGCGACCGCGGAAGCTTCGACCGCGATCGCGACCGCGGGTACGGTCGCGACCGCGATCGCAGCCGATCCCCGCCGAGACGCTTCGGCGGCGGCGGCGACGCCGCGCGCCAGTGGGAGCCCGGAGACGGCACCGCGATCCCGACGACGATTCTTCGAAACTGCGACGAGACGGAGCTCATGGAAAAGCTCCCGATCGTCCAGAGCTTGATGCGACGTCTGCTGGACTGCGAGGCGATTAACTCGCTCCTGACGAACAACGACATCGTCATCGCGGGGACGTCGTTGATCCTGCGCGACTCGTTCAAGATCTACCGCATGATCAACGACGGGATCATCCGCCTCATCGATCTGTTCTTCGAGATGGGAAAGATCAACGCGATGAAGAGCCTGGAGATTTACAAACGCGCGACGTCGCAAGGCGACGACCTCGAGCGTTTCTACCGCACGACGAACCAGTGGAGCCAGTTCCGCGACGTGAAGATGCCGAACATCGAGAACCCGCCGTCGAGCTTCCTTCAGACGATGGAGGAGTACGCGCGAGGCGCCTCCGCGGAGGGCGGCGGCGGCGGCGGCGGCGGGTACCAGGGCGGGGCCG